>Ga0256834_1002944_pt1 | contig 10431 bp, 11 predicted proteins | sample 4281140metaG_FD_190536 | JGI IMG/M metagenome (GOLD analysis project Ga0256834, IMG submission 190536) | Hydrothermal vent microbial communities from East Pacific Rise, Pacific Ocean - 4281-140 | ecosystem: Environmental > Aquatic > Marine > Hydrothermal vents | place: Pacific Ocean: East... | reverse complement strand
TCAACTAAGTAAAAATGATGCAATCTCTACTTTAAAAACTCTGAAAAAAAAATTAGGTTGTGGTGGAAGCTATAAGGATAACTGGATGGAGTTTCAAGGTGAGTTAAAAGATAAACTTCGTGAACTCTTACTTATTCAAGGTTTTAAATTTAGAAAAAAACACTAAGCTATATCCTCATCTTCTTTTATTTTTTGTGGTTTAGCATGAGAAACATTTGTTGTTATACTATAACTATCTCTACCACTATCTTTTGATTTATAAAGCATCTCATCTGCTCTAGTAATAAGAATCTCTTCATCAAGAGCTTCATCTGCTATACAACAAGCCACCCCAATAGAAATTGTTAAAAATTTATTTACTTTAGAATTTTCATGTTTTATCTCACGTCCTCTAACAGCATCACAAATATTACGAGCTATTGTTGCACTATTTGATTCTGAAGTTTCTGCAAGTAATACTCCAAACTCTTCACCACCAAGTCTAAATATAAAATCACCAGGACGCTTTAGAGTATCATTTAAAACCTTCGCAACACTCTTAAGAGCAAAATCACCTTCAATATGTCCATATGTATCATTATATTGTTTAAAATAGTCTATATCTAACATCATAAAAGTTATATAACTATGTGTTCTTTTTGCTCTTTTTAGCTCTCTATCGTATATAAGATTAAAATATCTTCTATTGTATAATCCCGTTAAAAAATCTGTATATGAAACATTTTCTAATTTTTTATTAGCTCGTTTTAATTTTTTTGTTGTTATTTCTAAAATAGTTTGATCTTTTTGAATACTTTTAAACACTTGGTATGAAATTATCAAAATACCAATAATAATTACAAATAAAATTAAACCAACCTCTTTTATAGTTGAATCATATACTTTTAAAAAATTTTTACGTTCATACTTAGCAATTGTTACTTCATAACTTATGAGTTTATTTATTACCTTATGTATATGAGCAATTTTATTTTCTAAACTTGTAATCGATAAATATTTCATATCATTACCATTTTCAATAGCACTTAATATTTTAATAAAGAAATTATTTGTAGTTTTTATCTCTTGTGAGGTGTACTCTATATACTGAAGTTCATCATCTCTTTTAAAGTGTGATTCATACTTTTTCCACTCATTATTTATAGCTATAATAGCTGTATTAACTTGTAATTTAACTCCATTATTAGAAATTTCAGAGTTTTTAGCTTTGTGAATAATACTGCTTAAATCACCATTGTATAGCTGTAATATTGCATTTAATTCTATTACAGGAACAAGTGAGCCAAAATAAAGAGAATCTAGATTTTTTTTCATTAAATTTAAGTTGATTGCACCAATAAATCCAATAGTTACAAGACCAATTGTTATAATAATAAAGATAAATAGAAGTTTGCTTCTTAATTTTAAAGCTTCAATAAACTGCATACAACCTCCTAAACCTATCTAGTTAATTCAAAATAAACAGCAAATATCATTCCAAATTAATTTTAAAACTTAAAGTTTATTTATGCTAAAGTACATAAAATTTAAAGTATAAAATTCTAATAATATGAAGTAATCATGAATAATAAACTAAAATATATAAAACAATTATCATTCTTTAATTCACTTACAAATGAGCAATTAAATACGGTTGAATGTATATCAAATATTATTAAATATCCAAATAACTCCATCCTTTATTATGAAAATGATTCATATAATAAAATATTTTTTCTAATTTCAGGACTACTAAAAGTATATAAAATTGATAAATTTGAAAATGAAATATTTCTTTATCATATACATAAAAATTCTCTTATTTCAGAATTAACCACATTAAATAACGATTCCATATATTGCTTTTCAAATGCAGAATTCATGGAAGATAGTATTGTTTTAGAGGTAAACTTTACAGAGCTTAAATCTAAATTTTTACATAGAAATATTCTTAACAATGAATTTATAAATGAGATACTTTTAAAAACTCAACAACTTCATTGTGTTATAAACAGAGAACTTGTTTTTGATGCTACTGCTAAAGTTGCCTTTATGTTAAGTTCTGATTTAGAGATGTTTAACAAACTAAAAAGGCATGAAGTCTCCTTTATGTTACATATTCAACCTGAGACTCTCTCTCGTGTATTAAAAAAATTAAAAAGAAGTTCTATTATTCAAGTTGATAGTTCTGAAATTTCAATTTGTGATAATACTGCATTGAAAAATATTTATAGAGGTGAAGAATTATGAAAATAATAAATAAAATCAGTACAAAAATAAAATTAATTGTAACACTTCTTGTATTCTTAATGGCTAGTATTATAAGCACAACTATATACTTAAATCAACAAAACACAAAAGATGCTGCAATGATAAATATTGCTGGAAAGCAGAGAATGCTAACTCAAAAAATTGCTAAAAATATTTTTTATCTTCACTATACATATACTAATGATTTTTATGAATTAAACGCGGCAAGTGATGAATTTATAAGAGGCTTAAATATTTTAAAACATGGTGATCATGATAAAAATATACCTCCTGTTTCAGTAAAAAAAATATCAAATCAATTAAAAGAAATACATAAATTATGGGATAATTATTATGAAGATGTTCAAACTTTCAAACTATTAACACTTTCATATTCTGACAGAAATGCAGGGGAAGAAATTGTAAGATCGATATATAAAAACAATACAATTTTATTGGATAATGTAGATAAACTAGTAACAATGTATACAAACAATTCCGAAGATAAAACTAAATCTATAAAAATATTTCAATACGCATCTTTAGCTATTCTTATTTTAATGTTTCTTTACTCATTAATACAATTAAAATCTATTGAATCACATGTTGAAATATTTTCTGAGTATTCAAAACTACTCTTAAAAGATAAAGAAAAGTCTAAATTTATTCCTATAAAACTGGAAGCAGAAAGTGAAAGTGAAATCATAGAAGTTGGTGATACAATAAACTGTTTTGTACAAAAAATAAATTCAGCGATGGAGCACTCAAATGAAGCACTTAAACAATCAGAATATGCTGCTTCAAAACTTGAAGAGCTAACAGATGAATTCGATACTATTATTGGTGAATTAAAAGATAAATCATTAATTTCAAAACATCTAAACAATAGTGAAGATATTGTAATTGAGTCAACAGAAGAATTAATAAACTCAACTAAAAAACTCTCAAATCTTAAAGAAGAATTAGAAAAACTTACAAAAAGTTGCCAAAATTTAAACTCATAATTTGAGTGCTACTTATATCTACATTTTTAATAAATAAATCTAATCTTAATAAAAAAATCTAATATTTTGACCTAAGTCAAAGATTTTAAGCCTATCAAAGTGCTAACATCTATACCGTTAATGGACACCTTAACAAAAATTATTATGTAGGAGAAAATATGTCACTTTCAAGAAGAAAATTTCTTAAAAGTTCAGCAGTAGCATCGGCGGCAGCAGCTATTGGTATGAGTATACCAGCAGATTTAGAAGCAGCAGCCTTTAGCGCTGAGAGCGACTGGAGATGGGACAAGGCGGCTTGTCGTTTCTGTGGTACTGGTTGTGGTATTATGATGGCAACAAAAAACGGTAAAATTGTTGCAGTAAAAGGGGATCCGGCAGCCCCTGTTAATAGAGGTCTTAACTGTATTAAAGGTTACTTTAATGCTAAGATTATGTATGGTGCGGATAGATTAACTCAACCTCTACTTAGAGTTGATTCTAAAGGTAACTTTGATAAAAAAGGCAAGTTTGCTCCTATTTCGTGGGAAAGAGCTTTTGATGAGATGGAATTAAACATCAGAAAAGCACTTAAACATGCTGGGCCTGAATCTGTTGCTATTTTTTCATCTGGACAATATACAATTCAAGAAGGATATGCAGCTGTAAAAATGATGAAAGCTGGATTTAGATCAAATGCAATTGATCCAAATGCTCGTCACTGTATGGCATCAGCAGTTGTTGGTTTTTATCAAACATTTGGTGTTGATGAACCTTCTGGTTGTTATGATGATATTGAGCTTACAGATACTATTGTAGCATGGGGCTCAAATATGTCAGAGATGCACCCTATTCTTTGGTCTCGTGTAACTGATAGAAAACTATCTGATCCTGAGCGTGTAAAAGTTATATCTATTCAAACTTATACTCATAGAACATCTGATTTAGCTGATACTGAGATTATCTTCTCACCAAATACAGATACTGCTCTTTGGAACTATGTTGCAAGAGAGATTGTAATGAGAGATGAAAAAGAGGGTACTATAGACTGGGATTTTGTTAAAAAACATATGATTTTTGCAGCTGGTCCTGTAAATATCGGTTATGGTATGAGAAGAGCAAATGAAAAATCACTTAAAGAGGGTAAGTATTCTGCATTAGAAATGGAAATTATCTCAAAAGAGATGAAAACAACTGTTTCTAAAAAAGAAGGACCTGCACTAAAGCCTTTTGGTTATAAAACTGGTGATACAATGAAACACACTAGTGGAACTCTTGGTCACTGGGAAATCTCATTTGAAGAATATAAAAAATCTTTAGAGCCATATACACTTGAATACACTGCAAATATTGCAAAAGGTGACCCTAATGAAAATATTGAAGACTTTAAAGTAAAACTTCAAGAATTAGCTAACTTATACATTGAAAAAGGCAGAAAAGTAGTATCTTTTTGGACAATGGGTATGAATCAACATACACGTGGTACTTGGACAAATACACTTGCATATAATGTTCACTTTTTACTAAATAAACAAGCTCACCCTGGTGATGGTGCATTTAGTTTAACTGGTCAACCTTCTGCTTGTGGTACAGCTCGTGAAGTTGGTACATTTACACATAGATTACCAGCTGATATGATGGTTAAAAATCCTAAGCATAGAAAAATTGCTGAGCATAAATGGATGATTCCTGAAAAAACTTTAAATGGTGTTGGTAAACAACATCTTATGGCTCTTCATAGAGGAATTGAAGATGGTTTAATTAAATTTGCATGGGTAAATGTTTGTAACCCTTACCAAAATACTGCATCTGCAACTCACTGGATTAAAGCAGCTCGAGAAATGGATAACTTTATTGTTACTTCTGATGGATATCCTGGTATTTCAGCTAAAGTATCTGACCTTATCTTACCATCAGCAATGATGTATGAGAAGTGGGGAGCTTATGGTAATGCTGAGCGTCGTACTCAACATTGGAGACAACAAGTAGTTCCAGTTGGTGATGCAATGAGTGATACATGGCAATGGATTGAGCTTTCTAAAAGATTTACAGTTAAAGATTTATGGGGTGAATGGGCACCATCAGGTCCAAGAAAAAAAGCGCTACCAAGTGTAATTGAACAAGCAAAGGCAATAGGTTATAAAGAAAATACAACTATGTATGAAATTCTTTTTGCTAATAAAATTGCAAAATCGTATAAACTAGATCAAAAAGATCCTATTCAAGCTGGATATGATAATTCTGAAGCATACGGTGATGCGCGTGATGTTATTGGTTCAGATGGCAAAGTATTTAAAGGATATGGTTTCTTTATTCAAAAATATCTTTGGGAAGAGTATGCTGCATTTACTCGTGGAAATGGTCATGACCTTGCAGCATTTGATGTTTATCATAAAGTTCGTGGTCTTAAATGGCCTGTTATTGATGGCAAAGAAACATCATGGAGATTTAATGCTAAGTATGATCCATATGCAGCAAAAGTCACTGCAAAAACTGGTAATTCACATGCGTTTTATGGAACACTTGCAAAAGCACTACAAAGTGGTACTTTAACAAGTAAGGATAAATCTTCTAAGAAAAAATCACTTGCAAATAAAGCTAAAATTTTTGCTCGTCCATACATGGATCCTCCAGAGATGCCAGATACAAATTATGATTTCTGGTTAAGTACAGGTCGTGTACTTGAGCACTGGCATTCAGGAACAATGACTATGCGTGTACCTGAACTATTCCGTGCTGTCCCTGAAGCATTATGTTATATACATCCAGATGATGCAAAGAAAAAAGAACTTAAACAGGGTCAACTAGCATGGATTGAGTCTCGTCGTGGTAAAGTTAAAGCTAGAATTGAAACTCGTGGTAGAAATAGACCTCCACAAGGTTTAATATATGTTCCATGGTTTGATGAAAATGTATTTATCAATAAAGTTTGTTTAGATGCGACATGTCCTATGTCAAAACAGACAGACTTTAAAAAGTGTGCTGTAAAAATTTACAAAGCATAATTAAAATTATTGAAAAATAGGGAAAAATTTGCATTTTAAAAGATGCTTGATAATATGAAAAATAAAATAATAAGTGATAGAAGAAAATTTATTCTTAATATGGCAAGAGGTGTTGGAATAGCAGCATTGGGTGGCTTTGTATGGAGTGCATATATTGATGAAGTAACAGCTTCACAACTTATCCTTCGACCACCAGGAGCAATAAAAGAAGATGATTTTTTGAAAACTTGTATTAAATGTGGGCTTTGTGTTGAAGCTTGTCCATTTGATACATTGTTACTTGCTAAACCAGGTGATCATAAACCTTTAGGGACTCCATATTTTATTCCTAGAGATATACCTTGTTATATGTGTCCAGATATCCCTTGTGTTCCAGTATGTCCTACTGGAGCACTTGATGAATCTAGTGTTACAACAGATGGAGAACTTGATATAAATGTGTCCGAAATGGGACTTGCAATTATTGATGATGAGAGTTGTATAGCTTTTTGGGGAATTCAATGTGATGCTTGTTATAGAGCTTGTCCTCTTTTGGGTGAAGCAATAACAATTGAGTATAAAAAAAATGTTAGGACTGGTAAACATGCTTTAATGACACCAGTTGTTCACTCTAAAATCTGCACTGGCTGTGGACTTTGTGAAAAAGCTTGTGTAACAGAAAAAGCAGCTATATTTGTACTTCCAAAAGAAGTTGCAATGGGTAGAGTAGGCAATTTCTATATTAAAGGTTGGGATAAAGAGGATCATAAGCGTTTAGAAAATGCTAGTGAAATCAAGTCAACAACCGAAATAAATAAAAAAAGTGCCATTGACTCTTTAAATAGTGGGTTAGAGGATTTATACTAAATGAGTATTCTTTGGGATAATTACCGATACCTATTTTTTAGAAGATTTACTCAAATAGGTTTACTAACGTTATATTTTGGAGCAAATGCTTGGGGATGGACTATCCTTATGGGAAATCTTAGTTCATCAGTTTTTCTTAATATTGTTCCTTTAAGTGATCCATATGCTGCATTACAAATGTTAGCAGCAGGTGCTATTATGGCAGGAGATATACTTTTAGGTGTGTTTATTGTTACTATGTTTTACCTATTAATTGGCGGTCGTGCCTTTTGTAGCTGGGTTTGTCCAGTAAATATAGTTACAGATGCAGCAGCATTGTTAAGAAGAAAACTTGGTGTTGATTTAGTTTCAAAAAAACAACCAGCTTCGCGAAATATGCGATATTGGGTTTTAATATTAAGTTTAATTATATCATTTATAATGGGTGTTACAGCCTTTGAATTTATTTCACCAATATCTATGCTTCATAGAGGTATTATATTTGGTTTAGGTTTTGGATGGGCAGCGATGCTCATAATTTTTCTTTTTGACCTATTCGTTTTAAAAAACGGGTGGTGTGGACATGTTTGTCCACTTGGTGGATTTTATTCACTAGTTGGAAAATATAGTCTTATTAAAGTTAATCATATAGCAGAGAATTGTACTGCTTGTATGAAATGTAAAACTGTTTGTCCTGAGCATCAAGTATTACACATGATAGATAAAGAAAGCTTACCTGTTCTTTCAGGCGAGTGCACAAATTGTGCTAGATGTATTGAAGTGTGTGATGATGATGCCCTTAGTTTTTCAATAAGAAAACTAGCAAATAACAAAAAAACGGGAGAATAAAATGAAAGCAATGAGTAAGATAACGATTGGTTTAGTTGCTGCAGCACTACTAATGGTTGGTTGTGTTGGTGGCGGTGCTAAATCATCATCAAAATCAGGAATATCAGAAATAGTAACTGAAGAATCTTTAGGTTTAAGAAAAACTGACCTATACTCTGAAAATACTACAGCTGCTATAAAAACAGAGTATGGTAAAGCACAAGCCACTACTAGTACTAAATTTCAAAGAGCATTTCAAGATGCTCCACCAATGATTCCACATGATACAATTGGAATGCTACCAATTAAAATAGGTGATAATAGATGTATTAGTTGTCATACGCCAGAGATGGCTAGTGGTCTTGGTGCTACACCATTACCAAGTTCACACTTTACAGATTTTAGACCTAAACATGGTATGAAAAATGGTGAATTTAAAAAAGCTGTGGATAACTATAAAAATGAAGTAGCTATCAATAAAACTGATAAACTTCAAGGTTCAAGATTTAATTGTACACAATGTCATGCCACACAATCTCAAGGTAATTTAATTGTTGAAAACAGTTTTGAAGCAACTTTTACTCAAAAAGATGGTGCTAGTAAATCAAGTTGGTTAGGTTCCTCTTTAACTTACGGGCTTGATACAATAAAAGGTGGTGACAATTTTGTTACTGATGAAGATATAGCAAATACAAACTCTGCTGCTGGTAGTAGCCTAGATCACTAATGCAAAGAAGAGAGCTTTTTAGCTCTCTTGCTTCATCTTTTCATAAAGAAAAAAAGCAAGAGGTAGTACTAAGACCACCTTACTTTGTTAATGAATCTCTTTTTCATAATGAGTGTTATAAATGTGAAGCAAAATGTGCCACTGTTTGTGAAGAAAAAATCATTAAAATTGCAAGTGATAAAACTCCATATTTAGATTTTTCTAAAAGTGGATGCACTTACTGTGATGAGTGTGCAAAAGTATGTGAATTTAAAGTACTTACACTAGAAAATAAAAAGTTCATTAATGCAACAATAAGTATAAATAAAAACAACTGTGTTAGTTGGCACCATACCATGTGTTTTTCGTGTAAAGATCCATGTTTAGATAATGCTATAGATTTTGCTGCTATGTTTATGCCTGTAATTAATAATAAATGTACAGGATGTGGATTTTGTATCAGTAAATGCCCTACAAATGCAATTGATATAAAAATAATAGGTTCAACTTGAATTAAGTATTAATTTATCTAGTGTAAAATAAAGTATTAAAGGAAGAAAATGAATATTTCAAGTATCGTAGTACAAACATTACCAAAATACCTAGAAGAGGTAGTGCAAAGTTTAAAAGATTGTGAAGCGTGTGACTATCATATGCATGATGAAAAAGGTAGAATAATTATTACTATTGAGGGTGATGGTGTTGCAGAGGAGCTTAAAAAACTTAGTATTATAGAAGCAATTAATCATGTAATTACAGCAGATATGCAAATGGCATATAGTGAAGATGAGTTAGATGCTCATATGGAGATAATTACTAATGGTGATGCAGTTCCAAAAATTTTAAATGATGATGATATAAAAGCATCTGATATAGTTTATAATGGCGACTTAAAGAAAAAAGATAATTTATCAGACTTTACAAAACAGTTTGATGAGACAAAAAGGTAGAGTGTGTCTGTAATATTTGAATCAACAATAAAGATGGTTGAAGGAAGCGGTGAAGATTGGTATATTGAACTTAAAGATACTGTAGATGATAGAGTAGAAATTTGTAAAGATTTAGCAGAATATTCAAAAAAAGTTGAAGAACTTGGTAGTGATTATGGTGGAAATATTGATGAAGTCAGATGGATAAAAAATGATAGCGTTCCACTTCCAATAATGGATGCTATAAGATTTGAAATGTCAAAGCTTCAACGAGAAATAGAAGTTGAGACAGGTAAACCACTTATAGATAAAGAGTCATAAATGCCAGTAGCAAAATCAATACAAACACAAAAATATTTAGCAAAAAATGATATCAAAAAACATTTAGAAGGGGTTGAATTTATTATTATGGCTGCACCTGCACCTGAAAAATTTAAAGATACACCTATTCACTTTACATTTTTTCTTAATACCCAAGATAAATTACCCGTAGAGATAAAAGATGAAATACTAAATAAATTTTTACAAGATAATGGGATTATAAATCCTATAGAAGTTATGAATCAGATTATGCCTGTTGGTTTCTCCCAAGGAGAACAAGAGACTTTAATGCCTCTACTTATAATTAAACCTGAAGATATGAGAAATATTCCTAATTACCCTATGTTAGTAATAGATTTTTTAGCAGATTCTAATAATTTTGAAGAAGCAAAAAAAGATAGTTTAGTGGGTTGGACTTATTCTTATAATTAGTATGTAAAAGGAAGTTATTCCTTTTACTTCAAACTACTAAAGCTAAACTTTTTTAGAGTTATAGCTATTAGATAGATTTTCTATATCTTTTATAGTTTTAATTATATCTTTTGATAAATTCTTACAACCATTTTTTGTAACTAATATATTATCCTCTATTCTAATTCCAATTCCAC
>Ga0256834_1002943_pt1 | contig 10435 bp, 6 predicted proteins | sample 4281140metaG_FD_190536 | JGI IMG/M metagenome (GOLD analysis project Ga0256834, IMG submission 190536) | Hydrothermal vent microbial communities from East Pacific Rise, Pacific Ocean - 4281-140 | ecosystem: Environmental > Aquatic > Marine > Hydrothermal vents | place: Pacific Ocean: East Pacific... | reverse complement strand
TAATCCGTTCCTTGGGTCAATCCCGTAATGCTTACCGATGTGGAGGTTCCTTTGTATAATATTCTCGAATAAGGCGTGGTGCTTCCGTAGGTGGGAGCCGAAGTGTAGTCCGTACTCTCGCCCAAGTTGGTCGTGGGATCGAGGGAATTGACCGAGTGGGGCGTAGCGCCTTCGCGCACCACCAGGAGGTATCCGTCGAAACGGCCGGTTGCGGGTGCGTCCCAGGTCAAGTCCACACGCGTGTTGCCCGTACAGGTAACACTGAAGGCCGCAACTTTTTCGGGCGGTGTAATGAATGTGTCGGTCGCGGGATTTCCCGAGGTGTAATAATCTTCGCTTCCCGGCGCGCAGTTATATTCGTAAATTTTGGCGAAATATTCGGTTCCGGGCGTAAGGTTCGTAACATCCACCGTATTGGAATTGCCGTTATACACCACATATTCGCCGTTGCCGCTTACATCGGTTCCGCTTCCGAAGGAGGCATTTCCCGTGTAGGTTTGCCCGTCTTGGGGAACAAATCCGACACTTTGTCCTTCGCGCATTATGACGATACGGTTGTCGCCGTCGCCCGGTGTCCATTTGAGGGTGGCGGAGGTTGTAGTAAGGTTTTGGGGCGAATTGGCATAAAACGAAGCATCGGCGGTTGGCTCGGAGCAGGCGCTACAGTTCATGGTATGTTGTCCCAAATCGTCCACGTTATCTCGGGCATAGCCGTTCCATTCCACCGCCGGGTCGAAGGCGTCGGTTCCGTCGGTATCGCCGGAGGTGACGGAGGATTTCCGGCGCAACGTATTGTCCTTGGTGGAAGTCAATCCGCTTCCCCATTCCGCTCCGGGATCATTCCCGATTTGTCCGATGATATCTACGGCTTGTCCGGTGGTAGCATTATACAGTTCGACGGCATCGTCTCCGTTAAATGACAGGCTTCCCGAAGTTTGGTCGGGGGTGCCGTTCCATATATCGGCCGACGAATGGGCGATGACATACACGTCGCCCGGCGCCAAATTTACGTTATTGAGCGTTATCGTAATGGAAGGTGAATTGCTTCCGTTGGTATAAATTCGTATTTTATAATCGGACATATTTACCGTAGCGGACGTTCCGTTGTAGATTTCCAAATATTTGTTGTTGGAACTTCCTTCGACGTATTCGGAAATGATAAGTTCCGTAGCGCAGGCCACGGTATAATTGTATCGGGACGATGTGCTATCGTCGGCGTTGTTGTCCAAGGCATAGACTTCGTAGTAAACGGTGGTTCCTTCGGCTTGGGCGGGAATGGGCGTGTCGGTGGTGTATGTATTGCCCGAGGCGAGGGACATATTGATGGTGTTGTTGAGGTTGGCGGGATCGGTTCCCCAATGGAGTTCCACGCCTGCTATTCCGTCGGGGTCGGTTACGTCGGCACTGACGTTTACGTTGTCCGAAGGGGTTACGGCCGACGGGGTTTGTGTGATGTTGGTAATTTGCGGCCCCGATGATGCCGCAGTCGATTGTCCTTCGAGTTTGATGTTATCGATACCCGCTTGGTCGGATTCTCCGTTTTGTTTGATTCGAAATTCAATATAAATGCTCGATGTTCCGACCGGCACGTTAAAAGTTACGGTTCCTTCGTTATTCTTGGGCAATTCCTGCTCGCCTTGTCCGGTTCCGTCCAAAAATATTTCATATCTGAAATAATCCGGATTATCGAAACCCACAATATCGTAATCGAATGAAAGGATAACATTGGTGTAGGCACTTATGTCGATACTTGAGAAGGTGATTTTGGCTTCGCCGGAAGTTCCGTTGTCCCCTTCATCATCCAAATCGTTGACAAAGAGAAAATCCCCCGAGATATTGGCATAATCAATCCGGTTCACATCGCTTGAATTTCCTTGTCCCGTATCGGCCGGTGTGCCGTCGTTGGGATTGCCGTTGGCGTCGTGAATGCCGTAAAATCCGTCGGCACCGTTATCGAAAAAAGCCACGTCGTTCGTAAAACTCCATTCGGGGGCGGTGCCGTCGAAATCCTGAACGGCGATAAGGGTGTTATTGGTGTTATTGTTGGTATTATTATTGTTGGCGTTTCGGTTCCAAATACTGTCCACCCATTCGGGATGGTCGATAAAGGGGTTGCGGTTGCCTTGGTAGTTATATACGGCGTTATTGCGGTCGATTTCGCGTTGCGAGACGGGGTCGTTTTGGTGCCATTGAAGCAAGAGATTGAGGAACCAATCCGAAAATACTTGGTCGGAGGTGTGATTGAGCATAGGCGTATCGTTCCATCCGGCGATTTGGTCTTCGTACCGGGTGGCGATGTAGAAGAGCATCCGGGCGATATCGCCTTTGAATTCGTCGATAGGTTCGAAGACGGTTCCGGTATATCCCGGAAAAGTGTTGGGACCTACTTTACTGCCGTTTGAAGAGGTCCAATCCGGATTATTTACGGTTCCGAAGGGATAATTGCTTCGTCTGTTGTTGACGTATCCGTCGGCCGGCACCACGAAGTGGCCGTCGTTTTTCATGGGTGCAGCCGAATTGAAAACGCTTTGGGGCAAAATATGCTCGCGGTTGTAGCAGTCGCCTTCTCCGTTGTAGGTGCCGCATTTATCGGTATTATGGGCGTATTCGTAGGAATCGTTTCCGGAAGGCATTTCGGAATACATGTCGAGGACGGTTCCGTCGTTTTCGTAGTAATTGTCGGTGTCGGAATTTTGATAGAGGTTGTAGAGATTATCATAGCCTTGATCGGTATGCCCGTTGGTGATGATGTCTTTGAGGGTGGTTTTGAGTTCGTAACCCGTTTTTCCGGCGGTGGCGTCGTAGTAGTTGGCCGGGGCTTGCCCGTAATGTATCAAATACAGAAAAAAAACGAGTTGAAAAGAAATTTTTTTACAAGTCATAGTCGCAATTAATTTGAGCCGGCTTCAAAGTTATCCAAATACAATATATTTATTTACTTTTGTTGATAACAAGTTGAAAAAAAGTTTGAAAAGTGAACCGGCTTTTAAAATTTTCCGAAAAAATAATAAAAATTTCCGCGTTATCCGTAGTTATTGGGGTTAGTTCTTGCGGAACAAGCAAGGATTCGGTTTACTATTCGCCTTCGGGTCTAACACGGCAAACGGAAGGAAAGATTTTGAATTCCATACGCATACCGCCTTATTTGAAAAAGGGAGATACGGTGGCCATTATAGCGTCCGCTGGGGTAGTGTCGAACAAAAACAATTACATAGGCCGTGCCGATTCGTTGCTAAGGGCGTGGGGTTTGGTGCCCGTTCACGGAAAAAATCTGTTTGCTACGTATCATCAGTTTGCCGGAACGGACCGGCAACGTGCGGAGGATTTGCAGTGGGCGCTTGACAATCCGTCGATTAAGGCGATTTGGCAGGCTCGGGGCGGTTACGGTAGTATAAGAATCGTGGATGAGGTGAATTGGGAAGGTTTTAAAAAGCACCCCAAATGGATCATCGGATTTTCCGACATCACGGTGTTGAGTATCAAGGCTTATGCTTTGGGGATAGCTTCCGTTCATGCTTTAATGCCCATAAGTTTGACCTATCCGAAAGAAGAACGCAAATCGGCGATTGTAACGTTGAAAAACGTATTGTTCGGGCGTAAGTTGAAGTTTGCCGTTCCGTCGGATTCACTAAATGTTGAAGGAGAAGGAACGGGTATCGTGGTGGGAGGAAATTTGTCCATGTTGGTTAGTATGTTGGGGTCGGATTTGCAATTGAATACCGACGGCAAAATTTTGTTTTTGGAAGATGTGGGCGAGTATCCTTATGCTTATGACAGGATGTTGTATGCCTTGGCGAGGGCAGGGTATTTCGACCGTTTGGCCGGTTTGATTGTCGGTGATATGCACACGAAAAAAGGTCACGAACCTTTCGGAGAAACCGTTAAGGAAATGATTTTAAAGCATACCCGGGACAAAGGTTATCCGGTGGTTTTCGGCTTTCCTGCTGGGCATGTGGTAAAGAATTACGCCGTTCCCATCGGAAAAATGGGAAAAATTAAGGTAGGGAAGAAAAAAACGGTGGTGGAGTTTTACTAATCGCATTACAATTTCGGAAATTTATGCCCTCCGAAAAGCTATACTTATCTTTGCGATTATTTATTAGGCTATGAAGCGATACGACCCGGATTATATCGGATACTTGGAACAATTTGTAACGGAAAAACGCAAGGCGACCCTAAAGGAAGTTTTAGCAAGAAGAACCCGTCATCTTACCGTGGTATTGGAAGATTTGTATCAAATGCATAACATCAGTGCCGTGGTGCGTTCGTGTGATATTTTCGGTATTCAGGACGTACACATTATCAGGAAGCATTACGATACCAAAATTTCGCACGGAATTGCCAAGGGGGCCGAGAAATGGACTACTTTTTTCGAGTATAATCATACGGAAGATGCTATAGATCAATTGCGCAAAAAAGGTTACCGGATTATTGCCACCACACCCCATGGGGCTTCCGTCGGCCTTCCCGAGTTCGATATTACACGGAAGGCCGCTTTCTTTTTCGGCGTGGAAAAAGACGGATTGTCCGAGCTTGTTATGAATCGGGCGGATGAATTTCTGAAAATTCCCATGTTCGGATTTACGGAAAGTTTCAATATCAGTGTGGCGGCGGCCTTGATTTTGTATGAAACCCGTATGAAATTACAAAATAGCGGTTTGGATTGGCATTTGTCCGATGACGAACAGAGGGAATTGTATCAATTATGGTTGGAAAAAACCATCAAGAGCATAGATAGCGTCAAGAGGAAGTATTATTCGGGTGGGTAAATCAATCTTTTTCGTTCAGCAAGCGTTTAATTTTTTGACCGTAAAGGCTTTGGCGTATATCGGGATTCAAGGATTTGTACACCGTATCGAGCAGGCGCCGGCTTGAAGTCAATTCTTTCAAGGCTACATAAGCGCCGACGGGCAAGTGTTTGTTGGAAATGCTGAAGTTCAATGCATATTTAATACGCCGTTTTTCCAACGAAAACAGTTGTTCCTTGACTTGATTGTGAAGTTGCGAGTCTTTTTGCCGGACGGCTTCCACTTCTTCTTTGATTAAATCCAATTTTTTGTCGTTATATTGTCGAAGTATTTGTTTGTATTCTTGCCATTTGCGGAAATTTTCCCCGCCCGAAAGCACTTTTTCCACACCGTATTTGCGTAGCGAAGTTTTCAAAAGATTAACCGTATCGTCGGTAAACATCAATATATATTCCCGGTCCGTGTCTTCTTTGAGAGTAACCGCCATGAGTTGAGGTTCGTAAGGCGTTAGGTCGAAAGTAAAACTGTCGTCACCTTTGACCGAAACACTGTCCACCGCGATTAGTGTATCGTTTTCCACTCGGTTTAAGTAAACCGTTCCTTTCTTCAATCCGACAATTTGCCCTTGTAAAATATCCTTGTTTTGCTTGTCCGTTTTACAGGAAAACATCGTGATTATCATCCCGAAAATCCATACTTTCTTCATGTTACTTCGTAGTTTTATCTTAATAAATCCGTAACCCAAGACATCAAAATGGCCGAGAACCAAGCGCCGTAAGTGCCCACCACATATCCTAATATAGCCAGTAAAGCGCCCACACTGGTAAGCGCCGGATGAAAAGCCGACGCCACGATCGGTGCCGAAGCCGCTCCTCCCACATTAGCCTGACTTCCGACGGCCAGAAAGAAGTAAGGCGCCTTGATCCATTTGGCCACAAAAATAAGCAAAACGGCATGAATGCTCATCCAAATCATACCCACGAGAATCAGTTCGGGTTGTTCGAAAATCTTACTTAAGTCGATTTTCATACCGATAGTGGCCACCAGGAAATAGATGAAGACCGACCCGATTTTTGAAGCGCCCGCACCTTCCAAATTCCTTATGCGGGTAAATGAAAACAAAATACCGGCAGCCGTGGCCAAACTGATCAGCCAAAAAAAGTGCGAACCCAATGACGACATCTTGGAAGATTTGTCGGCAATAACGGGAAAAGCCGATTTTAGCCCTTCCGATATAAAAGTAGCCCCTTCATGAGCGACGGCAACGGTGAAGAAGGCTATACCCAAGATGACCATATAATCACGTAAGGAAGGAATACGTTGTGTTTTTTCGGTAAATTCGATAACCTTTTGTTTGAGTTCTTCAATGGCGGATGTATCCGCCTTCAGCCACCGGTTGATACGGGTGTCGTAATTGATTCCGATAAGAAGCAATGCCATCCAAATGTTGGCCACCACGATGTCCACCAATACCATACCGCCATAGAGGTCTTGATTGTATTCGAATATTTCCAACATGGCCGCTTGATTGGCACCTCCGCCTATCCAACTGCCGGCCAGCGTGGCCAATCCGCGCCAAGTGGCATCGTTGCCCGTAGCCGAAATCAGATCCGGAAAGAAATATCCCGTCAAAGCCAAAGCTACCGGACCGCCGACGATGATGCCCAAGGTACCGGTAAAAAACATCACAAGAGCCTTCCAACCCAATTTGGCAATGGCACCCAAATCGATGCTCAACGTAAATAAAATCAATGATGCGGGCAGGAGCAAACGTGAAGCCACATAATACAACCGGGAATGTTGAACCGTTTCCTTACCGTTTTCCACAACCGTCCATTCTTCCGAAATAATGTTTAACGATGTCAATACGGCAGGCAACATGTAGGCCAACAATAGTGCGGGAACAATCGAATAGAACTTGCGCCAAAACTTGTGCCGGGACGAGGCCGTGTAAAATATCAAACCCAAAACTCCGGCTAAAATGCCGAAAGCAACCAAATCGTTGGTAAAAAAAGGTTTTGTCATATAAAAAATTTGCTACGAATATATAAAAATTGTTTTTGACGGTTTGAATAAATGAAAAAATAAATTATATTTGACATATAAAAAGATAAATTTTTCAATATATGAGAAAATTAACGCGTTCTTTTTATTTATTTTTCATTTCCTTATCTATTTTTGCCCAACAAAACAGAATGTGGGTGCCTTCCGATGCACAAAAGGCCTATTACCAAATGATGGAAAAAGGCGCTCGATTCTCTTTGGACGATTTATATCATCCCGAAAAACCTTCGTTTAATGATGCCATCGTTCAATTCAACGGCGGATGTACGGCCGAAATCATATCGCCTCAAGGACTTATTCTAACCAATCATCATTGCGGATACGGAATTATTCAGTCACTTTCGTCATTGGAACATAATTACGTGGAAGACGGCTTTTGGGCGGGTTCTTATGAAGAAGAATTGCCCGCACCGGGAGCCTATGTCACCTTCGTAAGGCGCATTGTTAACGTAACGCAACAAGTATTGCAAGGCGTTTCCGACGATATGAGTCCCGAACGCCGCCAATCGGTTGTGGACAAAAATATAGCCAAGTTAAAGCAAGAAATCCAAACCGAACCATGGCAATATGTCGAAATCAAACCTTATTTATACGGTAACATATATTATGCATTGGTGAAGGAAGATTATAAAGACATACGCTTGGTGGGCGCACCGCCTTCGTCCGTAGGCAAGTTCGGCGCCGATACGGATAACTGGATGTGGCCCCGGCATTCGGGAGATTTTTCCCTGTTTCGCATCTACGCAGCACCGGATAACCGGCCCGCCGAATACAGCCCCGATAACGTCCCTTACCGGCCCGAAAAATACTTCAAAGTAAGTTTGGACGGCGTAAAAGAAGGAGACCTGATTTTGGTGTACGGTTTCCCGGGTCGTACCCAACAATATTTACCGTCGTTTGCCGTGGAACACGTCACCCAAACCCTCAATCCGGTTCGAATCGATATACGGCAACGGGCTTTGGATATCATGGACAAATACATGCGAAGCAACGATACGCTCAAACTGAAATACACTTCGACCTATGCTCGAGTGGCCAATTATTGGAAAAAATGGAAAGGCGAAAATCTGGGCATCAAAAAATCAAACGCCATCGAAAACAAAAGATATATCGAAAAATTGTTCCTCCAACAAGCCGGCACAAATGGATTCGGTGAAGAAGCCGGGCGTGTTTTGGAAGCGCTTAAACAAGCCTACAACGAGCTTGAAGCACCCGATTTGGCCCGAAATATCTTCATAGAAACCATGTATGTTAACAACGACTGGATGCGCAGAGCCTTTTTGATTTATCAATGGGAAAATTTACACGGCGACAATTACGCACAGCGCAAGGCGAAAATTTTGGATAGAATACGTAGTGCATTCAACAGAACCGACAATCGCGTTTCCAAAGAACTCTTCATCCGAATGATGGCCTATTACAAACAAAAAATGCCCGAAGCATACAAAAACAAGACATTGTTCGAGAAAAATATCATCTTGTGGGCCGACGAAATCGAAAAAACATCCCTGTTGGCCGATAGCTCCAAAATCAACCGGCTGGCCCTAATGGATTACAACAAATTCCAAGAAGCCTTAAAAAACGATAGCGGATACAATTTGGCACGCACTTTGATTGATGACTACTACGGAAAGATAGCCCCCGAACAGTCACGGGTTAAAGAAAAAATAAACAACCTCATGCGAGTTTACACAAAATTGCTGATGCAAAGCGGTTTGTACAAAGATATGGTACCCGATGCCAATAGCACCCTGCGGTTAAGCTTCGGTGAAGTCAGAGGCTACGAACCGCGCGACGGCGTGTATTACGAACCCGTATCCACGCTCGACGGCGTAATGGAAAAATACATCCCGGGCGACTACGAATTCGACTTGCCCGAACAATTATTAAAATTATACGAACAAAAAGATTTCGGCAATTACGAAACCGGCGGCACCGTTCCGGTGAATTTCCTCGGAACCGCGCATACCACGGGAGGCAATTCGGGAAGTCCGGCCATAAATGCCAAAGGAGAATTGGTGGGAATAAATTTCGACAGAGTATGGGAAGGCACCATGAGCGACCTGTTTTACGACCCGAAAATTTGCCGCAACATCATGGTGGACATGCGATATGTAATGTTTGTGATCGATAAATTGGGAAAGGCACAAAATTTAGTCAACGAAATAATTCAAAACCAATGAAAAAACTCCTTATCATCATTACGTTTGTCGTGTTTGGCACGGGATTTGTCCCCCAACAGCAGAAAGTGGATGAAATCATCTACGCTTTCGGAAAAAAAATCTTCGAAGACATTCAAAACAACAAAACCGACGACATTATTAACATGATTAATGCCAAACTCAAAGACGAACAAAAAGAAACCATCGCCCTTTCGCTCATGAACACTATGGATAAAATCAATTACATGGGCGGATTAAGTGATGCCCGGCTCATCAATGTTTTACAAAAAGAATTGCCCAGCGGTTCGCAAGTCTTATACTTGCCCTTCTTTAAGTCAAACAAAATCAAAACCATCAAAGTGGGCGCCATAAACAATCCCGATAACAAATGGACCATCGAAGGCCCTATAAAATTTGTCAGCGAAGCCAAAGACAACGAACTGACAGCAGGATATAAACTCTATATGTCAAAATGCTTTGCCTGCCACGGCCGGTACGGTGAAGGAAGCATCGGACCCAATTTAACCGACGATTATTGGAAATTCGTCCGGACCGAAAACGATATCTTTAACGTCATCAAAGAAGGAAAAGCCGGTACAATGATGATTGCTTACAACAAATATCTGTCCGACGACGAAATCCGGCAAATCGTAAAATTCATCAACCTGATGCAAGGTCAAAAACTAAAAAAAGGCAAAGCACCCGAAGGCGAAAAAATAAATTTTAAAAGAACAATTTATTAGAGAATTTTTAACAAACCGATATATTTCGTAATTTTGTCGCACAATAAATAAAACAACCGAATAATCGAAAAAAAGTTAACGAAAATGATAAAGAAAACTATCTTGGCACTGAGCGTTTTTTGGGCAGTGAGTTTGTTTCGACCTCTGTATGCTCAAATCAACAGCATTAACGACTTCGTAGAAAAAACGCAGGAACTGCGCACCATTTCTCAAAAAATGGGAACGTATTACATATTGACACAACTTTATCCCACCAACGACGACTACAAAAAGAAAAAAGAAAGCAACATCGAACTGTTCAATAAACTGGTGGTGGAGCTGACGGAAAACGCACCCAGCGAAGAACTTTCCATCGAACTGCAAAAATTTAACTTAACTTGGTTATACGTCAACAAAATACTTCAACAAAAGTATGACCGGGCGGCCGCAGGCAAGATTTTGGACAAACTGGAAGATATGCAAATGGAAGCCAAAGCCATCGCCGAAATGGCCCTCAGCCTGACCAAGAAAAAACAAGCCGAAGTGGTTGAAAAAGCAGCCGAAACTCGCGTGCAACTCCAAAGAATGATTCTGTATTACATCGCTTTGAAAGCCAAAATAATCAACCCTAAAATCAAAGACCGTTTCGAAGATGCCCGAAACAAGTTCAAAAGTAATCTCGCCTTCCTGGACGGCTCCGAATACAACGACGAAAATACCCTGATGATTCTCGATATGA
>Ga0256834_1002942_pt1 | contig 10439 bp, 10 predicted proteins | sample 4281140metaG_FD_190536 | JGI IMG/M metagenome (GOLD analysis project Ga0256834, IMG submission 190536) | Hydrothermal vent microbial communities from East Pacific Rise, Pacific Ocean - 4281-140 | ecosystem: Environmental > Aquatic > Marine > Hydrothermal vents | place: Pacific Ocean: East... | reverse complement strand
CCAAAAGTTAGCGCCTTAATTAAAGTATTATTATCAACATAAGCAGCTTGTAAAAAATAAGATTTAAGATCGGAAAAAGCTCTATCAATATAACCATCAGAATCGATTTTAGAAAATCGTCCTGCAAATTCTATATGGTCATTAATTTTACCTGTACTAAATTTAATTGTATTTTTAGAAGTATTAAAGGAACCTATTGAACTACTAATTTCACCGTACGAATTTTCAGAAATTGCATCTGTTAAAATGTTTAAACTCGCTCCAAAAGCAGCTGAACCATTGGTTGAAGTTCCAACACCTCGTTGTAATTGTATACTTTGAGTTGAAGAAGCAAAATCGGGTAAATTAACCCAATAAGTTCCTTGACTTTCAGCATCGTTGTATGGAATTCCATTAATGGTAACATTAACTCTGGTGGCATCACTTCCTCTAACTCTAATTCCAGTATATCCAACACCAGCACCAGCATCAGAAGTGGTTACTACCGATGGTAAATAATTTAAAAGTATGGGTATATCCTGCCCTAAATTTCGTTTAGCTAACTCTTTTTTAGTGATATTACTGTGAGTTACAGGTGATGATTCTTTAACACGAACAGCATTGACTAATACTTCTTCTAAATTCACAAAGCTATCTGCCATATTTATGGTGATAGCTATATTTTTGTTTAAATTAACAGTAACTTCTTTTGGATTACTAATTGCACTTACTACCAGTGTATAATTTCCTTTTTTTAATTGGAATTTAAAATTCCCTTGTAAATCAGAAGTTGTACCGTTTAAAGTTCCTTTAATTAAAATACTTGCTCCTGAAATTGGTTGATTTCCATCTACAACTTTTCCAGTTAGCGTAAATAATGTTTGTCCATTTGCATTTATAGAGAATGCAATAATTAAAAAAGCTACTAGTTGCTTTACTTTTTTAAAGTTCTGTTTTAAAAATAGTTTCATTTAATATAAAATAAAACGATTTAAAAAGAGGTAATTAATCGATGTTTAACTTAATTTGTTACTCAGTTTTTTATTTTGAGTATCCCTTAACAGCATTACCTGTTCAGGTTCAATGGGTTTAATCTCAGCCTGTTTGGCACCCCTTTTGAGATGGAGCAAAATTACTTAATTTTTAATTGGTTTTAGGAGAATTTGCCAACTATTTTTTTAAAAATTATAAAAAGAAGATTTCCAATAATATATGAAATCCCAAAAGCCAACAATGAAAACTTAGCAATTGCAAAATAATATGACAGGCTACTCCATAGTTGTTTTGGGTTACCTAACAATAATTTAATTAAAGCAATATTTTCAATTATATCAAAAAATGCAGCTAAAAACATACACCATATCAATACAATTCCTAGGATATACATTTTTTTATGTTTCCATAGTTTTTCATTTAACTTATGAATTATTAGAGAAATAAAGAGTGAATATATTATTAAAAATAAAAAATCAAGCCCCAAACTTATACCTGCTGAAATTTTTGATAAAATATTCCAAGAATTTAAAATAGAAATAGAATTAGATAAGTCTTTAGCCAATTCAAAAGAAACGATCCCATTGGTACTATCTCCATTTTGTATTTGAGTATCTATATGTCGCATAATAAAAATTAAAATGACGATAAAGATTGACAGTACAATTGTTAATTTTTTTTCTGCTTTTTTTGATAAATTATAAAAAGGAGATTGTCTCATTAATTTTTATTTTGGCGAGGTTTAAATTTAAAATAAAAATTTCAAAAAAAAAGGTCTTATTCAAAATAAGTATAATATCTTTAGGGTTAAACTTTAAAATGTGATATTTTGAATAATAAATCCTCAAAAAATGTCATGATTGATGCTTCAAGAATTATTACAGAAGCACTTGTACAATCTGGATCAGATGTATTTATAGGATATCCGATAACACCTTCCAACTTATTTTACAGTTATTCAAAAGAACGTTTCCCAGAATTTTTAGCTGGTCCAGACGAGATATCTGTATTACAATGGATGTGTGGTTATTCGGCAGCAGGTAAAATTCCTGTAACAGCAACAGCATTTCCTGGATTGGCACTAATGACAGAGACGTTAAACATGGCTTATATGATGGAGCTACCAATGGTACTGGTTATTACACAAAGGTTAGGACCAAGTACTGGATCTGCAACAACTGGGGCTCAAGGAGATTTAAAATTTTTAGATGGAATTATTTCTGGTGGTTTTCCCATGCCTATATTTTCTCCTTCAAACTTTAATGATGCTTGGACGCTTTCAAATAAAGCAGTAAAAACAGCTATTGAATTTAGAACTCCTGTAATTATTTTAACGTCGAAGGAATTGGTAATGACTCAAAGAAGTTTCAATATCAATTCACTGGAACCATTAGAACAAATTAATAGAACACCAAAAGTATTTGAACCACCCTATAAACCTTACAAAGCAGGTGAAGATAAAGTGCCTACATTTTATCCTCTAGGAAATAATGAATACCAAACACGATTTAATGCCTCAACACATGATAATGATGGGTTAATTCGCAAAGGAACACCTGAAAGTTTAGCCAATACTTGGAGACTTCGTGAAAAATTAGAAGAGAGAATAAATGAATATTCTTTTTTTGAACTTGATACTGATGATGGTGCCGATGATTTAATTGTAACTTGGGGCGTGTCAGCAGATGCTTCACGAGATGCTATTAACTTATTGCGGAAGAAAGGTAAAAAAGTTTCATTGTTAATAGTAAAAACCATACTGCCAATTTCCCAAAATATCTACAACATTATAGATTCTTATAAAACTGTTACGTTTGCTGAAGAAAATATGACAGGTTTATACAAAGAGATGATATTTGGCAAACGGAAAAATTCTAAAGTTAAAGTAGCTACTAAATTTGGTAGTATGTTAACACCTTCTGAAATTGAAGAAATTGTAAATTAATTAGAATCTAATTTATGGAAGCAGTAAAAAAAATATTAACCAATACTAAGATGCCTTTTTGTCCTGGATGTGGACATGGAGTTTGTGTTAGAAGTATTTCTAAATCGTTAGAAAATTTAGGGTATGGATCTAAAGATGTTATTATAGTTAGTGATATAGGTTGTTCAGGATTGGTAGATCCATTATTTGCTACACACACTATTCATGGTCTTCATGGTCGCTCTCCTGCTTTGGGTGTTGGAGTAACACTAGGGTTGGACAATCCCAATAAAAAAGTTATTGTTATTCAAGGAGACGGAGGAGCAACTATTGGCTTGCAGCACATTTTGGAGGCTGCTCGACGAAATATTGACATGACTTTGGTTGTTATAAATAACCTACTTTACGGGATGACAGGTGGACAAATGAGTGGTTTGTCAACCAATGAATTTAAAGAGTATAAACATAGTAATGATGATGCAGATCCGTATGATGTTGTGAATTTAGCACATCAATCGGGTGCAGCATTTAGTGTTCGGGTTAACAATATTTCAAATTTTACAGATGTACTTAAAGAAGCTATTAGTATTTCAGGATTTTCATTAGTTGAATTATCAAGTTTATGTACATCACATGGACTGAAAAAAGTTTCAGAAATGAAACATTATATTGTTGCCGAAGAAAAGCTTACAAATAACCGTCCAGTTGGCGTAAGTATAAAACAGAATACAATTTCGTTATTAGATAGGGCTAAAATTTTAACACCTCAATTTAATTCAAAAATAAAAGATGGTATTGGTATTGTTATAGCTGGATCAGCAGGTGGAGGAATACAATCTGCAGCTAAAATGTTAGCCCAAGCAGCAATTTTATCTGGTTTGTACGCTACAATGAAAGGAGAATACCCTATTACGGTGGGAACTGGGTTTTCAGTTGCTGAAGTAATTTTATCAAAAAAACCTATATATTTTACAGGATTAGAAAAACCTAATGCTGTTTTGGTGGTAACTGAAGATGGCTGGAACAAGGTTAAAAATAGAATTACAGATAATTCTAAGGTATATGTAGATGCAAAAATTAATTATAATAATTCTTTTATTACCAAAGATTTTTTAAAGGTTGGAGGGAAAAAAGGAGCTGCATTAAGTGCTGTATCTTATTGGGTTAAAGAATCAGGAGTTTTCCCAATAGAGGCATTAATTAAAGTTACTGAAAACAGTAAATATGCAATATCCTTACAAAAAGCAATTGAAGGAGCAGAAAAATTACGGGAACTAGTTTATGTAGAGAAGAAATAAAAGAGAAAGTTGCTACAACATTTCAGGTTTGTTTCTAAGTGCTTTCTTATATGCTTGTTTTTTCTTTTTTTCTAAACGCTTTTGGATGCTTGATTTGGTTGGTTTTGTTGATTTTCTTTTTTTAGGAATTTTTAACCCTTTAATAATAAGTTGTAAAAAACGTTTAATAACAATTTCTTTATTTTTGTGCTGACTTCGACTTTCATCACATTGTAACAACAAAATATTTTCTTTTGTAAGTCTTGTTTTTAAGTTTTTTAACAATAATTCTTGTTCCTCAGCTGTAAGTTCAGAGGAGTTTTCAATATCAAAAGATAATTCAATTTTTGAAGAAACTTTGTTTACGTGTTGTCCTCCAGACCCACTGCTTCTATTGGCTTTAAATTTAAGTTCTTTTATAATTTTTTCATTATCCATTTATCACTGATTGTTAAAATCTATATTTTGTTGATGTATAAAATGTAAATCTAAATCAATTAAATTATCTGAAAAACTTTGTAAATTTTGTTTTGAATTTAAAATCTCATCAATTTTTTTTACTGCTTTTGTAAATCGAGTTTTTTTATCTCCTTTTAATAAAATATAGGGTCTCTTATATTTTATTAAAGCATTTTCAAAGGCCTTAAACATTTCCAAACGAAGTTCAGGACGGTCTCTTAAATCATCTTTTTCCCAAGGTGTATCAATATAAGTAAGTAAATATAAATCATAAGTATTATGTATTGCGGCCTTCTCTAATTCAGCATTTACATAGCCTCCGTAGTATTCTTCTGAATACACTTTAGTTTCCAATAAATCAGTATCGCAAATTAGTACTTTATCGGCTTTTTGGGCTAAATCATTTTCTAACTCCATTTGCCCCCTAGCTATAGGTAATAAATCTGAATTTTGACATGTTTTACGTTCGTTATTCCATTTGTTTTGTAAATATTCACGAGCAAATTCTGGAGCCCAAACAGTATTATAATGTCTAGCTAATTGTTTTGAGAGTGTTGTTTTTCCAGTACTTTCTGGTCCAAACAGTACAACCTTTATAATGTTTGATTTTTGTTGTTTAAGTTTTTTTTCCATGCAAAATATCCTTGTATTGCTAAAATTAAAAATATGCTGTATTGAATTCCTGTGAAACCATATCCTTTTACAAAATATAATGGAATAGAAACAATATTCCCCGCAATCCACAGTATCCAATTTTCTATTTTTTTGTTTGCCATTAGCCACATAGCGGCAAAAAATATTCCAGTTGTAAAAGTATCCAAATAGGGTGTTCCTTGCCTAAAATTAGTTAAATTTCCTGAAGTAAGTTTAGTAATAGCATAATTAACACTATCGATAAACCCTAAGTTGTTAGGCATTACATTGTAATACCTGTAAACAACTATCACAAAAATTGATGTAAAGGTAAAAATTCCAAATGCTTTTATCTTATCAGTTTTGTTAGTTCTAGATATTGGTATATGGTGCTGTTTATTATCAATTACTTTACTCCACATATACCAGCCGTACAAACTCATTATTGTATAGTAAATATTAATAATTAAGTCTCCGTAAAGGTTCCATTGAGAAAGTAGATAGACATATATGGCTGTACTAATAATTCCCGTTGGGAAAACTAAAATATTTTCTTTCTTCGCATAAAGAACACTAATTACCCCAAATAAAGCAGCAATAAATTCTAACGAAATATTGAAAGCACTTGCTGTTTGGTATGGTTCAGTGAAAAAGTTAATTAAATCATTCATAATAAGTTGTTTTCAAAGGCATTTCCTATAACAACAATATCTGCACCACTATCAAAAGTCATCTTTATTTGTTGGGTAGATTTTATACCACCACCTACAATTAAAGGAATTGAAATTTGTTGTTTTACTTTTCTAATTAAATTTAAGTTTATAGGATTTTTAGCTCCGCTTCCAGCTTCTAGATATATTAATTGTTTCCCTTTATACATTCCTGCAATTGCAGTTGCAATAACCAATTCGGTATTTTCTTGGGAAATAGGCATTGTATTACTGATTTTTAAGACAGATGAATGTGTGCCCCCATCTATTAAAATATAACCAGTAGGTATAATTTCTAGAGTTGAGTTTTTTAGGTATGGAACTGCTTTAATTTGTTGCTCAATTAAATATTCAGGATTTCTACCCGAAAGCAATGATAAAAATAATAAAGCATCAGCGTTGTTGGTTACCTGAGAATAATCTCCAGGGAATAAAACAATAGGTATTTTGGTATGGTTTTTTAATTTTTTTACAAATAAATCTGTAGTTCCATTTTTTACAAAACTTCCTCCAACAAATATGAAATTAGCTTTTAATTTTACAATTCTTTTTAATATTGAAGGAATATTTAGCACAGAAGTTTTATCTGGGTCTAATAAAACAGCTAATATCTTTTTACCTTTTTTTGAAGATTTTTGTATATGTGCTAAAATAGATTTAGTCATCATTATTGGGGTCTAAAGCATAAACAAGCGTAAAATTTTCAAGTTGTTCAAAGCGAATGTCGTATTTTTTGTCCCAATCTTTTACTTTAATATAACCTGTGGTTTTTTTATCAGAAATTTGAAAAGGGTTAATGTCAATATCATTTTTAAAGGTTAAACCTCCATATGGATAAATTTTATAAAGAGACTCTTTAGCTCCCCAAATTACGGTTAGTTGTTCAATATAATCATCATTTTTATGAATAAAACCTCGTTCAAAATTTACAAATTTATGCTGAATTATTTTTATCTTTTCTCTATTTTTTTCAATGTCAATACCAACTTCCCCATCACTAATAATAATAGCAGAAAAAGTAAAAGAATGTGTTATGGAGATGTATTTATTATCAGTTAAATGAGGTTTTCCGTTTCCGTTATAAAATAAATCAAAGTCTGAATACCCTGCTTCTTTCAGTAAATGACGTACACTTAAAAATCCACGTTGATGCAATTCAGATTTCATTGAAAACAACCTTTCTTTGCTGTTATCGGTTAAAGCTGTATTTTTTAGTAATTCATCAAAAGACTCTTCAATTTTCCATATGAATATTGAAGAATTATTAGTTGGTTTAATGGTTTTGAATAAAGGCATTTATAATCTCAAAGGTATTTTGTACTTTTGCAAAATCTACAAACTAATTTTAGTTAGTTTTAAATAAAAGACAAATTTAATAAATATGAGTACAGAAACATCAACTTACGTAAAATATAAAGTAAAAGATATAAATTTAGCAGACTGGGGGCGTAAAGAAATTGAATTAGCTGAAGCTGAAATGCCAGGGCTAATGAGTTTAAGAGAAGAATATAAAGGGAAGAAACCTCTAAAAGGAGCCAGAATAGCAGGTTGTTTGCATATGACAATTCAAACAGCGGTTTTAATTGAAACTTTGGTTGATTTAGGTGCTGAGGTTACTTGGAGCTCTTGTAATATATTTTCTACACAAGATCAGGCTGCTGCTGCCATTGCTGCAGCTGGAGTTTCAGTATATGCTTGGAAAGGTATGAATGAAGAAGAATTCGATTGGTGTATTGAACAAACACTATTTTTTGGAGAAGACAAAAAACCTTTAAACTTAATTTTAGATGATGGAGGTGACTTAACCAATATGGTATTGGATAAATATCCAGAGTTAGCAAAAGGAATTAATGGGTTATCTGAAGAAACTACCACTGGAGTTCACCGTTTATATGACAGAGTGATTGCGGGAACATTACCTATGCCAGCAATTAATGTGAATGACTCTGTTACTAAATCTAAATTCGACAATAAATATGGATGTAGAGAAAGTGCTGTTGATGCAATTCGAAGAGCCACAGATATTATGTTAGCAGGAAAAAGAGTTGTAGTTTGTGGTTATGGAGATGTAGGGAAAGGAACTGCGGCATCATTTAAAGGAACTGGAGCAATTGTAACTGTTACTGAAATAGATCCTATTTGTGCTTTACAAGCGGCAATGGATGGTATTGAGGTGAAAAAATTAGATACTGTTGTTGCTAATGCTGATATTATTATTACGACTACTGGAAATAAAGACATTGTTCAGGCAAAACATTTTGAAAAAATGAAAGATAAAACAATTGTTTGTAATATTGGCCATTTTGATAATGAGTTAGATATGGCCTGGTTAAACAAAAATTATGGAAATACTAAAGTTGAAATAAAACCCCAAGTAGATAAATATACGATTGGTGAAAAAGAAATTATTATTTTAGCTGAAGGACGTTTAGTAAATTTAGGTTGCGCAACGGGACACCCAAGTTTTGTAATGAGTAATTCTTTTACAAACCAAACTTTGGCTCAGTTAGAACTGTGGAATAATAGAGAAGCTTATGAAAATAAAGTTTACATGCTACCTAAACACTTAGATGAAAAAGTAGCCCGTTTACATTTAGCCAAAATAGGTGTTGAATTAGAAACATTACGTGAAGACCAAGCAGCTTACATAGGTGTAAAAGTTGAAGGGCCTTATAAGCCAGATTACTATAGATATTAATAAATATATATAATATTTTAAAGCTTTATGGCAATTGCTATAAAGCTTTTTTTATATTTGTTTTTGGAAAATCATTTTAATACTATTTCTATGAAATCAATATTAGTTCCTTTAGGTGATTCTGAAAAAGCAATTTGCACTTTGCAATATGCTATAGATTTTGCATCTGTTGTTAATGCTAAAATATATGTAATTCAGGTTTTTGGTACTACAAAAGTTGCGGGAGCTTTAAAAAATATGGATGAGCTTTTAGAAAAAAATAGTAAGGAAGAATTAGCACATGTTTTAGCAAACGTTGATAAAAAAGGAATTGAAATTATTGCCAAACCTGTTAAGGGTCAGATAGTTGATAGTATTAATAGAGTTGCTACACTTTTAAATGTAGATTTAATAATTGCCTCAGCAAAAAATAGTGCAGCTGATTCATCTATTTATTTAGGTAGAATAACAGGTGGATTGGTAAAGCAAACAGAATTACCTATGTTAATTATACCAAAAGGATATAAATTTAAGGCAATTAAAACCATTTTATTAAGCATACGTTCAGGTTTAATTAGAAAACCAAAAGTTTTAGAACCATTGGAAGATTTAGTGAAAAACTTTAATACCAAAGTAAATTTATTACATGTAATTACTCCTCATAATACAATTGAAGACAACTCATTACATAAAGGTTTCGAAACTATTGCAGATACTATTACAAACAGTGAAAACGCAACGGTTTTTCAAGGAGTGTTAGAACATTTACTTGAAGTTAATCCTGATATGATTTGTGTTATAAGACGAAAACGAGGATTTTTCAATAAACTTTGGGAACAAAATCACATTAAAAAAGTAGATTTTGAAAGTAGAATTCCTTTATTAATTTTAAAAGGAAATTTATAAAATCAAATTGGGGATGTAGCTCAGTTGGCTAGAGCGCTTGACTGGCAGTCAAGAGGTCGTGGGTTCGACTCCCATCTTCTCCACATTAATAATTGTTATAAAAAAAAACCTCGCGATACCGTGAGGTTTTTATTGCAATTTCCCATTAATTCACAAAAATATACTTCTCTTTTCCCTATCCCAAAATTAAGATTATCACCTAAAATAGTTGAGGGGAAATATGACTAAAAAAAAGGGGGTATTCCCCCTTTTTTATTTTATAACTGTTTAAGTAATTCTTCTACGGCTTTTTTTAGTTGAGAATCTTTTCCTTTAGCTCTATCATCAGGATTATTATTTACAATAATATCAGGAGTAGCAGGTGTAAAATCCATATTTTTACCAGAAGATTTTACATACCAACCTCTAAAAGGAACTCTTATATAAGAACCATCAATTAAATTTTGTCCTCCAGTAGATATAACAGCGCCAAAAGTAGGTGTGCCAACCAATTTACCGATTTTTAATTCTTTATAAGCATGTGAAAAAATTTCAGCATTAGAATAACTATTTTGATTGCATAAAGCTATTGAAGGTTTTGTTAATGCCGCTAATGGTAACCGCTCACTATAAGGATAATAACTTTTAAATTTTTCATGCTCTTTTTTAAGATCCTTTGCAGCTCCTCTAGGAATTGTATACGCATGCTGTTTAACATTTAAAACGGCCATTAAATAATCTGTAGTCCATCCGCCACCATTATAACGTACATCAATAACAATACCTTCTTTTCCCAATCCGGCAGCTGTTAATTCACGCTCAAAACGTTCAAAACTTGTCCAATTCATTCCCTGAATATGGATGTATCCTAAACGTCCATTTGAATATTTTTCTGTTAAACG
>Ga0256834_1002941_pt1 | contig 10439 bp, 5 predicted proteins | sample 4281140metaG_FD_190536 | JGI IMG/M metagenome (GOLD analysis project Ga0256834, IMG submission 190536) | Hydrothermal vent microbial communities from East Pacific Rise, Pacific Ocean - 4281-140 | ecosystem: Environmental > Aquatic > Marine > Hydrothermal vents | place: Pacific Ocean: East Pacific... | reverse complement strand
TACAATTTCAGGAGGTTTCATGAAACACTGAATTATAAAAAGCCTATGAATATCTACCATAAGAGTTTAAAAATCAATAATGAGAACTATGACAAATTAGATAAAAATGTAGCATAAGGTAACATGAAATAAAGAGAATTAGATTTTAGAAAAAATTGTCTTGACTTTTTGGGGTGGTATAAACATTTGATGTTTATTCTCTAAACTTTTTCTATCACCTTTTTTATTAATATCAACCAAGTAATACTTACTAAAGTCATTAAGAGTATCATTTAAGATGGAAAGCTTTTCAAAAAAGTTTTTATAGATTTTTTTAAGAAGTAATAAGTTTTTTTCGTTCTCTTTTGAAAAATATTGTTTATATTTTTTTTCAACATCTTCTATATTTATTATTTTATTAAATAAAGGGTTTATAGATAGTAGGCTCGAAATTTTATTTTCAAATATTTTCCAATCATTATCTGATACAATACACAAAACCCAATTATTTTTATTTCTACTAGTTAATTTAATTATTTTAGTAAAATAGTTAATATCTAGGTCTGAGTAATAGTTTACTGCATCCAGTTTCCCTGAAACTTTTAATGCACTAAATAATTCATCATTGTTAACCTCGGAAATAAGAGATTTATGTATATTTTGTATATTACCTGCAATACTATTAATATACTCAGGCATATGTTTATTCAAAAGTTCAAAAAGTCTATCTCCATCAATAATCTTTAGCTTAGTATTGGTTGCTACAGGCTTGAATCTTGAAGCTAATTCTCTTGCTGTAACAGGGGTAGGAGTTACAAGATAAACTTTTGTTGGTAGATACTCTAATCCATCTTCATTTTTTATATGTTCCTCTGAAGCTTGTTGTAATTGATTTATTACAGTGGAAAATGAACTATTACTACTTGAGCTTGAAGACATTTTTTTCATTTTCACCTGTACAGTTACAACCTCTTTATCACCTATCTCGTCTTTTTTCCAACATATTAAATCTTTGCCATTTTCATTAACACCACCATGGAAAATTACTTTAGTATAGCCGATTTTTTCAAATAATGGTTTTATCACTTCCTTTGTAAAATCATTTTCAGGAAGTTTTTTTATAGCATTTAGAACTGTATTTTTCATATTGATTCAACCTTATAAAAAAAATGGAATTTTTATACTTAAATTATATATTAACAAAAAGAACCAAAAAAACAATTATCTTTTATTACTGCATTGTATTGTTTCTATAAAATTAGGTGTGTCAAATATATGTCATTTTAATATACAATATGTAAATATACCGCATACTAAACATTTATTAGAAGTACCATAAAGTCGTATAATAGCCTAAATTTTGAAACTAAAGAGCGAGAGTGCAACTATTAACTTTTAAATCTATTTGTTCTCTTTTTAGTCTATAAATCTAAAACATCTCATAAGAAAACAGATATAAACCACCAAACACCCCAAACCCATTTCCTTAAAAAACCACATTTCAACTTCAAAATGTGAAAATATCTTCACATTTTATAAAGGATATTGTATTTTGACACGATTTAAAAGTAGTTTTTTCATACTCTTTTTGACATGGATGAGTTTTTTATGTATCAACAAAATTGGCAAAAGATAGAGGGAGAACGAGGAGTAAATGGCATAGATGGACTTTATATCAAAAATGATGAAGAGAGCATCACCGATGTGTTGATAACAGAGAGCAAATACAACCATGCAAGACTAGGCTCCATCAAAAATGGCACTATCAAACAGATGTCAAAAAGCTGGATACTAGAAAAACTAAAAATTGCAAAACCTTACAATCCCACTATCATAAACTTTGACCAAATTATCTCATTAGTAAGCCATAACAATTACAGAGCAAGACTTTTCAAACTCAAACCCATAAATGATGATAAACTCAAAATCATACTTTATAAAATCAATAGTAAATAGGTATGTTAAGAATCAAGTATTTAGATGAGATTATCTATCAAATAGTTCATAACCATAAACTTGTAAAGATAGAAGTATGCTTTTAGTACAATCAATATTAATTTTTATAAGGGTAAGTAAGCATGCAAAAAGAGATTCTCAATGATAATACAGATATTACTGTTAATAGCAAACAGATAGACATACTCAAACAAAATTTCCCTCAATGTTTTGATAAAAAAGGTGACTTTATCGTTCATAAGATGGAGGAGGTTATCGGTGATAGTGGACTTGAACTCTCCAAAGAGAGTTATTCTCTTAACTGGCTTGGAAAGTCTTATGCAAGGTTATTAGCAAATGAAAATCCTCGTACACTACTAAAAGAAGATAAAGAACACAATACAAAAGAGCAAAACAAAGAGAGTCAAAATCTTCTCATCAAAGGTGACAATCTTGAAGTGTTAAAACACCTAAGCAATGCTTATGCTGAAAGTATCAAGATGATTTATATCGATCCTCCATACAATACTGGAAGTGATGGATTTGTTTACAATGACGATAGAAAGTTTAGAGCAGATGAACTTAGTCGTTTAGCAGGTGTAGATATGGATGAAGCTAGAAGGATACTAGAGTTTACTCAAAGTAAAGCAAACTCTCACTCTGCATGGCTCACTTTTATGTATCCACGGCTCTATGTTGCAAGGCATCTTCTTGAAGAAGATGGAGTTATTTTTATCTCTATAGATGATAATGAACAGGCACAGTTAAAGTTGCTTTGTGATGAAGTTTTTGGGGAAGAGAATTTTGTTGCAGATTTTATAATAAGAAGTAATCCCAGAGGGTCACAGGCTAGTAAATATATAGCTGTTGAACATGAATATATTTTTTCATACAGTAAAAATTTAGAATTATCTTCTATTGAAGGATATGAAAAGAATAAAGAAGAACAATCTGAATATGAATTAGAAGATGATGATGGAAAATATAGATTACTTGGATTGCGACAAAGAGGTGGGGCATGGAAAAGAGAGGATAGACCTGATATGTATTATCCAATATTTATTGATCCACAAACAGGAAATGTTTCTTTAGAAAAAACAGAAATCTACTGTAAAGAATCATTACCTAAAAGACCTACTGGAGAAGATAGTAGATGGACTTGGGGTAAGACAAAATTTTTAAAAGATAAACATCTACTTGTTGGGAAGAAAGTTAATAGAAAAGAAGCCCATGATTTTTGGGACATTTTTAGAAAAGACCATATATTAAAAAATGGAGAAGTTGCACGGAAAAAACCTCGTTCTATTTTTGATGAAAAGGAAGTTAATTATCAGAATGGAGGAAATGAAATAAAAGAGTTATTTGGAAGTTCAGAAATATTCAATTATCCAAAACCCACATTTTTGATAAAAAAATGTATAGAAATGTTAAATATGTCAGATGATTTAGTTCTCGACTTCTTCGCAGGTTCAGGAACAACTGCCCATGCAGTGATGCGACTCAATGCAGAAGATAACGGCAATAGAAAGTTTATAACAGTTCAAATAGATGAACCTACAGACCCCAAAAGTGAAGCCTATAAAGCAGACTACAAAAGCATCTTTGATATCACCAAAGCCCGTATAGAAAAAGCTGCTCAAAAGATAGCAGATGAAAAACCAGAGTACAAAGGTGACCTTGGTTTTAAAATTTTTGAGACGACACCTATATGGGATGGTTACTTAGATGATATAGAAGAACTCAAAGAAGATACGATACTTTTTGATGGTAGTAAACTAAATGATGGTGAACTAGAGGTACTACTTACTACTTGGAAAGTGTATGATGGTATGAAACTTACACAAGAGTTAGAGTCTATAAACTTTGCAAGTTATCAAGCATATATGGGGGAGGGTATACTTTATCTAGTACATAGTGGTTTTAATACAGAAGCTCTTAAAATACTTTTAGAGTTACTAGACAATGATAAGAGTTTTGAGCCTAGTCGTGTGGTGATGTTTGGGTACAACTTTAGTTCAAAATCGCAAAGAGAACTTGATGAAGCATTAAGCTCATTTGCAAACAAAAAGTCCATAGAGTTAGATTTGGTAGTGAGATACTAGTATGGCAGGATTTAAGTTTGAAAGAGACTTGTCTCATCAAAAGGCAGCTGTAGAGTCTATCTTAAAAGTCTATGATGGAGCACAATCAAAGCCTATGGATGAAAAAGCTATGGCAACTGTGGCAAATCCTATCATCGAGTATAGCCCAAGTTATGTTTACTGTGATAACATCGTTGAGTTACAGAAAAGAAATGATATACATGATGGACATCTAGAGTGTCAAAGTCGTGTTATAGATATCATGATGGAGACTGGAACTGGTAAAACTTACACCTATACAAAAGCGATGTTTGAACTCAAAAAGCAGTTGGGCATCAAAAAGTTTGTCGTGATTGTGCCTACACTCTCTATCAAAGCTGGAACAGTAAACTTCCTTAAAGCAAAAGCTACAAATGAACACTTTAGGCAGGAGTATAACTCTAGCATAAAAACTTATGTAGTAGAGAGTCAAAAATCAAAGAAAAATAAAAAAGCTTATATGCCTCAAGCTATTCGTGAGTTTGTAGAGGCTCATGATGATGGCAATGTACATGTACTTGTCATCAATGCAGGGATGATAAACTCTGAGACGATGATTAAAAAGTTTGATGTTAGTCTCTTTGATAGATACAATACTCCTTTTGGAGCTATAGCCTCAACCAATCCATTTACTATCATAGATGAGCCACATAAGTTTCCAAAAGAGGGTGTAACCTATAAAAATATCCAAAAGTTTGAGTCACAGTTTATCTTTCGGTTTGGTGCTACATTTAACGATGAGTATCATAACCTTATCTATAGACTTAGTGCTGTAGATGCTTTTAATGAAAACCTTGTTAAAGGGGTTATAACCTATGTTGAAGAGTTTGAAGAGGGTAACGATATCTTTTTGAAACTTCTCTCATCAAGTAGTACGGAGATAGAGTTTGAGTTTCACGATGGAGGGAAAAAAACAAAACATAAAATAGCACCAAAAGATAGTATGTCTCAACTACATGAACAGATGAGAGACCTTTTTATAGAAAGTGCAAATACAAAAAAAGTTGTACTCTCAAATGGACTTGAACTGAAAAAAGGGGATAAGATAAACCCTTACTCTTATGCCCAGTCTCTACAAGATAAGATGATAGAACAAGCAGTACAAAATCATTTTAAGATAGAAAAAGATTTACTTACTAGAGATGTTCGCATCAAGCCACTTACCCTCTTTTTTATCGATGATATAGAGGGCTATCGTGATGGCAATGACATATCAGGGTCACTTAAAGCAAAGTTTGAAACATTGGCAAAATCTCATATAGAAAAACTTTTAGAAGAAGTCAAAGATGAGAGATATAGAGAGTATTTGGAAAGTTCACTTAAAGATATCTCACTTATCCATGGTGGATACTTCTCTAAAGACAATAGTGAAAAAGATGATAAGATAGAAAAAGAGATCAATGAGATTTTACATGACAAAGAGGCATTACTTTCTCTTGATAATCCTAGACGATTTATCTTTTCCAAATGGACACTAAGAGAGGGCTGGGATAATCCAAATGTATTTCAGATTTGTAAGCTTAGAAGTAGTGGAAGTACCACTTCAAAACTTCAAGAAGTAGGGCGTGGATTAAGGCTCCCTGTCAATGAATACATGAGTAGGGTTAAAGATGAAAACTTTGACTTGCACTATTTTGTAGACTTTAGTGAAAAAGATTTTGTAAAAACTTTAGTCTCAGAGATAAATGAAAAGTCAGGTACCTTTAGTAGTGATGAAGTTCCAGAAAAACTTACTCCTGAATTGGTAGAGAAAATCACTCAAAAATACTCCATCGATGAAGCTACACTTTTCCAAACACTAGGTCAATCAGGTATCATAGATTTTGGACATAACTTTTTAGAGGATGGATTTGAAAAACTTAAATCAGACTATGCAGATGCATTTGGGGGCTTGGCAGGTAACAAAATCAGAGGTTCTAAAGATGTACGAGATAAAGCAACACTTAGAGTTGGAAAATATGATGAATTAAAAGTTCTTTGGGAACAGATAAACCAAAAAGTTGTTTTAGAGTACAAGATAGATAGTGAAGATGGTTTTGCTACTCTTTTTACAAGTTATTTAGAGGATAGTTTAGAAGAGTTTGAACCACAAGGTATGAAAACAAAGATAGGTAGTATCAACTTTGAAGAGGGGATGGCTTACTATAAAGAAGTAGATAGTATCAACAATAAAATTTTGCCCATATCTACAATGACCTATAAATCATTTTTACTTGAACTAGCTAGAGTTTTAAGTCTCAATATGCAAACTTTACATCAAGTGTTTGTAAAGATAAGAGATAGACTTGATATAAATGTTTATTTGAATATTCAAACAGTAAGGGTTATAAAGAGCGGATTTAACAAGTACCTTTTAGATAATGCGATAGATAAGTTTTCCATAGGCTATAACTCTATATCTCATGAAGTACATCCTACAAAACTTACAGATAAAGATGGTAAACCACTTGAGAGTATCAATGCTTCAGATGTTGGTATACATCTTATCGATGATGAAAAAGTAGCACAAAATTACTTTTTTAATGAACTGTACTATGATAGTGATTTAGAGAGAGAAAATATTATCAAAGATATTGATGAGGTTATTGTTTTTACCAAAATACCTAAAAATTCTATCAAAATCCCTGTATCAGGTGGAGGGACTTATAGTCCTGACTTTGCTTACGTGATCAAAGATAAAAAAGCAAATAAGTCACTTCATCTTATAGTAGAAACTAAAGATAAAGCAAAAAGAGATTTATATGATGATGAAGAACAAAAGATTAAACATGCAGAGGCTCTTTTTGCACATCTGTCTACAGATATAAAGGTTGAGTTTAGGACACAGTTTAAGGGTAGGGAGATGGTTAAGATTATAGAAGAGATAGTTGGTGAGTGAGGAGAAGGGTGGGGTAGTTTAAAACTTTGAGTTTGACAAAAAATAAAATTAATGTATAATATCAATAATAATTTAAGATAATTAAATTTTTGTGATTGACTGATGGAGTTAGAATATCGACATATAGTTAAGGAATTTATTTGAAAATCATACATTTTTCAGATACTCATCTTGGATTTACTGATTTGGATATCACAAATGAAGAGGGTATCAACCAAAGAGAAGCAGACTTTTATCAGGTATTTTCAGATGTTTGTGATGCTATCATCAAGATAAAGCCAGATTTTGTCATACATACTGGAGATTTATTTCATCGTGCATCTCCTTCAAATCGTGCTATCACTTTTGCATTGAAAGAGCTTAAAAGAGTAGAGCGGTTAAATATCCCTTTTATCATCATTGCAGGAAATCATTCAACTCCTAGAACTTCTGCATCATCTCCTATACTTGAAGCACTCAGCACTCTGGACAATGTAAAAGCAGTTTTTTCTCAGCAGTATGAAAAGGTAGAGTTTGAAGATATCATCTTTCATGCACTTCCACATATAAACGATGAGAGAATCATCGATGGCGAACTAGACTCCATAGATAAAAACATAAATCCTAAAAAGAAAAATATCATGATGATGCATTGTTCAGTTGGTGCTCACTACTTGATGCATGAGTTTGGTGAGTGGGTTTATCCTAAAGATCGTGAAGATATATTTGAAAAGATGGATTATGTTGCTTTGGGGCATTGGCATGGTTTTGGAAATGTTGGAAAACATAAAAATGTCTACTACTCAGGCTCAACAGAGAGAACAAGTAGCAGTGATAAACGAAATGATAAGGGTTATGTCATAGTAGAGTTAGCAGAAGATAAAGTAACTATAGCTCATCATCCTATAACACTTCGTAAATCTTTAGAGTTTAGTATAGATGCAGATAAGTATGAAGAACAGATAGCCTCTCTTGATTTATCTGATTGTAAAGAAGCCTTAGTTGAAGTAAAACTTTTTAATCTCACATCTGCAACTTCCATAGACATAACGAACAAAGAGATAACTGAGATATTTGACAAAGCACTTCATGTAAAAGTCAAAAGAGAGTTTAAAGAGATTGAGAGTAGTGCGATAGATGGTGACATAGAGTCTATATCTTTGGAAAGTTACTTTATATCCCACATAAAAGAGAGTGTGAGTGATGATGCTGAACAGAAAAGACTTGCATCAAAGGCAAAAGAGCTTTTTGCACTCTATGAGGAGGTAGCTGATGATACTAACTAACCTTCATATGCAAAACTATAAAAAGTACAAAGATTATACTATAGAGTTCAACGAAGGGCTTACAGGTATCATCGGAAAAAATGGTGCAGGTAAGTCTACTATCTTTGATGCAATAACATTTGCCTTGTACGGTGATGTACGAGGTGAAAAGGAGACTATCCGTTGTTCAAAAGCTGACGAAAAAGAGATAGTAGCCGTTAGCTTGATGTTTGAGATAGATGGTAAAAGTTATAAAGTCACAAGAGAGATGCGAGGAAAAACACTTGTTGCAAAAGCATATCTATATGATGGAGCTGATGCTCTTGTTGCTGAAAGTGCAAAAGGGGTAACTTCTGAAGTTATAAAACTTATAGGTATGAACAAAGAAGCTTTTTCTCATACCGTCTTTGCTTCACAAAAAGAACTCACTGCTCTTAGTGGTCTTAAAAATGAAGATAGAAAGAAAATCATCCGAAAACTTTTGGGACTTGAAAAGATTGATAGCATTGAAAAAGAGATAAGGATAAAACTAACTAATCTAAACAGAGACATCAAAAGTTTTTCAGAGATTTTACTCTCGGATGAAAAAGTAGAAGAGTTAAACAGAGCCAAAGAGTCACATATCAAGATATTTTCTTCCTTGAATGAGGAGATAAAAAAGGTCCAAAAAGAGTTTGATGATAAAACTCTAGAAGTCGAAGCTATCGCTAAAGCATTAAAAGCTCTTCAACTTTTAAAAGATGATTACTCAAAGCTTGAAACTAATCTAACTGTAACAAAGACAAACCTTGAAAACCTTGTTAACAATCAAAAAGAGAAATCTAAAAAACTTCAATCACTAAAAGAGCAAGAGAAACTCTATATAAAAGATAAACCTATCATGAATGAGTACAAAGAGTTAGAAAAAATTCTCCTTACTTTGCAATCTCAAAAAGAGCAAAAGATTAAAAAAGATGGTTTAGAAAAAGAGCAAGTTGCACTAAGAAGCCAATATACAAATGCGGAAAAAGAGATTGGTGAGTTTAAGAAAAAACTAGAGTCAAAACCACAACTCATGCAAGAAAAAGAGCAACACAAAGAGTTACTAAAACTCTCCGTAGCAGAGATACAAAAGATTGAACAACAAGAGTCCAAACTAAAACAAGAGATAGCCAAATACAACGGCTTGATAGAAAACTCTAATAAACAGATAGCAAAGATAGAAGCAATCGGTAAAGGCTCAAACTGCCCAACATGTACAAGACCACTACTTGATGAGTATGACAATGTTATAAACTCTCTAAAAAGTGAGATTGACAAACTCCATCTAAACGAGATAGTTCAAAGAGAAGAACAGCTTCACAAAATAGCACCTATAAAAAGTAAAGAGCAACAAAATAAAATAGAGATAGATGGACGATTAAAAAGAGTAGGGGAAAGTTTAAGTGTCTTACTTCAAGATGAAAAAACACTACAATCAAAAGAGATAGAGTTTCAAGCTATCACACAAAAAGGCATGGCAAATAAACAAGAGTTAGAAGCCTTAAAAGATTTAATATATGATGAAAAAATCCATCAAGAGACAATCCAAAAAACAGAGCAGTTAAAGCCAAGATATGAAGAGTTACTAAAACTAGAGAGTGTTATATCCGAGATACCAAAACTAGAAGCTGAACTAAAAGAGCTAGACAAACAGATACAAAAAACCAAAGAAGATATAGCAACAGATGAGAAATCTATAAAAGAGCATAGCTATGATGCAAAGGCTCACCAAAAACAAGAACTTATTTCTGAGAGTGTTTTAAAAGACAAAGATAAAATCCAATCAAAACTATCAGAGAAAAAAGTAGAAGTTCAAAAGATAGAGGGTGAGATAAATACTATAAAAAGTGAACTTACAAGAGATAAAGAGCAGAAAAAAAAGCTTCAAACAAAAAAGGGTGATCAAAATGACTATGAAAAACTAAAAGCTTTCATGTCAGAGTTTAAAAATAAAATAAACTCCCAAATAGCCCCAAGAATTAGCCAGTTAGCAAGTGATATGTATGCGACCATAACAAGAGGAAAATACCAACACATAGAAGTAAACAACGAGTTTGACTTCTATATCTATGATGATGGTGTGAAGTACCCGATAGAGCGATTTAGTGGTGGTGAGGTAGACTTGGCAAACTTGGTGCTTCGTATCGCTATATCTAAAACTCTTAGTGAGCTTAGTGGCAGTGGTGGAGTAGGGTTCTTGGCATTTGATGAAGTGTTTGGAAGTCAAGATGAAGAGAGACGATTTGAAATCATGGAAGCATT
>Ga0256834_1002940_pt1 | contig 10441 bp, 10 predicted proteins | sample 4281140metaG_FD_190536 | JGI IMG/M metagenome (GOLD analysis project Ga0256834, IMG submission 190536) | Hydrothermal vent microbial communities from East Pacific Rise, Pacific Ocean - 4281-140 | ecosystem: Environmental > Aquatic > Marine > Hydrothermal vents | place: Pacific Ocean: East... | reverse complement strand
TGGAGGCGCCGGGTTTCCGTGCTTTAATCCCGCCCCATGAAATTGCCCGTCGAACTGTGGATCGGCCTGCGCTACACCCGTGCCAAGCGTCGTAACCACTTCATTTCCTTCATCTCGCTGATCTCGATGTTCGGCATCACGCTGGGCGTGATGGCGCTGATCGTCGTGCTGTCGGTGATGAACGGCTTCGAGCAGGAACTGAAGGGGCGCATCCTCGGCATGGTGTCGCATGTGACGGTGTCCAGCTACGACAACCGCCTGCGCGACTGGCAGAGCCTGCGCGAGCGGGTGACGCGCTATCCCGAGGTCATCGGGGCCGCGCCCTATGTCGATGCCGAGGCAATGCTGTCCAACAAGTCGGCGGTCAGCGGCGCGATCGTGCGCGGCGTACTGCCGTCGCTGGAGCCGGAGGTGTCGGAGATCCACGAGAACATGGTGTTCGGCAGCCTCGATGACCTGAAGCCCGGCGAATACGGCATCGTTCTCGGCACCGGCCTGGCCGACACGCTGGATGTCGCCCCCGGCGACCGGGTGACCATGATCACCCCGCAGTCGACGGTGTCGCCGGTGGGCTTCCTGCCGCGCCTGCGCCGCTTCCGCGTGGTCGGGCTGTTCGAGATCGGGGTCTACGAATACGACCGCAGCAGTGCGCTGATCCACGCGCAGGACGCATCGAAGCTGTTTCGCATGGACGGCGCGATGAGCGGGCTGCGGCTCAAGCTGGCCGACATGGAGCGGGCGCCGGAGCTGCGCTATCGACTGGCGCAGGATCTGGGTGGCGACTACTGGGTGTCGGACTGGACGCGGCGGCACAGCAACTACTTCAAGGCGGTGAAGACCGAGAAGACGGTGATGTTCATCATCCTGTCGCTGATCGTGGCGGTGGCTGCCTTCAATATCGTCTCCACGCTGGTGATGGTGGTGACCGACAAACAATCGGATATCGCCATTCTGCGCACCCTGGGTCTGTCGCCGTCCTCGGTGACCGGTGTGTTCATGGTGCAGGGAGCGTTGATCGGGGTTATCGGTACCGTGATCGGCGTCGGTCTGGGCGTGCTGGTGGCAAGCAATATCGATGTCATCATTCCGGCACTGGAGCGTTTCTTTCAGACCCGCTTCCTGCCGCCCGGCGTTTATCCCATTGCCGAGCTGCCGTCGGAGATGAAAGTCGAAGAGGTCATCCGCATCGCGCTGCTGTCCTTCGTGTTGTCGCTGATCGCCACCGTCTATCCGGCCCTGCGCGCGGCGCGCACACGGCCGGCGGAGGCTCTGCGCTATGAGTAGCGATGTCAAGGTGCTCGAGGCCAGCGGTCTGGGCAAGACCTTCATGCAGGGCGACCAGCCGGTCGAGGTGCTGACCTCGGTCGATCTCGCGGTCGGAGCCGGCGAGCGTCATGCCATTGTCGGCGCTTCCGGTGCCGGCAAGAGCACGCTGCTGCACCTGCTGGGCGGGCTGGAGCGCCCCACGCATGGCGAGATCCGGGTGATGGGACAGTCGCTGGAGACGCTGTCGGAGAAGGCGCTGGGGCTGTTGCGCAACCGTCATCTCGGCTTCATCTACCAGTTCCATCATCTGTTGCCGGAGTTCGATGCGCTGGAGAACGTGATGATGCCGCTGCTGATCCGCCGCGATCAGCGGGACCGGGCGGCGCGGGCCGCGCGCGAGATGATCGAGCGCGTCGGGCTGTCGCACCGGCTCGATCACAAGCCCGGCGAGCTGTCCGGCGGCGAACGCCAGCGCATCGCGCTGGCGCGCGCGCTGGTGACCCGCCCCGACTGCCTGCTGGCCGACGAGCCCACCGGCAACCTCGACCAGAAGACGGCGGCCGCGATGCTCGACCTGATGCTGGATCTGAACCAGGCTGTCGGCACCGCGTTGATCGTCGTCACCCACGATCGCGGCATCGCGGCGCGCATGGAGCGGCAATGGGAAGTGCGCGAGGGCCGGCTGCAATCCCAGGTCTGAACAGGCTTCAACCGGCTTGCTGCCAGCCCGTCAACCCGGCGCCATAGATCAGGATCAGCGGCACTTGCAGCAGCAGGTAGAGCCAGTCGTTGAACAGCCGGATGCTGCCCTCCACCAGAAAGTGATCGTCGTAGGCACGCGCCCAGCGGCTGGCGACCTGGCGGATCGCCAAGTGTCCGCCGATGGCGACGATCAGCAGCTTCAGCGTCGTTTCCATGTCCGGCCACCAGCGGGGATCGGCGGGCAGATCGGGCAGGGCATGGCGCGCCACCACCGCAGTGGCCAGTGCGGAGAGGATCGGCAGGCCGATCGCCGGATGGCCGAGTACGGGGATGAAGGACAGCACCAGCCCGGTCAGAAAAATGATGTTGAGGCTGTTGACGAGAAAGTCCCCGTCGCCGAGCAGGGCGAACAGGCCGGACAGGCTCAGTCCGGGATCGATCTGCGGCCACAGCAGCAGGGTGGCCAGAATCAGCAGCAGAGTGCGCCCGGCCGGGCAGTAGAAGTGCTCCAGCAGCCACTCCGAGACGCTGATGCCGTCGAAATGCTTTTCCAGCCATGCACAGCCGATACCGAGCAGTACCGATAGCAGGGTCAGGGTCAGAAAGGTGCCGATCAGTGGCCACATGTCCGTTTTCCTTTGACGCCAGCGGCGAATCCTGCCGGCAAACGCGGCTTTTCCATATCTTGTAAGTCCAGGCTTGCCGTCAGCGCATGTAGCGCCGCTTGCGGCGATGAATATGCTTGACCAGCAGATAGCGCCACAGCCCCCGGACGGTGACATAGCCGATGGTTGCCGCGCTTGAGCCGACCACGAGACAGCCCAGCAGGAACGGCTTCCAGATATAGTGAAGTTCGTGCAGCAGCCACTCGAATGAAGGCTCGAAAGCAAACGGGTGATAGCCGGCCGGGTCGCCCAGAATCCATAAGCCCACACGATAGCAGAAATAGAACAGCGGGGGCATCGTGACCGGGTTGCTGATCCAGACCAGCACCACCGAGACCAGAATGTTGACGCGGAACAGAATCGCGCCTATCGCCGCGATGAACATCTGAAACGGCACGGGCACAAAAGCCGCGAACAGCCCGACAGCCACCGCGCCGGAAACCGACCGGCGGTTGATGTGCCACAGCCCCGGATCCTTGAGCCGGGGACCGAGCCTCTGGATCATCGGATTATCGGTCACCTTGCTGTGATGCGGCAGGATCTTCTTCAGCGTTCTGCGGGGCATGGCCGGGTATTGAGTTCGCGATCGGGTTGGATACACTTCATCCGGTTCGTGACAGGGAGCGTAGCGCAATGTTTGCCACGGGACTGGCATTTCTGGCGGGCGTTCTGACCGCCGCACTTTCCGCGGAGATCCTAGACCCTTTCTGGATGGCCATCCTGCCGCTGGTTTGGCTGCTGCTGGCGATCAATCCACCCTCTCGACGGCGCCTGGGCCTGTCGCTCTGGGCGCTGGCCGGCCTGCTCCATGCGTCGGGCTGGAGCCAATGGCGGCTGGAGCACCGTCTCGAGGCGGGGCTGAATGATAGAAGAGTCGTCGCGGTCGGGGAAGTGAAATCCATCCCGCGCTTGATCCGGCGCAACAATATGCCGACGGACGCCGTTCCGGACCAGCGTTTCGAGTTCCGCCTGCTGCATTTGAGCGACCCGGACGGGACCAGCATCCAGACCTCGGCGCGCCGTCTGCGCCTGAGCTGGCGGGGGGCTGCAGAGCGGATCGAGCCGGGCCAGCTGTGGCGCCTGCCGCTGCGCCTGCGCGAACCGCGCGGTTACCTCAATCCCGGCGCTTTCGATTACGAGCGCTGGCTGTGGCTGCGTGGCATCGATGCCACCGGTTATGTGCTCGATGGACCGGCCGAGCTGCTCGACGAGGGCGGATGGTCGCTGGCGCGCTGGCGCTATCGCATCGTCGAACGCTTGCGCCGTCTGTGTGCCGAGTGCCGCCATCCGGGACTGGTCGAAGCCTTGTCGGTAGGCTACCGCGGGGATTTGTCGCGGAGCGAGCGAACGCTGCTGCGCCAGACCGGAACGGCGCACCTGGTGGCCATATCCGGCCTGCATGTAGGCATGATCGCGCTGTGTTTTTACGGGCTGGGCCGTTGGCTGTGGCGGCTGGGCCTGTGGCGCAGCGGCGTCGATCGCAAATCGCTGGCCTGGAGCCTGGCCTTTGCCGGCGGACTGGCCTATGCGCTGCTCTCCGGGCTTGCCTTGCCGGCGCTGCGCGCCGTCGTCATGCTCGGGGTGATGCTACTGACGCTGCTGCTCGGGCGCCAGGGTCGCTTGCTCGACAGTCTCGGCGCAGCGGTGGTGCTGGTGTTGCTGATCGATCCCTTGTCGGTGTTGTCGGCCTCTTTCTGGCTCAGCTTTTGTGCCATTGCGGTGATCGCCTTCGGGCTGTGGCGCTGGCCGTTCTCGCCCCGATCCGGCGACTGGTATCGGCGCGCGGTGCAGGCCGTGCGCATCCAGATTCTGTTCTCTCTGCTGTTTCTGCCGCTCGGGCTGGCGGTGTTCGGCGAGGTGCACCGGGCCAGCCTGTTTGCCAATCTGGTGGCGGTGCCGCTGGTCAGCCTGCTGGTCGTGCCCTTCAATTTTCTGCTGCTCGTCTTTTCCTGGCTGCCGGAGTCGTTGATCATGCCCGGATACCGGCTGCTCGATGGCCTGCTCTCGGGTTTGATGCGATATCTACAAAGCCTGAACGATGCGGGGCTTGCGGCCTGGCCGATGCCGGAGCAGCCGGGCTGGCTGCTGGCGCTGCTGCTGATCGGTCTGCTGGCGCTGCTGATGCCGCAGGGTCTGCTGCGCGGGCGCCCGTTGTGGCTGCTGCTGCCCCTGCCACTGCTGTGGCCGCAGTGGAGCAGCTCGCCGGATATCGATCCCGGTGCCTTCGTCGCCGAGGTGCTGGATGTCGGCATGGGCACCTCGGCGGTCATCCGCACCCGTCATCACAGCTTGATCTACGATTTCGGCCCTGGGCACCGAAACGGCTACAGCATGGGCGAATGGGCCGTGCTGCCGCTGTTGCGTCATCGCGGCATAGCGGCGCCGGACCGGATTGTCCTCAGTCATGCAGACCAGGATCACCTGGGCGGTTTTCTGGCGCTGGCGGAGCGCTGGCCAGGGCTGGCGGTCGATACCGGCACGATGCCCGAGACCCGGGCCAAGCTGCCGCATCATGCAGCCTGGCGAGACTGCCACCGGGCACAGCCCTGGCAGTGGGATGGAGTGCATTTCCGGTTTCTGGTCCCATCGCAATCCGGGCGCAGCGAAAACGACCGATCCTGCGTGCTGAAGGTGACTTCGGCATCCGGCGCCGCACTGCTGATTCCTGGCGATATCGAGAGCGCCCAGGAAGCGCGGCTGCTGCGGGATCTGCGCGATGCGTTGAGGTCGACGGTGCTGCTGGCGCCGCATCATGGCAGCGAAAGTTCCTCGTCGCCAGGCTTTGTCGAGGCCGTGTCGCCGCGTGCCGTGGTGTTTACCGCCGGCTTCGGCAATCGTTGGGACTTTCCTCGGGAGGCGGTCGTGGCGCGCTATCGCAAGATCGGAGCGCAAAACTGGAATACGGCGCGGTCCGGTGCGCTGCAAATCCGCTGCGGGTCCGGCTGCGATATTCGCTCCCTGCGTCAGCGATACCCGCGTCCCTGGCGCTGATCGCGCGTCGATGGCCCGGGGAGCGATAATTCAGTATCATGCCGCCCAGACTCAACCCCGCAACACACGTACAAGGAGACCCCATGCTGGAACTGGTTCAGGCAGGCGGATGGCTGATGTATCCGATCCTGCTGAGTTCGGTCATCGCCTTCGCCATCGTCGCCGAGCGGCTGTGGACGCTGCAGCGCAAGAAAGTCATTCCGGAAAAACTGATGCCCGCCATCTGGAAGCTGCTGCGCGAGAATCAGCTGACCGAGCAGCACATCGTCGAGATCGAGCAGGGCTCGCCGCTGGGGCGGGTGCTGGCCGCCGGGCTGATCAACCGTCACCTGTCGCGCGACCTGGTGCGCGAGAGCATCGAGGAAACCGGCCGTTTCGTGGCCCATGAGCTGGAGCGTTTTATCAACGCGCTGGGCACCATCGCCAATATCACGCCGCTGCTGGGCCTGCTGGGCACGGTCATCGGCATGATCAAGGTGTTCACCGCGATCACCACCGTCGGTGTCGGCGATCCGACGCTGCTGGCCGGCGGCATTTCCGAGGCGCTGATCACCACCGCCGCGGGCCTCAGCGTGGCCATCCCGACGGTGATCTTCTACCGCTATTTGAAGCGCAAGATCGACGAACTGGTGGTCGGCATGGAACAGGAAGCGATGAAGCTGGTCGAGGTGCTGCACGGCGAGCGCCCGCCCGAGGCCGCCTGACGCCATGCAGTTTCGCAGCCGCAACGGAGAGGACGACAGCAACGTCAACCTGACGCCGCTGATCGACGTGGTGTTCCTGCTGCTGATCTTCTTCATGGTCTCGACCACCTTCGATACCACCTCGGAGCTGAAGATCCAGCTGCCCGAGGCCTCGGCGCAGAAGCAGCCGGCTGCGCCGCAGAAGGTGATCGTCAGCATCGATCCGCGCGGTTTCTTCCATGTCAACGGCAAGCGCCTGAAGGCGCCGAGCGGCGAGCTGCTGACGCTGGAACTGCACCGCCTGATCGGCGACGACAAGAACCGTCCGGTGGTGATCCAGTCGGATGCCTCCTCGCCGGTGCAGTCGCTGGTCACGGCCATGGACGTGATCGGACAGATGGGCCTCAAGCGCCTGTCCATCGCCACCACCCAGCCGATCCAGTAACCCGTGTCCGCCGATACCTCCAGCCAGGAAGCCAGGCACGGGCTCGGCGCCTATCGTCGCCTGGTGGCGCTGGCGATGCGCTACAAGGGCTGGTTCATGCTGGCGATTGCCGGCATGGTGGTATTCGCGCTGACCGAGGCGGCCTTCGCCTGGCTGATGAAGCCGATGCTCGACGATGGCTTCATCAAGCGCGACCCGGCCACCATCCGCTGGGTGCCGCTGGCCATCGTGGGCATCTTCGTGGTGCGCATGGTGGCCTCCTTCCTGCGCACCTACTGCATGGCCTACATCGGCCGCCAGGTCATCAACGACCTGCGCCGGCAGATGTTCGACAAGCTGCTGACGCTGTCCACCAGCGAGTACGACAAGGCATCCAGCGGCGCCATCGTCACCAAGTTCTCCTACGACATCGAGCAGGTGGCGGCCTCGGTGTCCTCCGCGCTGACCGTGTTCATCCAGGACACGCTGCGCATCGTCGTGCTGCTCTCGTACATGCTGTGGCTGAGCTGGCAGTTGAGCTTCATCTTTCTCACCGTCGGACCGCTGGTGTTCTGGATCGTGGTCAAGGTCTCGGCGCGCTTCCGCAAGATCAGCAAGAACATCCAGAAGTCGATGGGCGAGGTGTCGCATGTCGCCCAGGAGGTCATCGAGGGCAACCGGGTGGTGCGCATCTTCGGCGGCGAGGACTACGAGAAGCGGAAGTTCGAGACCATCAACGAGCGCAATCTCAGGCATAATCTCAAGCTGACCACTGCGCAGGCGATCAGCATGCCGCTGATCCAGCTGATCGTGGCCATCGCCTTTGCCCTGATCGTGGCCTTTGCCACCTCGCGGGCGATGCAAGGCGAGATCACTTCCGGCGATTTCATCTCCTTCATCTTTGCCATGACCAGCCTGTTCGCGCCGATGCGCAGCCTGTCCTCGGTCAACGCCAAGATCCAGAAGGGCATCGCCGCCGGCGAGAGCGTGTTCGAGTTCCTGGCCCTGCCGAGCGAGCAGGATAGCGGCAGCGAGCCGCTGGATCAGGCCAGCGGCCGCATTGCCTTCGAGTCGGTCGGCTTCCGCTATCCGGGGCACGACAAGCAGGTATTGCGGGACGTCAGCTTCCGCGTGCAGCCGAACCAGACCATCGCCATCGTCGGCCGCTCCGGCAGCGGCAAGTCGACGCTGGTCAACCTGCTGCCGCGGCTCTACGAGCTGAGCGAGGGGCGCATCCTGCTCGATGACCGCGACATCCGCGACTACCGGCTGGCCGACCTGCGCCGGCAGATCGCCTATGTCGGGCAGGACGTGCGCCTGTTCAACGACAGCGTGCGCAACAACATCGCCTATGGCGCGCTGCACGACGTGGACGAGGCGCGCATCGTCGAGGCGGCGCAGCAGGCCTATGCCTGGGAGTTCATCGAGCAACTGCCCGACGGGCTGGATACCCTGGTCGGCGAGCGCGGTGTGCTGCTCTCCGGCGGCCAGCGCCAGCGCCTCGCCATCGCGCGCGCGCTGCTCAAGAACGCCCCGATCCTGATTCTCGACGAGGCCACCTCGGCGCTGGATACCGAGTCCGAGCGCCATATCCAGCGCGCCATCGACGAGCTGATCGCAAGGCGTACCACGCTGGTGATCGCGCATCGCCTGTCCACCATCGAGCATGCCGACCTGATCGTCGTGATGCAGGATGGCGAGGTCGTCGAGCAGGGCACGCACCGCGAACTGATCGCGCTCGACGGCATCTATGGCCGCCTGCATGCCATGCAGTTCCGGGAAACCGACTGTGTCACCCACCCCGCCTGATGTCCTGCCGGCACCCGCGGCCGGCCGCTGGCTGTGGCGCCGCGGTCCGACGGCCTGGCTGCTGTGGCCGCTGTCGCTGATCTTCTGCGCGCTGGTGCGGCTGCGCCGGCTGCTGTACCGGGCCGGCCTGTTCCGCTCCTTCAAGCCCCGGGTGCCGCTGATCGTGGTCGGCAACCTGTCGGTGGGCGGGCAGGGCAAGACCCCGGTGGTGCAGGCGCTGGCCGGGCTGTTTGCCGATCGCGGCCGGCGGGTCGGGCTGCTGACACGCGGCTACAAGAGCGATTACGAGGGCGACATCCGCCTGCTCGAGCAGGGGCAGACGCACCCGTCGGCCGGCGACGAGGCCAACATGCTGTCGGAACTGACGGCACTGCCGATTGCGGTCGGTGCCGACCGGGTCGCGGCCGCGGAAGCCCTCATCGACCAGCACCCGGAGCTGGACCTGCTGATCAGCGACGATGGCCTGCAGCATTACCGGCTGGGGCGGGACATCGAGATCGTGGTGCAGCGCCCGGGCGGCTACGGCAATCGCTTCTGCCTGCCTGCCGGCCCGCTGCGCGAACCCCTGTCGCGGCTGCGCAGCGTGGACCGGGTCATCGACCGTGGCAGCGAGGATGTCAGCGAACGGCTGGGCGCCGCCTGGAACCTGCTGGATGCGCAGCAGCGCCGCCCGCTCGAATCCTTCCGCGGCATGCCGCTGCACGCACTGGCCGGCATCGGCTTTCCCGAGAGCTTCTTCGATGCGCTGCGTGCCCAAGGGCTGAACCCGCGCTGCCAGGCCTTCCCCGATCACCATGACTACTCGGCGCTGGACCTGGCCGACCTGGTCGATGCACCGCTGCTGGTCACGCACAAGGATGCGGTCAAGCTGCGCCCGATTGCCGAGGCGCAGGGCTGGCAGGACATCTGGGTGGTTCCGCTCGAACTGGAGCTGTCCGATGCTTTACAATCCGAACTCATGCAGTTGCTGGAGACGAAAACCCGTGGATAAACATTTGCTCGACATCCTGGTCGACCCGGTCACCAAGGGACCGCTGGTGTACGACAAGAAGAAGCAGGAGCTGCTGTCGCGCAGCTCGCGGCTGGCCTACCCGATCCGCGACGGCATTCCGGTGATGCTGCCGGAAGAGGCGCGCGAGCTGAGCGCGGACGAGGTCGAAGCCCTGCGATGAGCGGTCGTCCGTGAGCGAGGGCTTCAGCGTCGTCATCCCGGCGCGTCATGCCTCGGTGCGCTTGCCCGGCAAGCCGCTGATCGAGATTCACGGCCGGCCGATGATCCAGTGGGTCTGCGAGGCGGCGCACGGCAGCGAGGCCGAGCGGGTGATCGTCGCCACCGACGATGCGCGCATCCTCGAGGCGGTCGAGGCCTTCGGCGGGCAGGGGCGGATGACCCGCAGCGACCACCCCAGCGGTACGGACCGGCTGCTCGAGGTGGCCGAGCAGCTGGGCTGGGACGATGACCACATCGTCGTCAACCTGCAGGGCGACGAGCCGCTGATGGATGCGCGCAACCTGACCCAGGTGGCGCGCAACCTGGCGCTCTCCGGCTGCGACATGGCCACGCTGTATGTCGATATCGACGCCGAGGAGGCCGCCGATCCGAACCGCGTCAAGCTGGTGCTGGACGCGCGCGGTCGCGCCCTCTATTTCAGCCGCTCGCCGATCCCCTTCGATCGCGATGGAGAAGGATTGGTCTATTGCGGCCATATCGGCCTCTATGCCTACCGTGTCGGTTTTCTCAGGGCCTTCGCCGCGCTGCCGCCCTGCGATCTGGAACGGCAGGAGCGGCTGGAACAGCTGCGCGCGCTGTATCACGGCTACGCCATCCATGTCGAACGGGCGCTGGTGCCGCCGGGGCCGGGGGTCGACACGCCCGAGGACCTGGAGCAGGTGCGACGCTT
>Ga0256834_1002939_pt1 | contig 10446 bp, 8 predicted proteins | sample 4281140metaG_FD_190536 | JGI IMG/M metagenome (GOLD analysis project Ga0256834, IMG submission 190536) | Hydrothermal vent microbial communities from East Pacific Rise, Pacific Ocean - 4281-140 | ecosystem: Environmental > Aquatic > Marine > Hydrothermal vents | place: Pacific Ocean: East Pacific... | reverse complement strand
AGGTTTGGCTGTAACTATTGGTTTTCTATGGCTCTACTATAGAATAATTTACGGAATCTTACTTCGAAAATTAAATAAGAACTATAAAGAATTAGAAGAATTAGAATAAGAAGAAAAAATGTATATTGCGTTCAAACCTGTTTGATTGCAATATTTCTATGAAAAAACACTTTTATTTTATCCTATTCTTTTGTTCTATCTTTATCTATGCACAAGAGATTAATACTTATAATAAAAAAATTGATTCTATTTATCAAAACTTATCTAGTACAAAATTAAATGAGAATGACCAAATTTTAGGTTTAATAGGACAGCTGAATTACCCCAAAAAGTCAAAAATAATAATTACTAAACTATTAAAATTATCATTAACTAACAATAAGCCAAAACAAATCACAGATGCATATTATGCCCTAAGTAATTATTATTTTTTCAATTCAAAATTAGATTCATCATTAATTGCATTAGAAAGAACAGAATTTTACTTAAGTAAAAACTCAATACCTTTATTAGAAGCATCCGTAAAAATGACAAAAGGTGGTGTGTATCAAAGAAAAGGAAATATTGTAAAAGCCAATCATAATTTCTTAGAATCGTTAAACATTTTAAATAAAATTGATACACTTACACTGTCTGAAAAAGATAAAATAAAACGAAAAGGAAAAAAACTAGTATTATTTAATAGTATTGCTATTTTTAATAAGAATACTGAAAATTACGATAAAGCTAAATTGTATTATAACAAAGCCTATAAAATGGCTTTAGAACTTGGTAATAAAAGACTTGCAGGCATACTACTCTCAAATCAAGGTGATTTATTAATAAAAATTGAGCAGTATGAAGAGGCTTTAAATATTTTAGAAAAAAGTAAAAAAATAAAAAATGAAATAAATGCACCACTTAAATCAAAAGGGCTTACTAATCTTAACATTGCTTTAGCGTACAGCGCATTAAATAATTATAACGAGGCCTTAACTATTTACAACAGTATAATTCCATTATTTAGAAACCAAAATAACACTAATAATTTAATGTACTCTTTGGTTGGTCGTGGTCAACTATACAACAACAAAAAAGAATATATAAAAGCAATTATAGATTGTGAAAAATCTTTTGATCTTGCGATAAAAACTGGTGATTTAGAATACCAAAATTCATCTGCAAAATGCTTGTCTGATGCTTACAAGGCCTTAAATAATTTTGAGAAAGCATACTTTTATCAAACAAAATATTTTAAGTTTAAGGACTCTATTTTCAATTCAACTAATATCAAAAAAACAACACAAATGCAAATGCAATATGATTTTGATAGACAAAATGAGTTAAAAGAACTTGAAATTAAAAACAAAACGAAACAAAAAAATTTAATCATAAAAAGTTTATTCTTTGGCTTGATAGGTTTAATTTTAATGTTGGGTTTACTCTACACACTTTACCACAACAGAAAAAAGAATAATCAAATTTTAGCATTAAAAAACACCCAAATTAAGAAAGCACTTGATGATAACGAACTATTATTAAAAGAAACACATCACCGTGTAAAAAACTCATTACAAATGATTTCAAGTTTACTCTACTTACAATCAGAAAACATTGAAGATGAAAAAGCTGCTGCATCAGTAAAGGATGGGCAAATAAGAGTTAAATCTGTGGGTTTAATTCATCAGAAATTATATCAAAAAGATAATCACCTAACTGGTATTGAAGTTTCAGATTATATCAATGATTTAGCCGAAAGTATTTTTCAATCACATAACATTAGTATTAATGATATTAGTTTACATATCGATGTTGATAAAATAATATTAGATATTGATACCATAACCCCTTTAGGAATTATTATTAACGAACTAATTGTAAATATCTTAAAACACGCTTTTACAGAAGAAAAAAGTAACGCTTTAATTACCATTTCATTACATAAAGAAAATAATACTTTACTTTTAAAAGTTACTGATAATGGCAAAGGATTTAACCTTAAGAAGAAAAAAGAAAAGTCTTTTGGTTTAAAATTAATTAACTCCTTATCAAGAAAACTAAAAGCTGATTTAACCATCACAAATAAAAATGGCACTTCTGTTAAACTTGTAATCAAACGCTTTATTATAAAATAATGAACAAAAAAATTTATATTGTAGAAGATGAACCTTTAATAGCCGATACAATTGTACTAGCATTATCAAAAGAAGGATATGATGTGTGTGGTATAACGGATAATGCTAAAGAAGCTTTGTATGATATAGATGATTTAAAACCCGATTTAATTTTGCTTGATATTAATATTAGCGGTGGCATTGACGGTATAGAGCTAGCAAAAAAAATAAATACTAAATTTCATATTCCTTTTATTTACTTAACCTCATTAACTGATAAAAAAACAATTAATTCTGTAAAAGAAACCAATCCATCTGGGTTTCTATGTAAACCTTTTAACGAGGCAGGTTTACGTTCAAATATAGAAATTGCCTTATATAAATACAAGCAAAAAAAAGAAGATAAAAAATTAATTGAAAACTCTTTTTTTATTAAAAATAGAGGGGAATTGATTAAAGTAAAAAAAGAAGATATCAATTATATAGAGGCTTATGACAACTATTCCAAACTTATTTGTTCTAAAAACAAGTTTCTATTAAGTTTCACTCTAAAGAAAATTGAAGAAAAATTAGGTGATAAAAATTTTATTCGTATCCACCGTTCCTACATAATTAATATTCATAAAATTGACTCTCTTTATGATGGTTATATTTTTATTGATAATAAGAAACTACCCATTGGAAAATCCTTTAAAGAGCAATTAATGAACTCTATTTCATTGCTTTGATAATTTAATTTAGATTACTCCTACTTATTTACTACCAATATAAGTATCTACACCCCTCTAAAAAAGAAAAATGTAGTACTTTTTTAATACACAAGCACCCTTTACTATAAAAAAATAGTAGTTCACTCAAAAAATAAATGTATTCACCAAATAAATAATTTCTAAACTATTGATACATATATTTTTACAGTATTGTAATCTGTAAATTTATGTCAATTAAAATTATTTCAACTTCAAATAACATAACCATAACAACAATAAATAATACTTTTTATTTGGTTGAAATAAGTACTTATTTAGGTTCAATAGTTTATAAAGATCATATTAAACCAAAAAATAATAAAATTACAATTAGGGGTTTAAACTCTGGGAAATATATTATTCATATTTCTAATAAAGAAAAATCAACCAAGCAACACTTTAACATTTAAGAATACTTCATTATAAATGACTAAAAATTAAATATTAGTATGAAAAAAATTATAACATTATTAATCTGTATTATTTTACTAAATCAAAACTTCTATAGCCAAAATACTTCTAAAAACTTTGCAAATAAAGGTAGAGAATGGTACATAAGTAAATCTAAAGGATCTGGACAGTTAGGAACAAAAGAACGCCCTGCAAAGGATTTAGGTAATATTATTCATCACCTAAAACCAAATGATATAATTTATATTACTGGAGGTATTTATAGAAGTAAAGGCAAAAGAGGTTCTGATGAAATTAATGTACCCGTTAAAATTTATGGAGGGTATGACGAAACTTATACAACAAGAGACCCTTGGGACACACACAAAACTATTTTTACAGGAGTTAATGAGTATATGAAATTAACTTCACCAAGATTGTATATTAGAACAGATCAACAACGTGAAAGCAATGGGCAAAAATCACAAGGTTCCGTAATTATTGTTGATGGAATTATTTTTGACAATGGGCCTAGAAATAGATACCATAAAGATAAAAGCTTAGCAATAAGACGACAAGCAAGTCCAAAATCTGGGCAAAACCCTTCTCCAGAATCTGGTGGAATTGTTATTGTAGGTAGTAAATACACCAATATTGCCATTCAAAATTGTGTTGTTATGAATACTGCTCCAACTGAAGGTGCGATTTCAATTAGAGTTTTCCAAGGTGGAAAAGGTATTATTCAAAATAACTTTTGTATAAATAATACAGGGTACGGAATACAAGTACGCACAGGGTATGTAGGAAGTGACGAAAATAAAATTCCAAAATTTTCAATCAAATACAATACTGTTTTATTTACTTGGAAACATGATGCTGTTGCCTCTTATGGTGGTGACGGGTTAACTTTAGATAGAAATTTAGTTGCTGTTGTTGAAAATAATGTGTTTGGATTTGGGCATATGGGTGGTGTTTACAGTAAAGGAGCTAATTTAACTTTAAATAATAACCTATTTACAGGAAACTCAAAATACGATTACAAAGAAATTAACAATAAAATGCGCGTAGCAGATATTTTAGATGAATCGGAAGCATTAAATCCAAATAGTGATGGAAACGAATCACTATTAATAAAAATCTCTGTTGCTGAACGTTGGGCAAATATTTACGCAAACAGAGTTGAATTAAGTCGTGCTGATGTTGATGCTGCAGTTAGTGTAAGCAACTCAGGAGCAAATCAATTAAGAAGTATGTTAGGGCTTAATTTACAAGGTAGCACTGTGAAAATGAATGCTGAAATATTTCTTCCTTTATTAACTATTGAAGAAGGTTTACCTGCAGGTTTAATGCCTTGGAATGGTAAAGGTTCTTCAATTCCAAGAAGTAAATAAAGTAGCAAATAATATTGTAATTAACTTATAAAAATAAAATCATGAAAAACTTTATTAAAAACACCTTCTTTTTAACTTTATTTATTACACTGTATAACTGTAGCAGTAGTAACGATGAGCCTATTCCTATTATTGCTAATCCAAACCTAACAACCATAAATCCAACAAGTGGGCCTAAAGAAACTTTAGTAAGCATTAATGGAGAAAATTTTGGTATAAATGTAAATGCAATACAAGTATTTTTTAATGATACAGATGCTACAATACAAACCGTTACAGAAACAAAAATAACTGCAATAGTACCTTCAAAAGCTTTTACAGGCTTAGTAAAGGTTATTGTAAATGGTACAGAATTAACAGGTCCAGAGTTTACCTATATAATTACGGATATACTAGTAAATTCCTTAGCAGGAAATGATACCGCCGGTGATGCAGATGGTTCAGGTACTTCAGCGAGTTTTAAAGTACCAAAAGGTGTTGCAATAGATAATCAAGGTAACATATATGTTGCAGATGCTTTTAACCATAGAATACGAAAAATTACGCCAAATGGTGTTGTAACAACTTTGGCAGGTAGTACTGCTGGTAATACAGATGGTACAGGAACTACAGCACAATTTAATAGACCACTAGGACTAACAGTAGATAGCCAAGGAAATGTTTATGTAGCCGATACCAATAATCAAATAATACGAAAAATTACGCCAAGTGGTGTTGTAACTACTTTAGCAGGAAGCACTGCAGGATTTAGTGATGGTACAGGTAGTGCAGCACAATTTTATACTCCAATAGGTTTAGCAATAGATAGTCAAGGTACTATTTATGTAGCAGATAGTGACAATCATAAAATACGAAAAATTACACCAAATGGTGAGGTAAGTACTTTTGCAGGAAGTAGTATTGGTTATGCTGATGGTACAGGTACTGCTGCACAGTTTAATTCTCCAACAGGTATAACCATTGACAAGCAAGACAATATTTATGTAGCAGATGAACTAAATCATAAAATCCGAAAAATAACTTCAAGTGGTGTTGTTACTACTTTAGCCGGAAGTACAGAAGGTTATGCCGATGGTACAAGTACTACTGCACAATTTAGTAGACCTGCAAGATTAACAATAGACCCCCAAGGAAATGTTTACGTAGCAGACCCTTTTAATCATAGAATACGAAAAATTACTTCAAATGGTGAGGTAAGTACTTTTGCAGGAAGCACACAAGGTTATGCAGAAGGAATAAGTACTGAAGCACAATTTAACTATCCTGGAGGTCTTACAATAGATAGCGAAAATAACATTTATGTTGCAGATGCTTTTAACCATAGAATACGAAAAATAGCGCAAGAGTAAAAGATGATTATTTGAGTTAATTACTAAAAGCTAGAAGGCAAGACTTATAATCTTTGAAAAACTACAATCTAAGAAATTAAAACAATGAAAACACTATTAAAATACACCTTAATTTTATTTTTAGGCATCCTATTGTATAGTTGTGGCGGTGATGACACACTTACTGCCAATCCAATGATAACAGCCATAAATCCAACTAGCGGAACAAAAACAACCATTGTTACCATTAGTGGAAAAGATTTTGGCATAGATGCAAATACTATACAAGTATTTTTTAACAATGTAGAAGCCACATTACAAACTGTTACAAATACCTTAATTAAAGTTGAAGTACCTGTGGGAGCTGGTACAGGTTTGGTAAAAGTAATTGTAAATGGTACAGAGTTAGTAGGGCAAGAATTCACCTATGTACTCACTACAGAAGTAAGTACCTTTGCAGGAAACGAGTCTGGCTATACTGATGGAGAAAGTACTGAATCAAAATTTGCACTTCCAACAGATGTAATAATAGATAGTCAAGACAATATCTATGTAGCAGATAGGAGCAACCATAGAATACGAAAAATTACGCCAAGTGGTGTAGTAACAACTTTTGCCGGAAGTAGTAGAGGTTTTGCAGACGGAGCAGGTACTAACGCTCAATTTTATTATCCAACTGGAATAGCTATTGACAATCAAGGAAATATTTATGTAATAGATAAACAAAATACTAAAGTGCGAAAAATAACCCCAAATGGTGTAGTAAGCACCTTGGCAGGAAGCAGCTATGGTTATGCAGACGGAACAGGCACTAATGCTCAATTCTCTAATCCAACAGGAATAGCAATAGATAATGAAAATAATATTTATGTAGCCGACCAAAACAATCATAGAATCCGAAAAATAACTTTAAATGGAGTAGTTACAACTTTTGCAGGAAGTACTGGTGGGTTTGCAGATGGAATGGGTATTAACGCACAATTTAATAGACCAACTGGATTAACAATAGACCCCCAAGGTAACATTTACATTACAGATAAAAATAATCATAGAATAAGAAGAATTACATCAAATGGTGTGGTAACCACTTTAGCAGGAAACGGTACTATTGGTACTGTAGATGGTACAGGTGCTATTGCTCAATTTAATAACCCTATAGGGTTAACAATAGACTACCAAAACAATATCTATATAGCAGATAGTGAAAATAATAGGATTCGTAAAATTACACCAGATGGTGTAGTAACCACTTTAGCAGGAAACACTCAAGGATTTTTAGATGGAGATGCTTCTACTGCACAATTTGAGTACCCAACAGGGTTAGCAATAGATAGCCAAGGCAATATTTATGTAGCTGATAGAAATAACCATAAAATAAGAAAAATTACTCAAGACTAAATACATAAGTTTAAAATCAATTTTTTTCCTTTTTTGAAAATTTAATTTGGTTATAAGTACTAGTTAGTTTCTATTCTAAAAAAATAATTAATACTATAAAAAATGAGGATACCGAAAATCATAAAAAGAGTAGGTACAAAAAATAAATCTAATAAAATGAAAAAAATAGGATTACTACTAATTATGCTAATTCATATAGCTCAAAGTTATAGCCAAAGCGTAGAATTGTCTTATAATCTTGAAATAAAAAATAAGATTGTAAAAAAGGTTAATAGCAATAAAGAAATACTAGCAAAACTAAAAATATATCCAAAAGAAACTCAATCCATATTTATTGAAAAACTGGCTACTTTTTATTCATTAGATAATAAAGATAAAAATATAGTTAAAGATATTTGTTTTAGTTGTATGATTTCACAAAAAATAATTACTAAAAATGAAGCCGAAATTTTAAACACAATGCTAAATAGTAAAATGTTAGAAGTTAATTTTTTAATGGATATTATAAAAAAAGATAACTATTCTAACGCTGGAGCAAAAACACTACTAACAACTGTAGCAACTATATTTATAAACGGTGCAAATAAAGGAACTGTTACAGGAGGAGCTACTTCTAGAGGTAAATTAGGAAAAGCAATTGGTGCAATATTAGGCGGTGGTATTGGTTTTTGGGCTGGTGCTGGTGCTGGTGTTGGACCTGGAGCTTTTATTGGAGCCGCAATTGGAGATGCCGCAGAAGATTGGTATAACGGAGATCTTGGTAAAGATACAGCAAGTGTTATTGCAAATCCTGATGGATCTGACTGTTCGGGTAAAAAATTCCCTTTTAACTAAAACACAAAAAAGCTGTTTAAAAAATATTGAAATATAGTATAAACCTACCTAGAGAGAAGGTAGGTTTAACTTTAATATCTAAAATTACTCTACTTTTTAAATTTAACATTAACTATTTTAATAATAGATTCCGCAGATTAAATAAATATTAAAAATGAATTAACGCTACAAATAAAAAATATTATGATAAAAAGATTACTACATATCCTTCTTATAATTCCTGGTTTGTTATTAAGTCAAACACAAATAGGAACCGACATAATTGGAGAAGCGTTAAATGACCAATCTGGAATAAGTATTTCTTTATCAAATGATGGAAGTATTATTGCTATAGGAGCAAATCAGAATGATGGTATAGCAATTAGTGCAGGTCATGTAAGAATTTTTCAAAATATTTCAGGTACTTGGACACAAATTGGAACTGATATTGATGGAGTTGCTTTGGCTGATAATGCAGGCTATAGTGTTTCATTATCTGGTAATGGAAATATTGTTGCAATAGGAACTATTGGAGATGATAGTGCAGGATTAAATGCAGGACAAGTACGAATTTATCAGAATATCTCTGGTACTTGGACACAAATAGGAGCTGGCATTAATGGAGAAGCTGCAGATGATAGATTTGGCTTTAAAGTTTCATTATCTGATAATGGAAGTGTTGTTGCAATAGGTGCACAATTTAATAATGGAAATGGGTCTAATGCAGGTCATGTGCGAATTTATCAAAATATTTCTGGTACTTGGACACAGATAGGAACTGATATTGATGGAGACGCAGTAAATGATCAATTTGGGGCAAGTATTTCTTTATCTATTGATGGGAAAATAATTGCAATAGGAGCTATTGGAAATGATAGCAATGGATTTGCTTCAGGTCATGTGAAAATTTTTCAAAATATTTTAGGAACTTGGACTCAGATAGGAACAAATATAAAAGGAGAAGCAGCAGGTGATCAATCTGGTGTAAGTGTTTCTTTATCAGGTAATGGAAACATTGTTGCAATTGGAGCATATTTAAATGATGGCTCAGGTTCTAATGCAGGTCATGTACGTATTTATAAAAATATTTTAGGAACTTGGACACAGATAGGAACTGATATTGACGGAGAAGCAGTAGATGATAATTCAGGGCGTAATGTTTCATTATCAAGCGATGGAAGTGTTATTGCTATAGGCGCCCCTTTAAATGATGGTTCGGGCTCTAATGCTGGACATGTGCGAATTTATCAAAATATTTCAGGTACTTGGACACAAATAGGGGTTGATATAGATGGTACAGGAGTTGATTATGAATCTGGAAAAACAGTTTCTTTATCAAGTGATGGAAATATTGTTGCCATTGGGGCATTTGGAAGTAGTGGGTTTTATACAGGTCAAGTACGTATTTTTAATATAACTAGTGTTTTATCAAATAATGAGTTTGTTTTAGAAAACTTTTCAATTTATCCCAATCCCGTTTCAACTACTTTAACAATTCAATTACAAAATAATTTAGAATTAAATACAGTGACTATTTACGATAGTTTAAGCAAAACAATAAAAGAAACAAACAGCAAAGTTCTGCATATGAACACCTTAGCCAAGGGGATTTATTATATTAAAGTCACTACAAATAAAGGAACAGCAACAAAAATGATTATTAAAAAATAAGATATAGCTAGCTATATCCTATTATCACCATCTAATAAATCTCCTATTCCTCCCAAAATACTACCTTCTCCTCTTGTTTTATTACCTGTTTGTGGTGCCAAGGCTAAAACTCTAGCAGCTAACCTGCTAAATGGTAAAGATTGCACATAAACAGTTCCAGGTCCTTTTAAAGTAGCAAAAAACAGGCCTTCACCTCCAAATACGGTATTTTTAATACCTCCTACAAACTCAACATCATAATCTATATCTTTTGTAAAACCAACTACACACCCAGTATCAACTTTTAAAACTTCACCTGCTTGCAATATTTTTTTAGACATATTTCCTCCTGCATGAACAAAAGCCATCCCATCTCCTTCTAATTTCTCCATAATAAAGCCCTCTCCTCCAAATAACCCTCTTCCTAATCGCTTAGAAAATTCAATACCTACACTAACTCCTTTAGCTGCACATAAAAACGCATCTTTCTGACAAATAAACTTTCCATCAACCTCACTTAAATCAATAGGTATAATTTTACCGGGATATGGAGCTGCAAATGAGACTTTCTTTTTAGCATTACCAACATTTGAAAAAAGTGTCATAAACAATCCTTCACCTGTTAATAATCTCT
>Ga0256834_1002938_pt1 | contig 10450 bp, 12 predicted proteins | sample 4281140metaG_FD_190536 | JGI IMG/M metagenome (GOLD analysis project Ga0256834, IMG submission 190536) | Hydrothermal vent microbial communities from East Pacific Rise, Pacific Ocean - 4281-140 | ecosystem: Environmental > Aquatic > Marine > Hydrothermal vents | place: Pacific Ocean: East... | reverse complement strand
GCCTCGTCCAGCTCCATGCTCCCACCCAAAGGAGAGTCCGGCCGATTGTATTAATCCCTTTTCAAAACCAAAGGTTTAATAGAGCCTCCGAGAAACCCAGAGGGGTGGAAGAGATGTACGGGTGGAGGGGACGACTCGGCCTGATAGTGCCGTCATCAAACACCACGATGGAGATGGAGCTTCACAATTACCTTCCCGAGGGCGTTTCGCTTCACACAGCCAGGGTTCCGCTCAGGAACGTAACGGAGGAAGAGCTGGTTAAAATGAACACTTTGGCAGTTGAGAGCGCCAGACTGCTCAGGGATGCGGGTGTTGAGCTGATACTCTACGGGTGCACGAGCGGTTCCTTCATCGGCGGAAAAGACTACGAAAAGAGGCTTGAGATGGAGATTGAGGAGGGCGTTAACGTCCCGGTAATAAGCACCAGCACCGCAGTGGTTGAGGCTTTGAAGATGCTCGATGTGAGGGACTTAATCGTGATAACCCCTTACACCGACGAGATTAACGCCCGGGAAAGGGAGTTCCTTGAGGCAAACGAGTTCTCGGTTCTCGACATACGGGGCCTCGGTCTTGAGGACAACCTGGAAATCGGCAGGCTGGAACCTTACACCGCTTACCGCCTCGCGAAGGCGAGCTTCACCGATGAGGCGGAGGCGATTTTCATAAGCTGCACCAACTGGAGGACCTTCGAAATCATCGAGACCCTCGAGAACGACCTCGGAGTTCCGGTGGTTACCAGCAACCAAGCCTCGCTCTGGCTGGCCCTGAGGGAGATGGACGTCATGGAAAAGATTCCAGAACTGGGGAGGCTATTCACGGAGTACTGATGAGGAGGGGCCAAAAAGTTCCCTTCTTTTCACTGTCCCTTGCCCTTAAGCGTCTCCATGCGCCCCTCCCCCAGCAGGCACCCTGTTCTCTCTGAGGTCACGATGAGCTTAGAACCTTTCTGCCTTAAGACCAGAACGCACTCCCCAAACTCCGACAGTTCCCTGGCTATTTTCTCTTCGTCCAAGTCAATAACAAAACGAGAGAGATACTTCACATCACTCACCTTGGGCAGAGGCTCCGGCAACGAGGACGGGCTCTTCTATGGGCTTGGCCTTGATGATTAACTTGCCTCCAACGTCCTTGACTTCCATCTCAATCTCGGAGATTCCCTTTCCGGACCCGCCTCCCAGAGCCTCCGCGAACTTCGCAAGGACCTCATCGCTTATCTCGGCCTCCATGTTGGCAACAATCTTTGCCATGGAACCACCTCCTGTAAGTTCTCAGAGTCTCTATGGTGTTCATACTATTTAACTTTTTCGGAACTTTTGGTTTGTTCGGTTTAAACTGAACAAACAAAACAAACGAAAGAGTTAAAAACGATTGGATTGAACAGAGGACCATGAACGACGATGAAAGGTTCTACGTTGAGAAGATGCTCGAGAGCTTTGGCTATCCCCCGGCCTCGGCCAGGATATACGCCCACCTGCTCTTCGCCGGGAAACCCATGACCATAACGGAGCTGGCGCAGGAAACTGGGCTCGGCAAGTCAACGGTTTCCACAGCGTTGAGGCTCCTAGAACACGATGGCCTCGTGTACTACACCAAACTAGGCAAGAAAAAACTTTACAAGGCCAGAAGTGCGTTTCATAAGCTTCTCCTCTTTCCCAACAGAATACTGAAAGAGTACGTCGTTCCCCTGAGAAAACTGCTGGAGGCGAATCCTGAGGGACGCGAGGAAATCCTGAGGGACATCGAGGAGTTCGAGAAGATAACAAGGAAGATAATTGAATTCCTTGAAATTGCTGAAGATTAGCGAAATTCTTTTAACCTCTTCTTCTTTACTCACCGTAGGTGATACATAGTGCTGGAGCTCCTCGATGAAACAAGGAAGCTGTCGATTTTCACGGCCTATAACACGAACGTTGATGCGATAATCTACTTAGACAGTGCCACGGTTCAAAGGCTGATAGACGAGCTGGGAGCCGAGAACGTCAGAAAGAGAATGGAGGAGTTCCCAAGAGAGATAAACGAACCCCTGGACTTCGTTGCAAGGCTGGTTCACGCACTCAAGACCGGCAAGCCAATGGAAGTTCCCCTCGTCAACGAGGAGCTTCAGGACTGGTTTGATTCTCACTTCAAATACGATGTCGAGAGAATGGGAGGCCAGGCCGGGATAATAGCAAACCTCCTTGCGAACCTCGACTTTAGAAAGGTCATCGTTTATACCCCTCACCTTGCCAAAAAGCAGGCCGAGATGTTCGTCCCGAAGACGAACCTCTTCTACCCCGTCGTTGAGAACGGAAAGCTCGTTCTGAAGCACCCCCGCGAGGCCTACCGCGAGAACGACCCCGTCAAGGTGAATCGGATTTTCGAGTTCCGCGCAGGCACGACTTTCAAACTGGGCGACGAGACGATTACAGTTCCCTACTCCGGCCGCTTCATCGTTTCTGCTCGCTTTGAGAGCATAAGAATCTACACGAGGCCGGAGCTTAAGCCGTTCCTCCCCGAGATTGGCCTCCAGGTTGACGGTGCTATTCTTTCAGGCTACCAGGGGATAAGGCTCCGCTATTCCAACGGGAAGGACGCGAACTACTACCTCAGGGAGGCGAAGAAGGACATCCTCCTCCTCAAGCGGGAGAAGGACGTTAAGGTTCACCTCGAGTTCGCCTCGATACAGAGCAGAGAATTGAGAAAGAAGGTCATCTACAACCTCTTCCCGCTCGTTGACAGCGTCGGCATGGACGAGTCTGAGATAGCCTACGTTCTGAGCGCCCTCGGCTACTCCAAGCTCGCGGAAAGGATATTCACCTACAACCGCATCGAGGACACCGTCTTGGGCGGAAAAATCCTCATCGACGAGATGAACCTTGAAGTTTTGCAAATCCACACGATTTACTACCTCATGTACATCACCCACGCTGACAACCCGTTGAGCGAGGATGAACTCAGGAAGAGCCTTGAGCTGGCGACGACTTTAGCGGCGGCGAGAGCCTCGCTCGGCGACGTCCGCTCGCCCGAGGACTTCAGGGTCGGTCTGAGCGTCCCCTACAACGAGCGCGGGGAGTACGTAAAACTACGCTTTGAGGAGGCCAAGAGGAGGCTTAGAACTAAGGAGTACAAGGTCGTGATAATCCCGACGAGGCTCGTTAAGAACCCGGTTTCAACGGTCGGCCTCGGCGATACAATCTCAACGGGAGCCTTCACGAGCTACCTCGCGCTGCTGAGGGGGAAGGGCGCGCTTTGACGTCTTCTTAATGTTTTCTTGTTCTCTAGAGGACCGTTAGGCTTGCCTTTGATTGGTACGGTATGCTGTACCAGTCTTTAAAAAGGGACGGTACTGCATGGTGCACCGCTCACTCAACCAGCCCCTCCAGAAGCCTCGCCTTCTCCTGGGCTTTCTTGAGATGCCCGACGGTAACCTTGGTGTAAATCTGGGTCGTTGAGAGGTTGGAGTGGCCGAGAAGTTCCTGAATGGCCCTTATGTCAACCCCGCGCTCGAGCATGTGCGTTGCGAAGCTGTGGCGAAGCCTGTGGGGCGTGACTTCAACGCCCGCCCTCTTCCCGTACTTTCTCAGGAGGTACCAGACGGTCTTCGTTGACAGTTTGTCCTTGCTCCTCCTCCGCTCCTCGACGAGTAAATATTCGCTCGAATCGGAGCGCGTTTCGAGGTAGGAGCGGATTTCCTCCACCAGAAACTCGGGAATCGGCACGACCCTGTCTTTCGCGCCCTTTCCACCGCGAACGACTATTATGCCCCTCTCCAGGTCCACGTCGCCTCTCTTCAGGTTGACAAGCTCGCTCACTCGCAAACCGGCCCCGTAGAGCAGGAGAACAATCAGCCTGTCCCTCTTTCTCATTGGAGGGATAACGGAGAGGAGCCTCTTCACTTCATCGCGCGTCAAAGCTTTAGGCAGGCTTCTCGGCACCTTCGGCGGCTTCAGCTTCTCCGCTTCCTCATCGTAGCCCTCGAAGCGGAAGTAGGCCCTCAAAGCCTGAATGACGAGGTTTAAGCTCCTGTTGGAGTAGCCCTCCCTCCTAAGCCTCGCCAAGAAGCGGAGGGCGGAGCGCGCGTTTATCTCTCCGCCCCATTCGAGGTATCTTCTGACGTAGTAGGAGTACATCCTAACGGTGTTCGGACTCTTGCCCTCGAGGTCAAGGTAGGTCTCAAACTCCTCTATAACGTCCATTGCTCAGCCCTTACTCAATCTCCTCCGGCTCTACTTCGGTATCAATAACCTCTGGCTCCTCCTTCCCGGGGGTTTCTTCCTCCTGCCGTGTGGGCTTCTCCTCCAGCCCCTCCTTGATTGCCAGGCTGAGGTAGACGGTCTTCATGAGCTCCTCGATAAGCTCCTTTTCCTCCGCGAAAATGTAGCCCTGACCGACGACAACCTTTCCGGCAAGGCCGAGCTTCTCAACAGCTATGGCGAAAATTCTCTCATCCGGAACGGGCTCGGCCGGGAAGAGGTTCGTCCAGGCCTCCTCAATCTTGACCGGCCTGCTCTTCTTGTCAAGGAGCCCCTTAAGCCCCTCGTTCTCGTTCCTGAGGCGAACGTACTCCGCATGCAGCTCCTCGTACTTCTTCTGGAGCTCCTCGTGCTCCCTGTAGAGGTTTTCGTATTCAGTGGCCAGCTGGTCGTATCGGCCTTTCATGTCTAGAAGCTGTTTTCTCAGCTCCATATACTCCGGGAGAACCTGGAGGCTCTTCAGTCCTGCTCTAACGAGGGCGTTTCTGAGCTCTTTCCTAACGAGTTCTACATCAACATGCTCAAGGTCGTGGCCGAGCGGAAGCTTCATCCTCTCGATGTGCCCGACCATCTCGCCGAGCTCGTTGAAGAGCCTCTCCGCCAGCTCCCTTCCTACGCGGTCGGCGTCGGTCGCTATGATGAGAAGGTCCGCTCCAGCGGCCGCGCTCTTGGCGATGTCTATGTTAGTCGTCGGAATTATCGAGGAAATCGTGATGTTGTATTCGCTTCCCAGGGCCAGCCCTTGAAGGGCTTTACTCACGACTTCGACGTCGCTTGCCCCCTCAACGAGAATCCTGACGTCAACTATCGCCATCTCCACCACCAACCTAACTTTTCTCACGGGTTTAAAACGGTTCTCATACCTCAACCTTGAGCGAGGGCCTTTCGAGGATTACCCTTCCGTCGGGGAGGAGTGAAATCGAGAGGGCCTCGATTCTAACCCCGGCCTTCTTCGCCTCCCTCAAAAGCCTCGCGAGTTCCGGGTCGCCCTTCTCATAGGGCCGGAACTTCTCGACGCCGGGCATCGCTCCGATGAAGATGATTATCGCGTCCTTTCCGGCTTTGACAAGCTCGATTAGCTCCCTAACGTGCCTCCGGCCGCGTAAAGTTGGGCAGTCGGGATACATGGCGTACTCACCCCTCTCGCCTCCCCTCAGGACGGCGCTCTTCATCTCGCCGTAGAGCTCTCCACCGGGACACTCAAAGAGGTAGTCGAGGCGGGAATTCCCAACGCGAACTTCCTTCCACTTTATCGAGCAGTCCTTCAGCCAGGGGACGAGGCCGAGCTCAACGGCCCTTTCAAAGGCCTTGGCCTGAGTCCGCGTGTCCACTATCGCTCCCTTTCCGTTCAAGTCCTCGAAGGCTATCAGAACGAAGTCGGTCTTTCCCCCGCTCTTGGGCGTGCAGAAGACCTTTCGTCCCGGAATCATGAACTCCTCCAAACGACCGGTGTTGGTGAGAAGGGCCCTTCTAATTTCGCCGTTCACCTCGACCAGAGCGACGAAGCGGTTGAGCCTCTCCACGAACTTACATGGAACCACGCCGAGCTTCAGCAGGACTTCCTTCATGGCCCTCTCTTTGAGTAATGAGATTATAAACCTTAGTCGCTCGGCTTCCCAAATCCGGCATTCAGTCGGGAGAATCTTTGCACACCTAAACCCTTAAAAGCCCATTACGATGACTATCTAAACGGTGGTGCCGATGGTGGACTTCGAACTGCTCAAGAAGATTGTTGAGGCCCCAGGAGTTTCTGGATACGAATTCCTTGGCGTCAGGGACGTCGTTATAGAGGCCTTCAAGCCCTACGTCGACGAGATTAGGGTGGACAAGCTCGGAAACGTCATAGCGCACAAGGAAGGAAAGGGGCCGAAGGTCATGCTCGCCGGACACATGGACCAGATTGGCCTCATGGTGACCCACATCGAGAAGAACGGGTTCTTAAGAGTGGCACCGGTCGGCGGCGTTGACCCGAGGACGTTGATAGCCCAGCGCTTCAAGGTCTGGATAGACAAGAACAAGTTCATCTACGGTGTCGGTGGAAGCGTTCCGCCGCACATCCAGAAGCCCGAGGAGCGCAACAAAGCACCGACCTGGGAGCAGGTCTTCATCGACATCGGTGCCGAGAGCAAGGAAGAGGCCGAGGAGATGGGCGTTAGGATAGGCACCGTCATCACCTGGGACGGTCGCTTGGAGAGGCTCGGAAAGCACAGGCTCGTCAGCATCGCCCACGACGACAGGATAGCCGTTTACACCCTCGTTGAGGCGGCGAGACAGCTGAGCGAGACCGATGCGGACGTTTACTTCGTCGCGACCGTTCAGGAGGAGGTCGGCCTCAGAGGAGCGAAGGTTTCGGCGTTTGGCATAGACCCGGACTACGGCTTCGCCCTCGACGTCACCATAGCGGCCGACGTTCCGGGAACTCCGGAGCACAAGCAGATAAGCCAGCTCGGAAAGGGCGTTGCGATTAAGATAATGGACCGCTCCGTCATCTGCCACCCGACGATTGTCAGGTGGATGGAAGACCTCGCGAAGAAGTACGAGATACCCTACCAGTGGGACATCCTCACCGGCGGAGGAACCGACGCAGGAGCCATACACCTCAACAAGGCAGGCGTTCCGAGCGGCGGCATAAGCATTCCAGCAAGATACATACACTCCAACACGGAAGTTGTTGACGAGCGCGACGTCGATGCCGCTGTCAAGCTGACGACCAAGGTCATCGAGGAGATTCCGAACCTGAAGCTTTGACGCTTCCTTAAATTTTATAAGCCTCTTCTCAAACTTTTCTTCAGCATTGCTCAAGGGTGTCCAGCGATGGAATCAAGGACGTCAGAGGTGCCTTTCTCGGCTGACTGGGAGGCCGTCAGGTGGGTTACATCGAAACCAAGGGAGCTTTTTCACTCCTTGCCCTTCGAGGCCGAGGTTTTCGGTGAGGAACCCTACGAGGTCAGGCTCAGGGTAAAGAAGCGGTTGCTCAGCTTCACTTTTACCGGAAGGCTCAACGTGGCCTTTGCTGAGTCAACTGCCACCTACGTGATGAAGGGCCCGAAGGGACTGCTGATTCTCTCGGCGAGCGTTGACGGAAGCACGCTGGTTTCAAGGGCATCGGCAGACCTGGTTGAGCGGTTCGTGGGGAAAAAGCTCGAGGCCCTCGTTAGGGGCTTTGCTCTAGCGGTCTGCCGGTTCTCGGAGAGCTACCGCAGAATAGTTGGGAAGATTCTGCCGATGGGTGAGAACGAGTTCTACGTTCGAGACCTCTGGGAAGGGGACATTCCCCACCTCATAAGGTACCTCCGCTTTGCGCTCGGGAGGAGGAGCTTCACGCTCGTCGGCGAGGGGAGGGGAAAGTTTAGGGTCGAGGCGAAGGACGGCATCGTGAGAAGTTTTGAACACACGGACTCCTCGGGGAGCGCCATAGTTGAGGTGAACAAACCTTTTCTCGACGTTGGCGAAGACGATTTTTCAGGTCTCGGCATCTCTGGGGAGTACATCGTTAGACTTCTCTGAGGCCTCGGTTTTCTTCATGAGCTTCACGTACTCGTAGGCAAAGAACGCGGCCCCCATGGCAATCCCGCCGAGTTCAAAGGGCCACCTGCTCGGCAGGGGTAGACCCCTGTGCCAGTTCCTGAGGAGGTAGTTCTGGTAGAGGAAGAGGTATCCGAGCCACGCTATTATTAAAGCCTCAACGCCGTATTCCACCAGCTTCCTCTCCCGCTCTTCCATTTTCATCACGGGAAAGGTTAAAAGCGTGCCGTTAAAACTCTTTCCATGCAGGAAATTGACCTCCAGTATTTCCCCTACGAGTCCCTTCGACCCAATCAGAGGGAGTTCATAGAACTCGCCAGGAAGACAGTTGAGAGGGGAGAAAACGCCATAATCGAGGCCCCTACGGGGTTCGGTAAGACGGTGAGCATTCTGGCGGGGGTTCTGCCCGTCGCGAAGGAACTCGACCTCAAGGTTCTCTATCTGGCGAGGACTCACAGGCAGATGGACCGCGTTATCGAGGAGCTTAAGGCGATAAACAGGAAGGCGAGAGTTTCAGGGGTTGAGCTTAGGAGCAGGAAGGAGCTGTGCCTCCACAACTACCTGAGGCAGTACACGAGCGATGCCTACACCGCTATGGTCGTCTGCAAGAACCTGAAGAAGCTTGGAAAATGTGAGTTCTACGAGAACGAGAAGAAGAAAAAGACCGAGTTCAACGAGCTGGTCAATTTTTTCCTCGAAGGCCCGGCTCATCCCTCTGAAATCCTGAGCTACGCCGAAACCTTGGAGCTGTGCCCCTACGATTTAACGAAGAGGATAGCCGAAAAGGCGGACGTCATAGTTGCGAGCTACCTCTACGCGGTAAGCCCGACGATAAGGGAGAGCCTGATAAGCTCGCTAGGGATTGACTACTCCGACCTGATAATCGTCTTCGACGAGGCTCACAATTTGCCGGACCAGGCGATTTCCGCTTTGAGCGACAGGCTGAGCATTCACACAATCAACAGGGCGATAAGAGAGGCCGATGAATACAGGGAAAACGAGATAGCAAACTTTCTTAGCATACTCGGTAGGGGCTTGGAGCTACTCTTCAACGAGAAGCTCGCCGAGAGAGAAGTTCAGGAGACGCCTATTCAGCCCGAGCTGGTCTTTGCTCATCTCATAAGAACCCTTGGGATAAGCGAACGCTGGCTCGTTAAAACGCTGAACGAGATGGTCTCAATCGGAGAGGCGATAAGGGAAGACCGGATAGGGAAGGGCAAGCCACCAAGGAGTTACATAGGCCGCGTCGGAGAGTTCCTGCTCCTCTGGTTCTCGCTCATTGGAAGGGAGGACTACCTCTTTCTGCTCAGCAGGGAGAGTGGCCTTAGCCTTGAGCTTGTGGCTTTGGACCCATCAAAGGCACTGACGTTTCTTCACGAAGTTCACAGCGCGATTTTCACCTCCGGAACGCTCACCCCCCTTGAGGCCTTCAGAGACGTTATGGGGGTTGAGAAAGCTACCCTCAAGAAGTTCCCGAGAATAGTTAGAAGGGAGAACGCCCAGGTTCTGGTTGCTAAAGACGTCTCGACGCGCGGTGAGGAGCGCTCGCTCCAGGTTTACAGGAAGATGGTGGACTACATCGTCGAGGCGGTTAAGCTAATCCCCAAGAACGTCGGCGTCTTTACGGCCTCCTACGAGGTTCTCCAGGGTCTCCTTTCGGCCAACCTTGAGGTCAGACTTGAGGAAACGGGGAAGGCGATATTCATTGAGCGGCAGGGGGCAAGCTCCGCCGAGAACGACGCGATGGTTGCCTCGTTTAAAGCCCACGCGAAGGGCAACGGAGCGGTTCTGCTCGGTGTAATGGGCGGGAGAAACAGCGAGGGGCAGGATTACTCAGGAGACGAGATGAACGGAGTCATACTGGTCGGGATTCCCTACGCGAGACCCACTCCGCGCGTTCAGGCCCAGATAAGGTACTTCGAGCGGAAGTTCCCGGGAAAGGGCCGTTACTACGGCTACTACCTGCCGGCCCACAGGAAGCTGGTTCAGGCAGCGGGTAGGGTTCACCGCTCTGCGGAGGAGAAGGGCTCGATAATAATCCTCGACTACAGGGTTTTGTGGAGGAGCGTTAAGAAGGACTTCCCGGACTGGATGGTGGAAACTATGAGGCCCGTTGATTTAGCGAGGATGAGACTTTACCTGAAACAGTTTTGGTCTAAACCCTGAACTCCTTCTCGACCCTAACCTTGGCCCCGTCCACGTAGACGACCTTAACAAGCTTGTAACGTCCCGGAGGCAACTCAAGGGGAAGAACCTGCTCCACGGTCTCGCCGGGAATCAGAACTATCCTTCTGTCCAGAAAAACTATTCCCGTCTCAATCCTCCGCCAGAAACCGGCGTGTTCGTACAGTTCAACTCCGTTGTCCACCTCAACCTTTGTCGCATTTGGGTTTGTAATTCGAAGGATAACCCTACCCCTCTCAACCTTGACATCTATGTCAAGTTCAACTTGGGGTGGAGCCGCCGCGTTGATGACACCAACGTTATCCTTTGAGGGAACCTTAACTATCTTCATCAAGATGTACCTTTGCATTCTTTCAAATAAACTTTCCGGAGAAAGCTTTGCACAGCCTTTGGGAAAGGCTGGCGAAAGGAGTACCCTTCTTACCCATAGCAAAAAGCCAGTTGTGCACTGTTCGAGTGCAAGTTCAGAAGGAGTTTAATATCAAAAAGATTTTTTAAGCAGTTCCAAT
>Ga0256834_1002937_pt1 | contig 10450 bp, 9 predicted proteins | sample 4281140metaG_FD_190536 | JGI IMG/M metagenome (GOLD analysis project Ga0256834, IMG submission 190536) | Hydrothermal vent microbial communities from East Pacific Rise, Pacific Ocean - 4281-140 | ecosystem: Environmental > Aquatic > Marine > Hydrothermal vents | place: Pacific Ocean: East Pacific... | reverse complement strand
GCATTTTTTATTTCTTCTTTTTGAACAGTTGCTAAAAAGCCCAATCTACCTGTGTTGATACCAACAATGGGAATGTTTGAATTTCTAATAAAAGTTACAGCTCTTAAAATAGTACCATCACCCCCAATTGTAACCATAAAATCAAATGAATTATCCAATTCTTTATGAGAGCGAAATGTTTTAGCTGTTGAAATTTCAATATGCTTTTTTAGGCCCGAATAGTAATTTTTTTCAATAACAAATGTTACCGAATTGGTTTTTAATATATCAAATAATTCTTCAACATATTTTTTATCTTCAGGTTTGTAATACTGGCCGTAAATAGCAATTTTCATTCTTAAATATTTAAGTATTTCTGTAGGTAGTTGGTTCTGTCTTTTAACTCTTCCAAATAATAATCTTCTTTATGATTTGAAAGCACTTTATAGTCATAACGTCTAAAAGACTGTATGATTTCATTTACATCTTGCGAACTAAATTTAAGGGTAATTTTTACTGAAGTTGAATTGCTTTCAGAAATGAAAACACCTAAAATTTTACCATTGTCAGATTCTACAATTTGACAAATTTCGCTAAAGGAGTAATCCCTTATTTCTTTTTCTAAAATTAAGATAGAGCCTTCGTTATTTAAAAATGGTGTATTTCTATATGCGTGCAATACATCAATCAAATCATAGTAACCCAAATATTCTTTTTGAACACTAATAACAGGGATTAAATTTGTTTCATTTAAAGCAAAAACTTTTAAAATTTCTAATAAATTATTGTTTTCTTCTGTGAAGAACAAACTAAATAAAAGTTGAAAATCATTTAACGTTTTATTGTCTTCCGTAATTCCTTGTATATCAGTTTCAGAAACTAAACCAATAAGTTGGTTGTTTTTTATGACAGGAAAATGAGAATATGTAGTTTCATTAAAAAGAGACTTCACATCGGCAATCTTTGTTTGTAAAGTAAATGCTTCAAATTCCTTTAATATGTATGGGATATTTTTCATTCCAATTGCTATTATAGTACAAATTAATCAAAAATAAAACCAAAATCATATTCTTACTTCGTAAATTTGCTTACCCAATTTAAATTAACGTGTTTTAAGAATGATAAAATTAAGTGTAAATGTAAATAAAATAGCAACATTACGTAATTCCAGAGGAGGTGATTTTCCTAATGTTGTCAAGGTGTCTTCTGATATTCAGGATTTTGGAGCTGATGGAATTACCATTCATCCGAGACCTGATGAGCGTCATATTCGTTATCAAGATGCATACGATTTAAAAAAAATAGTAACTACTGAATTTAATATTGAAGGAAATCCAATCCCTAAATTTATGGATATGGTGCTTAAAATATGCCCAACCCAAGTAACTTTAGTTCCAGATGCCATTGATGCAGTTACTTCTAATGCGGGTTGGAATACTATTAAACACCAATCTTTTTTAACAGAAATTATTACAGAGTTTAAACGAAAAGGTATACGAACCTCTATTTTTATTGATACAGATTTAAAATTAATTGAAGCAGCGGCAACTACCGGAGCAGATAGAATAGAATTGTATACCGAAGAATTTGCTACACAATATGGATTGGGGAATAAGGAAGCTATTAAACCATATGCTAATAGTGCCATTTTGGCAACAGAACTTGGTTTAGGAATAAATGCAGGTCACGATTTAAGTTTAGACAATATTCAGTTTTTTGCTGAAAACATTCCAAATTTGAGTGAAGTCTCCATTGGTCACGCATTAATTGCAGAATCGTTATACTTAGGATTAGAAAATGTAATTAATATGTACAAGTATAAGTTAAGTATGGTATCTAAACAATGAGAATTTTGCACTCAACAATTTTAGGGAAGGGAAAACCATTACTTATACTGCACGGTTATTTTGGAATGAGTGATAACTGGAAATCACTTGGAATGCAATTTGCTAAAAATTATGAAGTACATTTAATAGACCAACGTAATCATGGAAGGAGTTTTCACAGTGATGATTTTGATTATGAACTATTAGTGGAAGATTTATACAATTACATCCAATATCATAATTTACAGAATGTTATTTTATTGGGGCATTCTATGGGAGGGAAGGTAGCGATGCTTTTTGCCGTTACTTTTCCAGAATTAATTGCTAAATTAATTGTTGCAGATATAAGCCCAAGGGCATACAAGCCACATCATCAACAAATATTAGAAGCCTTAAATGAAGTTAATTTTTCAATACACAACTCACGGAAAAAAGTTGAAGAAGTATTGAGAATTTACATTAAAGAAGAGGGAATTATTCAATTTTTATTGAAAAATGTATATTGGAAAGAGAAAGGAAAATTAGATTATCGTTTTAATTTACAAAGTTTAACCGTGAATAATGCAGAAGTGGGTGAAGCCCTACCTTCATTTACACATTTTGAAGGAGATACGTTGTTTTTAAAAGGAGAAAACTCAAATTATATAACAACTAAAGATGTACCATTAATTTCAGCTCACTTTCCAAACGCTAAAATTGTAACTGTCAAAAATGCAGGGCATTGGCTTCATGCAGAGAATCCAACACAATTTTATAGTGAAGTTGTCAGGTTTTTAGCTAAAAAAGAGAATTGGCATAATTATAGTTAATTTTATAACGCATTATAAATTAAAAAAAATGAAATTAATTTTAAAAGTATTATTAACAGCAGTTGCAGTTGTAATATTAGCTAAATTTTTACCCGGTGTTGAAATTGCAAATTATACCAGTGCAATTATTGTTGCAATTGTTTTAGGTTTACTAAGAGTTACGGTAAAACCATTGCTTATCTTTTTTACATTACCGGCAACTATTGTAACTTTTGGGTTATTTTTATTAGTAATTAATGCGGTAATTATACTGTTAGCCGATTATTTTGTTAGTGGATTTGCAGTCTCAGGATTTTGGATAGCCTTGTTGTTTAGTTTGTTATTATCACTATTTCAATCGTTTTTATTTTCATTTTTAAACGAAAAGAATGAAAATAGTTGGAATTGAATGAGTTAAATACTTTGCCAAGTTCATAAAAAACAGTAATTTTGCACCCGATTTTTTAATGATTTAAGATAAAAAAGCATAAAATGAATATTACAAAAGAAAATATTGATGCGTTAAATGCAGTGGTGAAAGTTGAGATTTCAGCTGCTGATTACCAAGATAAAGTAGCAACTATTTTAAAAGATTACCGTAAAAAAGCCGATATCCCAGGATTTAGAAAAGGACAAGTGCCAATGGGAATGGTGAAAAAACAATACGGAAAGTCTGTAATGATTGATGAAGTGAATAAACTGCTACAAGAATCATTAAATAATTTTTTAGTGGAAGAAAAACTTGACATTCTTGGAAACCCGTTACCAAAAATGAAAGACGATTTTTCTTGGGAAGCTGAGGATTATTTGTTTGAATTTGAATTAGGATTAGCACCTCAGTTTGAAGTTAAATTAGATGCTAAAAAGAAAATTACGCAATACAACATTATTGCTGATGAGGAATTATTAGAAAAAGAAGTTGAAAATATTCAAAAGCGTTACGGAAAAATTGTTGCAAAACCAGTTGTTGAAGAAGGTGTAAATATTACAGGAACCTTTGTAAATGAAGAAAAAGAAATCAATAAAAAATCTACTATTGAACTAGCTTCAATAAAAGGAAAAGTAAACCAAAAGAAATTTATTGGTAAAAAAGTTGGAGATGTTATTGAGCTAAAAACCAAAGGTCTTTTTGATGACGACCACAAACTAATGGGGGCGCTTGGATTAGACCACGATGCCATTCACGGATTGGATATTCCAGTAACATTTACTATTGAAGAGATTAACGAAACTCAACTTGCAGAGGTAAACCAAGAACTATTTGATAAAGTTTTTGGCCCTGGTGTTGTTAAATCTAAGGAAGAGTTAGTTGCAAAAATAAAAGAAGATGCTGAAAAACAATTCCAAACACAAGCAGATCAACAATTGTTAAATGATGTGACTGAATATTTAGTTGAAAATACAAAATTTGAGTTGCCTGCTGAATTTTTAAAAAAATGGTTAGCTGTTGCTGGTGAAAAACCAATGACTTCTGAGCAAGCTGAAGAAGAATTTGAAAAATCTGAAAAAGCATTGCGTTATCAATTAATAGAAGGAAAAGTATTAAAAGAAAACAATATTAAAATAGATTTCGAAGAGTTAAAAGAATTTGCAAAAGGTTTTGTAAAAGCGCAAATGGCTCAATACGGTCAGTTAAACCCTGAAGAAAAAGAATTGGATGATATTGTACAAAGAGTATTGAGTAATCAAGATGAAGCAAAGCGTTTACAAGAACAATTGGTGAGTCAAAAATTACTAAACTTTTACAAAGAAAATATTACGTTTAAAGTAAAAGAAGTAAACTATGAAAAATTTGTAAAAGAAGTTTACAAATAAAATAGTTAACATTCAGAATTAAAAAAACTCCTTTATAATCTTTTATAAAGGAGTTTTTATTTTGTCACACTGAGCTTGTTAGTTTTGAGTGAAGTCCTTCGCCATTACTCATACTCACAAAAAAAACTGTCATTCTGAACGCAGTGAAGAATCACATGAAGTAGTTGTTGGTCATCGTCTTTGTCTTTGAGTGGTATGTAAACCTAACAGGTTTTTAAAACCTGTTAGGTTTCGGTTGTTGGTCTTCGTCAACGTCTTCGTTGCTAATTATTGGTCTTTTGTCTTTACTTTTTCTTAAAATTATCTAATTTTACTTCCGTTTTTGTCCTCTGGTTTTAGGTTTTTTGTATTTTTTAGCAATTTCTCTTCGGTAGGAGCCACCTAAATTAACACGTCTGTTTTTTTCTTTCTTTTCGTGAAATGCAGCGCCACTTGGTTCGGCAATAGTGGTTTTTTTACCGGTTCTTTCGGGTGCTATTTTTGGCATTTCTTCTGCAATTTTCTGTGTAGAAATTTCAATAGTTTCAGGAAGGTCTAAAACATCGATTTCAGTATTCATTAGCAGTTCAATTTCACCTAAATAATCAGCTTCTTCTTCTGTAAAAAAGGAGATGGCAGTTCCCTCTTGTTCCGCACGACCTGTTCTTCCAATTCGGTGCATGTAATTTTCAGGTTCTTCAGGAATATTAAAATTAATTACATGGCTTACATCTGTTAAATCTAAACCACGCGCAATAATATCAGTAGCAATTAAGATATTAAAAAAGCCTTTTTCAAAGTTTTTTACTGCTCGTAAACGATAATTTTGCGTTTTGTTAGAGTGAATTACATTTGTTTCTCCAGGGAGAAGTTCTTCCATTTCTTCAAATAAAATATTGGCTTGTTTTTTATTTTTTACAAAAACCAATACTTTAGTAAAAGTTTCTTTATTTTTTAGTAAATGTACCAAAAAATTAATTTTTGTATAAAAATTTGGTACAGGGTAAGCAAGTTGTTTAATAGTGTCTAACGGACTTCCGCTACTCGCAATTTCAATTTTAACAGGAGATTTAAAGAATTGATTTAAAATGCCCGAGACTTCTTTAGTTAATGTGGCCGAAAATAAAATGCTTTGACGTTTTTTTGGTAATAAATCTAATAACGTAACCAATTGTGGTCTAAAACCAAGATTCATCATTTCATCTACTTCATCAATTACAAATTTTTGAATAAATTTCAATTTTAAAACACCATCCAACGCTAAATCTAACAAACGGCCTGGAGTTGCAACTAAAATATCTTGTCCTTCATACACCAACTGTTTTTGTTTATTTAAGTTTGTGCCACCATAAACACCTGCAAAACGTACATTAATGTACGGTGTTAAATTTTCGATATCTTTTATAACTTGAACTACCAATTCTCTGGTTGGTACAATAATCAACACACGTGGATGTTTTTGAGTAGAAAACGTGAGCTGTTTTAAAATAGGTAGTAAATAAGCAAATGTTTTACCAGTTCCTGTTTGTGCAATTCCTACAATGTCTTTACCGCTCATAATTTCAGAAAAGGCTTTTTCTTGAATAGGAGTTGTAGTTTCAAACCCCATCTCAGTTAGAGCGTCTAATAAAAAGCGGTTTAAGTTTAAATCGGAAAAGTTCATTGTTCTATTTTTTGCAAATATAGGTTTAAAATTAATTAGGGGCTAATTCAAATAACAACCAAGTATTTGGGTCAAATTTTATAGCTTTAACATCTCCTTTTGTATCAATTACAAAGGGTTCATTTTTAGTTGTAATTTGAATGGTTTTAACTTCAGAAGTTCCATCTTTATAAATAAATTTTAGATCTAAAGGGAATTGAAAAATAGTTTTTTGAGTTTGTTCTATTATTAAGCGAACTTTTTTATTGTAATAAATCCAATTAGTTTTGAGTATTGGGTGTCCAGATTTATAAAGCCATTGTGAAAAGAAAATATCTAAATTTTTACCAGATGCTTTGGCCATTACATTTTTAAAATTAGTTGTTGAGGCATTCTTGAATTTATATTTTTCATAATAATCCTGTATTCCCTTTTGAAAAATGGTATCACCTAATTTATGCCTAAGCATATGTAAAACCCAAGCTCCTTTTTGATAGGAATTCGCATTTAATAACTTCATATAATTTGTTGTTTTAGTATCAACTACAGGAAGTTGTTTTTTTTGATAAAAATTTAAAATTGTTTTACGCTCATTTTTTATTCTTTCTAAGAAGTCAGGTTTCCCTTTATTTTCTAAAATAAATAAATCTGTAAAATAGGTTGCAAATCCTTCACTTAGCCACAGGTGAGGCCAGTCAATCTCCGAAACAGTATTTCCAAACCATTGATGTGCAATTTCATGTGCAATTAAGTCATCATGATTTTGTTTGCCATTCACAGCTTTTTCAAAATAAAAAATATTCCCAGCATTTTCCATACCTCCAAAGCGTGTTTTGGATTGTACATTTGCTAATTTTTGAAAAGGGTATGTCCCTATATTTTCAATAAAAAAGTTGAGTATTTTTTTTGCATTAGAAAAATCATTAAATCCTTGTTCTTTTGTTTGAGGGTATACCCAAGTTGAAACAGGAACATTGTGTGTTTCTCCAATATTTTGAACTGCAAATTTGGCAATGCCTATCACCATTACTTTTGTAGGTAAAGGAGCAAGCGTTTGCCAATGATATTGTTTTGTTATATTATCTATGTTGGTTTCTTCAACTTGAAAACCATTTGCAATAACCTGATATTGATTTGGAGCCTTAATAATATATTCAATGGTTGCTTTATCTGATGGATGATCTACACAAGGAAACCAATTGTGTGCTCTGTTAGGCCAGTTATCTCCAAAGAAAGTTCTATCACCATACATGTTTTTACCAATAATTAATCCATCTTTTGGAACACCGCTATATTTAATGGTGTATGTGTACACTATGCCAGGAAAAGGATGTTTAGGCTGGATTTGTATTTTATTTTTTTTGTGTGAAAAAGTAACCTTTACGTTATTTTGATAAATAGAATCTATAACCATGCCTTTACCGCTAATACTGTCCTTATTAACCAAATCAAGTTGAAATTCAGTTACAGGTTTCTTAAATTTTAGTTGAATTTGTGTTGTAGCATCAATGCTGTTGGTTGTATCATTAACAATAATTGTTAATTTATAGTGTTGTATATCAATGGTATTTAAACGTTGTTTATAGTTTTGAGCAGTGAGGGTTGAGGTTATCACTAAAAAGAAGAGAGTGAACGATAAATTAATTTTCATAGAAAAAGGTATAAAATAAACACCAAATATACATAGAAACCTCTAAATAAATTCGAAACTATAAATCAGAAATTAAAGATTCCATAAATAAACAAATAAACAATTCATAAATACTTCATATCTTTACACCCTTAATATTTTAAAACCTGTAAAATGGATTACGGAAAAGAATTTAAAAAATTTGCAATAAAAGGTCAAGGAATTAACAGTATGCATTACGACAAGTTGGTAAGTAGTGTTACACCATATATTATTGAAGAGCGTCAGTTAAACGTAGCACAAATGGATGTGTTTTCACGTTTAATGATGGATAGAATAATTTTTTTAGGATCAGGTATTGATGATAATGTAGCCAATATTATACAAGCTCAATTATTATTTTTAGAAAGTGTAGACAGCTCTAAAGATATTTCAATATACATAAATTCTCCAGGAGGAGGAGTTTATGCTGGTTTGGGAATATATGATACAATGCAATTTATAAAACCCGATGTAGCTACAATTTGTACAGGAATGGCAGCCTCAATGGGAGCTGTATTAATGTGTGCAGGAACCAAAGGGAAACGATCTGCGTTACCACATTCTCGTATAATGATTCATCAGCCAATGGGAGGAGCTCAAGGGCAAGCCAGTGATATTGAAATTACCGCACGTGAAATATTAAAATTAAAAGATGAATTATACCAAATAATTTCTAAACATTCTGGTCAAACTATTGAGAAAGTTCATGCGGATTCTGATAGAGATTATTGGATGAAAGCTGATAAAGCAAAGGCTTATGGAATGATTGATGAGATTTTAGTGAGAAAATAATAAAGTTTTAAATTTAAGGTTACCAAATAACTGAAAAAATGGCAAAAGAGGAAGTTTTAGAATGTTCGTTTTGTGGTAGAAAGAAGCCAGAAACCGATTTGCTTATTGCAGGTTTAGATGCACATATTTGTGACAAGTGTATTGAGCAAGCACACGGAATTGTAATAGAAGAAATGGCTGAAAATAGTAGTTCTTCTCTCACTTCTGAATTGATTGTAAAAAAACCAAGAGAAATTAAAGAATTTTTAGACCAATATATGATTGGTCAGGATCAAGCAAAACGTGTAATGTCAGTTGCGGTTTATAACCATTATAAAAGATTATTACAACCTGTTACCAAAGATGAAGATGATATTGAAATAGAAAAAAGTAATATTATTTTAGTAGGGGAAACAGGAACAGGAAAAACATTAATAGCTCGTACTATTGCAAAAATGTTAAATGTGCCTTTTTGTATTGTAGATGCTACAGTTTTAACTGAAGCCGGTTATGTTGGTGAAGATGTTGAAACCATATTAACACGTTTATTACAGGCAGCAGATTACGATGTAACTAAAGCAGAACGAGGTATTGTTTTTATTGATGAGATAGATAAAATAGCACGTAAAGGTGATAATCCATCTATAACACGTGATGTATCAGGAGAAGGTGTTCAACAAGCGTTATTGAAACTTTTAGAAGGTTCTGTTGTAAATGTTCCACCGAAAGGAGGAAGGAAACATCCTGATCAAAAATTTATTGAAGTAAATACCAAAGATATTCTTTTTATTGCAGGAGGGGCTTTTTCAGGAATTGATAAAGTAATAGGAAAAAGATTAAACAGGCAAGCAGTAGGCTATAGCGCTTCAATAAAAGTAGATAAAATTGAAGAAGAAAACTTGTTACAATATATCATTCCTAGCGATTTAAAAACATTTGGTTTAATACCTGAAATTATTGGACGTTTACCAGTATTAACCCATATGAATCCTTTAGATGAAGACACACTAAGAGCTATTTTAACAGAACCAAAAAATTCAATCATCAAACAGTACCAAAAGTTATTTAAAATGGATGGTATTGATTTTTCTATCAATGAAAATGCATTGATGTATATAGTTGGAAAAGCTGTTGAGTATAAATTAGGTGCTCGAGGCTTGAGATCACTTTGTGAGGCCATTTTAACAGATGCAATGTTTGAATTACCGAGTACAGATGAAAAACAACTAAAGGTTACCAGGAAATATGCAGAAAATAAGATAAATAAATCAACGTTAAAAAAGTTAAAAGCAGTTTCTTAATTTAAAATAAATAATAAAATAAAATTTAATCACCCTTATTTTTATAATGGGTGATTTTTTTATCGAAATTTTGTAATTTAGGAATCTTAAAAAATTAGAATATTGATTTCCAGAGAAACTATAGATAGCGTTTTTGAAACTGCTCGTGTTGAGGAGGTTATTGGTGAATTTGTTCAGTTAAAAAAGGCGGGAAGTAATTTTAAAGGTTTGAGCCCGTTTTCAGATGAGCGAACTCCCTCGTTTATGGTTTCACCTGTAAAGCAAATTTGGAAAGACTTTAGTACAGGAAAAGGAGGAAATGCTATTTCATTTTTAATGGAACATGAGCATTATTCGTATCCAGAAGCTATTCGGTATTTGGCAAAAAAATACAATATTGAAATTGAAGAAACTGAACAAACTGATGCCCAAAAAGAGGAAGCAGATGAGCGGGAAAGTATGTTTTTGGTTTCTGAGTTTGCACGAGATTATTTTCATAAAATATTATTAGAAGACAATCAAGGTATCGCAATTGGATTGAGTTACTTTAAAGAACGTGGTTTTACAGATGAAACTATTCGAAAATTTCAATTAGGTTATTCTTTAAATGAATGGGAAGCCTTTACTTCAGAAGCATTAAACAAAGGTTACAACCTTAAATATTTAGAATCAACTGGGCTTACCATTGTTAAGCAAGA
>Ga0256834_1002936_pt1 | contig 10454 bp, 10 predicted proteins | sample 4281140metaG_FD_190536 | JGI IMG/M metagenome (GOLD analysis project Ga0256834, IMG submission 190536) | Hydrothermal vent microbial communities from East Pacific Rise, Pacific Ocean - 4281-140 | ecosystem: Environmental > Aquatic > Marine > Hydrothermal vents | place: Pacific Ocean: East... | reverse complement strand
TTAAAAGAGAGCAGGTTTTGTTGCAAGAGTCACCCCTGGCAGGCTTCCAATACCACCGTGCCAGCGGTATCTGGCTGTTTCTTAGAGTGGGTGCCTCACTCCGTTTAAAGCGAGAGCCACACAACAGACACGATGCCAACGCCATTGCCGTCTGGTTCATGAATGACAAACTCGGTTACATCCCACGTTGTGAAAATGGCCGATTGGCTGCACTGATGGATCAGGGAGAAAAATTAGAAGTACAAATTAGCAAATTACTCGATGAGGATGACCCATGGCAACGGGTACGTTTTAGAGTGACGCTCGTGGTGTAGATGGCTGTTGCAGCGTAGTATTGGTTTAAAAGGAAGGGAAATGATGGATCATACAGTGATAGTGTTGGATGGATTTCAGAATAAAAGAATTGTGAGCACCTGTGATGTGCAATTTGTATCTTGGGGCAAGTCAGTATGATTGCTCACAGAAACAAAAATGGTGATGAGCAAACACTTATCAGCCACCTTGAGGGTGTGAGTGATATTGCAGCAACTCTTGCTACAAAGTTTGGTGTTGGAGATGCTGGCAGGCTACTTGGGTTATTACATGACCTTGGAAAGCATAGTGATGAATTTCAAAGATATATTGGATCTGCTACTGGAAAAATAGACCCCGATGAAGATGACTATGTTGAATATCAGTCACTAAAAGGAAAAATTGACCACTCAACAGCAGGTGCGCAGTGGGTATGGGAGCATTGCAGTAAATGGGGGGTTCAAGGCCAGTTAGTAGGTCAAGTTTTAGCGTTGTGCATTGCATCTCACCATAGTGGGCTAATTGATTGTCTCAAGGTAGGTGGTGAGAATGGCTTTTCAGACCGAATAAAAAAACCTGATGATAAAACGCATAAAAATGAATCACTAAACAAAGCACAATACATTGAACGGTTGGAAGAGATAGCGAATATTGAGCTGATCTCCACTCTCTTTACTCAAATCAAGAAAATTGCTAAAGCGCCTAATGACCGCATCCGGTGCTTTAATGTGGGCTTTTTTACCCGCATGTTATACAGCTGTCTGATTGATGCAGATCGTACCAATAGTGCAGATTTTGAATGTCCAGGAAATAGACGCTATAGAAGTAGTAAGCCTGTTGATTGGACAATCCCTGTCAAGCGCCTTGAGCAAGCAATAACGGAGTTCAAAGGTGATAAAGCCATTGATGAATTGCGCCGAACTATCTCAGACACCTGTCAGGCACGAGCAAAGGACGCGCAAGGTATCTACACACTCACGGTTCCAACAGGGGGTGGAAAGACTTATGCCAGCCTTCGATATGCACTGCAGCATGCCGAAAAGCACAAGCTGGATCGCATTATCTACATCATCCCCTTCACCTCCATTATTGAGCAGAATGCAGCAGAGATAAGAAAGGTGATAGAGAAAGCCGGGGATGCGATGCCCTGGGTGTTGGAACAGCACTCAAACCTGGAGCCTGAACAGCAGAGCTGGCATAGCAAATTAGTGAGTGAAAACTGGGATGCGCCTATTGTGATGACCACGATGGTGCAGTTCCTTGAAGTGCTTTTTTCAGGTGGAACACGGGGCGCGAGAAAGATGCATCAGTTGGCTAATTCGGTACTGATTTTTGATGAAATTCAGACCCTACCCATTAACTGCACTCACCTCTTTTGTAATGCCCTTAATTTCATAACCAAACATTGCAACTCAACAGCGGTGTTGTGTACTGCAACACAGCCCCTGCTTGATCAACTCAAATCCCCTGAGAAAGGGCAGTTGGATATACCGCCAGAAAATGAACTGATTAGCGATGTTTCAGAGCTGTTTAGAGAGCTGGAACGAGTAAAAGTAAGTAACAAAATTCGCCCAGGTGGCTGGTCATCTGAGCAGGTTGCTGAGCTTGCATTAGCTGAGTTCAATGAGCTGGGTAGTTGCCTGATTATTGTCAACACTAAAGCATGGGCGCAGAAGCTGTATGTCACTTTAACAACAGACTTTGAGATAGACAAAAGTGCTCTATTTCATCTGAGTACAAGCCTCTGTCCTGCCCATCGAAAATTGATCTTTGCTGAAATAAGAGAGCGGCTGGATAAGAAAACCCCCGTTCTATGCATCAGCACTCAATTGATTGAAGCGGGTGTTGATGTGGATTTTGCTTCAGTAATTCGGTTTTTGGCCGGTTTGGACTCCATTGCACAAGCGGCTGGGCGCTGCAACAGGAATGGCTTACGAAAGGGATCAATGGTTCATGTGGTCAACCCTGATGAAGAGAAAATTGATCTATTAAAAGATATCAAAGTAGGCAGAGATAAAGCACAACGAGTGATGGATGAAGGGTTTGATAGCCTATTGGCACCAAAAGCTATTGCGCAATATTTTAAATACTATTTTTACGACCGAGCCAAGGAGATGGGTTACCCCGTTTCACCTAAAGAGGTGGGAAGAGATGATTTTCTGCTAAACCTGCTGAGTTGCAATGAACTCAATGCAGGCAGAAACAATAATACCTTGCTGCTTCAGCAATCTTTTATGGCTGCCGGTAAAATTTTCAAAGCCATAGACTCACCAACCCAAGCCGTTATTGTTCCTTACGGTGAAGAGGGCAGAACCCTGATAGGTGAGTTAGGTCGTGTTGCTATAGAGTTTGACGTGAAAGCCTATCGAGACCTGCTAAAGCAGGCACAAGCATTTAGTGTCAATGTTTTCCCCAATGTTTGGAAACGGTTGTTAAAAGCAGAGGCTCTCCATGAAATTCAACAGGGGGAGGGCATCTATTATCTGGATGAGCGGCACTACAGTGATGAATTTGGTCTGTCAGATAAGCCATGTAACTTAATGGATCTCAATTTAGTTTAGGAGGAATCTAAATGCATGAAAAACCAAAAAATAGTATCAGCTTCAAAGTATATGGACGTTATGCCCTGTTTACTGATCCGGTAACAAAAATTGGTGGAGAGAAGTGTACCTACCACCTGCCTACCTATGAAGCGATCAAAGGTGTTTTGAAGTCAATTTACTGGAAACCAAGCTTTATCTGGTATGTGGATAGAGTGCGGGTCGTGAAATCGCTACGCACTCAAACCAAGGGAACAAAGCCTCTAGTGTGGGGGGGAGGTAATAGCTTGGCAATCTACACCTTCTTGCATGATGTTGAGTATCAGGTAGAGGCGCATTTTGAGTGGAATGAGCACCGGCCAGAGCTGGTTAATGACCGTATTGATGGTAAACACTTTGCTATTGCCAAGCGTTCAGTAGAGCGAGGGGGCAGGCAAGATATTTTTCTGGGTACTCGTGATTGTCAGGCCTATGTTGAACCCTGTGAATTTGGTGAAGGTGAGGGCGCTTATGATGATATTGAAGAGTTAGGCTTTGGACTCATGTTTCATGGCTTTGACTACCCAGATGAGACGGGGAGAGATGAGCTGCATAGCCGGTTTTGGAGTGCCACCCTAAGAAAAGGCATTCTTGAATTTCCACGCCCAGAAGAGTGTGAAGTAACTCGTTTTGTTCGCCCGATGCAACCTAAACAGTTTGAGGAGGGGCATAACCTCCTCTCTGTAGAAGTTGAGGCGGTGAATTTATGAGCTGGATGACAAAGCTGTATGAAACTTATGAGGCGGGGATGCAGCTTGATCTACCGGACTCTGATCAACTGATGCCTATTTGTCATACGCCACAGAATGCCCATATAAAAATAACTATTGATGGTGAAGGAGAGTTTTTGCGTGCTGACGTTCTACAAAAGACTCAAATTATTCTACCCGCAACAGAAAAGTCGGCTGGTAGAGCAGGTGCGGGTGCGGCACCACATCCTTTGGCAGATAAAATCCAGTATGTTGCGAAGGACTACCCAGATTTTGGAGGAAAGAAAAAAGCATTTTTTGATGAGTATATAAAACTGATAAGAAAATGGTGTGATTCACCAGAGAGCCATCAAAAAGTATTATCAGTAATGAAATATGTTGAAAAAGGAGTAGTAGTTGCTGATTTGGTTGAAATTGGAGTTTTGCATGTTGATGAAAATAATCATCTTTTATTGTCATGGCCTAAAGAAAGTGAAATTGAACCGCCTTTAATATTTAAGGTGCTGCCTAAAGAGAAAGGACGGTTAGATCAGGGTAATGCGCTAATTTGCTGGAATGTAGAGGTGGAAGATGATCCAGTTAGTGAAACATGGAGAGATAGTACGCTTCAGCAATCATGGATTTTATATGATCTATCCTGCAATGAAACAACAGGTCTCTGTTATGTGACGGGCCAGCAATCACCCTTATCTCTTAACCACCCAGCAAAGCTTCGCCATACTGGAGATAAAGCAAAACTTGTTTCATCAAATGATATGTCGGGTTACACCTTTAGAGGGCGGTTCACCGATAATAAGAAAAGCATAGCGAAGCAGGGAGCACAGTCGGTTGGTGTCTCTTTTGATGTGACACAGAAAGCTCATAATGCACTACGTTGGTTGATTTCGCGTCAAGGGTTTAGAAATGGCGATCAAGCCATTGTTGCCTGGGCTGTTTCGGGTGCTGCTATACCTCAGCCAATGGAAGATATCTGGGATCAAATACCTGAAGAGATACAAGAGATATCTATACCTCTGCCAGCAGCAGAAACTAAAATTGACCATACAAATGACCTTGGTCAGCAATTTTCCAATGTATTGAGTAAATACATGGCGGGTTATCAAGCCAAGTTACAAGCAGCAGATAACATCATCATCATGGGTCTGGATTCAGCTACACCAGGACGCATGGCCATAATTTACTATCAGGAGTTCTTTCCTGATGAATATATTGAGCGTATTTCAAAATGGCATCAGGAGTTTGCCTGGTTTCAGCGTCATAAAGTTGAAGAGGTTATTACAGGAAAAGCCAAACCTCTATCAAAGACTGTGTGGCCTCTTTGTGCGCCCTCACCTCGTTCTATTTGGGAGGCGATATACGGAAACACAGTAAGTGATTCACTCAAGAAAAATACGATTGAACGCATTTTGCCCTGTATTGTTGAAGCTCGCCCATTCCCGCAAGACCTTGTTGTTAAGGCAGTGCAACGAGCCAGTAATCGCAGTGCATATAAATCTGATGAGCAGTGGTTGTGGGAGAAGAATCTAGGTATTGCATGTGCCCTCTATCGAGGCTTTTGTAAGCGTCATCCAAAACAGACTAAGGAATACATAATGGGATTAGAGCAAGGAAATAATTCGAGGGACTACCTATATGGTCGTCTGTTGGCAATTGCAGAGCGGATTGAAGAAGTATCGCTTTTTGTATCAGGTGAAAAGCGAAGCACTACTGCAGCTCGCTTAATGCAGCGTTTTGCCGATCATCCAGCATCTACCTGGCGCAATATTGAGCTGGCATTGCAGCCCTATATACAACGCCTTAGGAATAACCGTGCAGGGTTTTTACACAACATACAGACGTTACTAGATGAGGTTATGAATAAATTCCAGGAAGGTGAATTTAGCAATGACAAACCATTAAGCGGTGAGTTCTTGCTGGCATACCACACCCAGCGGTTGGAACTACGTAATAAAAAACAGATGGATCAAAACAGTGAATCAGATACAGATGGAGATGAGAAATGAGCTTACAGAATAAGATTGATTTTGCCCTAATATTTAGCGTCAAAAATGCCAACCCAAATGGTGATCCATTAAACGGAAATCGCCCACGCACAGATTATGACGGTTTTGGTGAGGTTTCTGATGTCTGCATCAAACGTAAAATCCGTGACCGCCTACAGGATTCTGGCGAACAGATATTTGTTCAATCGGATGAAAAGAAAACGGATGGGATGCCAAGTCTAAAAGTTCGCGCAGAGTCAGAAGAACACGGGCTAGGCAAAGATGCCTTCAATGTGAGAAAGACAACGCCAGAAGAGACAGCACGTTTAGCGAGTGATAAGTGGATTGATGTCCGTAGTTTTGGACAACTATTTGCCTTCAAGAGTGATGCAAAAGATGGTGTATCTATACCTATCAGAGGCCCAGTCTCTATACAGTCTGCATTTAGTGTAGAGCCTGTCAGTATCACCAGCACACAAATTACAAAAAGTGTGAGTGGTGAAGGAGATGGCACCAAAAAAAGCTCAGATACGATGGGTATGAAGCACCGTGTAGATGATGCGGTATATGTCGCCTTCGGTGGTATGACCCCTCAACTGGCTGAACGCACCGGCTTTAGCAATGACGATGCTGGGAAGATAAAAGAGGTTTTACCAAAATTATTTGAAGGTGATGCCTCCTCTGCACGTCCTGAAGGAAGCATGGTTGTTGAGAAAGTTATCTGGTGGGAGCATAACTGTAAATCGGGCCAATATTCATCTGCAAAAGTCCATAGAACACTCTCTGTGAGTGCTGATGGGAGCTATACACTTGATAATCTGGATGGACTTGAGCCAGAAGAGATTGATGGGTTTTGATGACGAAGAGAAATACAGTCAATTCTGTGCTTGTTTCCATGCTAAGAGTGAGAAGGCTGCTAATCCCCAGTAGACGATGCCGTCTGCCCTTTCGTAGTTGAGGGGGGTAAGCGAACGATGTAGCGGAGGCAGGACGGCTGGGGAAAAAGGAAACAGTTGTTGCGTAAATGAGCCATTTTTGGATAGGGATATCCAAAAATGGCTCACGAGATAGTGGCGCTATCGCAGCCTATCAAAATAGCGATGATACACTACATGAACTACAATGTAATACATTGTAGTTCACTTATGGAGATAGAGAATATGTCTGTAACCAGCATTCGCCTGCAATCTGATCTTGAGGAGTCATTAAAAATGGCTTCTGAACGCCATCATAGGAGTAAAAATTGGTTGATTAATCAGGCTGTTAGGGAGTTTTTGCAGCGAGATAACTTAGAGCAGCAGCGTTGGAAAGATACGGTTGAAGCACTTGAGTCAGCTCGGCAGGGCAAGGTGGTTGATGGAGATAGCGTTCACACTTGGTTAGAGAGTTGGGGGAGTGAGGGGGAGCGGCCGCCACCAAAATTATGAAGATTGATTACACGGATGTAGCGATTAATGACCTCGTACGATTGCGCGCCTTTATTGCTGAGCACAATCCCTCCGCAGCTAATAAAATAGCCAAGCAATTGCTTGTAGGCATTCAACGGCTTTCACAACAGCCAAGGCTTGGGCATCCTGTAAGAGAAGCACCAGAGCCAGAGAAAATTCGAGATATTGTGCTTGGTCGATATGTGGTGCGTTATACGTTGCTTAGCCAAGCGGTTTTGGTTCTCAGAGTTTGGCACCACAAGGAGGTGCGAGAAGATGGCTGAATGCCTAAAAAAAGAGCCTGATTGGGTCACTATCTCCGCCCTCCAGCACTACGCCTACTGTCCACGCCAATTTGCCCTAATCCATATCGAACAGGCGTGGGCTGATAACTTCTTCACCGCCCACGGTAATCTGCTGCATGAGCGTGTCGATAGCTATGAGTCTGAACAGCGGGGGGATATTCGTTACGAACGCAGTGTTGCGGTGCGCTCCAATGCCCTCCAGATCAGAGGCAAGCTTGATCTTTTGGAGGTTGAAGGGGGATCAGCCAAAAAATATTACCCTGTGGAGTATAAACGCGGAAAACCAAAGCAGGAGCCGTGGGATAAAATCCAACTCTGTGCCCAGGCGCTCTGCCTGGAGGAGATGCGCGATACCGCAATCGAGAGCGGTGCGATGTGGTATTGGCAGGTGAGGAGGCGTGAGCCTGTTCTGTTTGATGAGGCGCTGCGGAATATTACGCTGCAAATGATCGATGAGGCTCATTCACTATTGAGTGGTGGTAAAACACCGGAACCGATAGCCGATCAAAAACGTTGTGATGCTTGCTCACTCAATGACCTGTGTGAACCTGCCGTTTTTCGGCGTGACCATTCGAGTGCATATATTGAAGGGATTTTTGCTGATCTGACAAAGAGCGAGTCAAATGGAAACTGATACGACATTTTTTGAGAACTACCCAATACGGCGTGTTTATGACGAGGAGTCTGAAATTTGGTGGTTTTCGGTGATTGATATTGTGCAGGTGCTTACCCAGCAGCCTGATTATCAGGCTGCCAGGAACTATTGGAAGGTATTGAAAAACCGGCTGAATAAGGAGGGAAGTGAACGGGCTACAAATTGTAACCCGTTGAAAATGAGAGCAACAGATGGCAAACAGCGTTCCACCGATGTAGTGACGGCAGCAAAAACAGGGGGTGGAATAGCAAAAAAAATGCGCAATGAGTTGGAGGAGAAAACAGGGAGAAGGGTGGTTGGTTCTGATAATTATCTACCGTCCGCCAGTAAAAAATTATGAAAAAGATGCTCAATACCCTCTACATCACCCGTCAAAAAGCCTATCTGCATAAAGAGCGGGAGACCATTGTCATCAAACAGGAGGGTGAGAAGCTGGGGCAGTTTCCCGCTATCAGCATCACAAATATCCTCTGTTTTGGCCAGGTCTCTGTATCCCCTTTTCTCATGGGTTATTGTGGAGAGCAAGGGATAGGGTTGGCCTTCTACTCAGAGTATGGCAAGTTCCTAGCGCGTGTTCAGGGTGCTCAATCGGGCAATGTACTATTGAGGCGCACCCAATACCGTTGGGCAGATGATGACGAGAAGTCTCTCTCCATTGCTCGATTGATGGTGGCCGCCAAGATCGCTAATGGACGTGCTGTTTTGATGCGGGAGATTCGCAACCATGGTGAGAGCCCTGCGCTCTCGTTAGCGGTTAAAAAACTGGCCACCAGCCTTCGGCGAACCCAGCAGGCTCAGTCTGTCAGTGAGACGATGGGTATAGAGGGTGATGCTGCCAGCACCTATTTCGCCGTATTTAATGATCTGTTGCGAAGCAGCGGCTTCAGCTTTGGAGGTAGAGTGCGAAGGCCGCCAACAGATAGCGTTAATGCGCTCTTATCCTATATCTACACACTGATAACCCATGAGTGCGCCTCTGCACTGCAAGGTGTTGGGCTTGATCCCTATGTTGGCTTTTTGCATCAAGATCGACCTGGGCGCAGCAGTTTAGCGCTTGATCTGCTAGAGGAGTTCAGAGCGCCGTGGGCCGATCGCTTTGTACTAACCCTCATCAACCGAAAACAGATTCAACCCAAGGATTTCATCACCGAAGCAAGCGGAGCTGTTCGGTTAACCGATGATGGCCGGAAAAGTCTATTGACTGCCTGGCAAGAGCGAAAACAGGTCGAGATAATGCACCCCTATCTAGATGAAAAGGTTCCAATTGGGTTATTGCCTCACTGCCAAGCCATGTTGCTTGCTCGGCATATCCGAGGGGATACGGAATACTACCCACCCTATTTGGTGAAATAGTCATGCTGGTACTCATTACCTATGATGTCAATGTAGTCTCTGAAGGCGGCCAAAAAAGGCTTAGGCATATCTCAAAGAGCTGTTTAGATTATGGTATGCGTGTACAAAACTCCGTATTTGAATGTGAAGTGACCCCTGCTCAATTTGTTGTATTGAAAGACCAACTGCTGAGAATTATTGATCCAGCAAAAGATAGTCTCAGATTTTACATGTTAGGAAAAAAAGGGCGGCAAAAGGTCGAGCACATTGGCGCCAAAGCCGTGGCTGACCCTGTCAACGATGCCTTGATCATTTGATCGCTAACCGTTAGCTCTCATTAAAAACTAAATAGGATTAGCGGGATGCTAACTCACTGTTTTTGTATAGTAATAACTCACAAATATTCTGCTCTTTAACAATTTGGAAAATTCCAAGTCAGGTTAGCGGAATTTGGGTTGTTGGATTATAGATATCAATCGATTAGACTCGAACGGTCGCACCCTCACGGGTGCGTGGATTGAAACGGGCCATCCTTTGGCTGCTCAGAATGAACCGCTAGTCGCACCCTCACGGGTGCGTGGATTGAAACTCCTCGATATGGAATGTCACGACATCGCTTGACCCGTCGCACCCTCACGGGTGCGTGGATTGAAACATTTATATTTATCGCCAACTTACAAAGCATACACGTCGCACCCTCACGGGTGCGTGGATTGAAACAGCGGAATTGGCGGCTTTGCACTCGCTGCGCAATGTCGCACCCTCACGGGTGCGTGGATTGAAACTGGCATTGAGATAATCTTTGCTAAGCAAGCAGAGTCGCACCCTCACGGGTGCGTGGATTGAAACGGCAGGATAAAGAGCGGTGGTTGACGGCAAACCAGTCGCACCCTCACGGGTGCGTGGATTGAAACCTATGGAGGGGATAGCGGGCTTTATGAGATAGGGTCGCACCCTCACGGGTGCGTGGATTGAAACAGACAGTCTCGCTATACATGGACTCTCCATGTTAAGTCGCACCCTCACGGGTGCGTGGATTGAAACGCTATCATTGATAGCGCCTCAAATCATCGGCAGGCAAAGCGCAGGGGGTTTCCCCCATTCTTGACTATCGTGGTGAATTTGAGTTGTTAGCTTTTTTATGATGCCCACTGCATTTCTAACTTGCGGTGA
>Ga0256834_1002935_pt1 | contig 10461 bp, 10 predicted proteins | sample 4281140metaG_FD_190536 | JGI IMG/M metagenome (GOLD analysis project Ga0256834, IMG submission 190536) | Hydrothermal vent microbial communities from East Pacific Rise, Pacific Ocean - 4281-140 | ecosystem: Environmental > Aquatic > Marine > Hydrothermal vents | place: Pacific Ocean: East... | reverse complement strand
GCTTCCGCGCTCGTTCCGGTAACGGTGATGTAGTAGATGCCGTTCTTCGGGTCGTCAGCGGTGTTGACGAATATCTTCGTCGGTCTCTCCGTGTGCTCCTCGACGATGCCCTTCGCCGCCTCGTAGATTTCCTCCTTGACGGCCATATAGTCGTCGGGGTTGTCAACCTCGCTGTCAACTATCGCCGCCGCTATGGTCAGGTCAATCTCATCGCCCTTCCTGAGGCCCATGACCTTTATGTCCTCTCCAACGGCGGGGCACTTCTTCTTGAACTCGTCGCTGTTGAGAAGCTTTTCAGTCTCGAGGACTATCCTCTCGGTCTCGCTGAGCGGGGCGTAGCCAACTCCAAAGGAAGTGTCGTTTGCGAGCGGAATCGGGTTCTCCTTGGCCTTGTTGAAAACGCCGACGAGGTCAACGCTTCCCTGCCCGATGCGGGAGTCTATGACGACGTGGTGCTCAAGGTCGAGATGCCTGACGGCCTTCCTGAGGTATTCCTTGGCGGCCCTTATTGCGACCTGGTGAACGGGGAACTCCTCCCTGTCAACCAGCTCAACGGCCCTCCCCGAGAGGAGAATGTAAATCGGCTTGATGACCTCGCCACCACCGAACTGCGGGTAGGCCCTACCGCCAACGACCTCGACCTGGTCGGTGTTGTGATGGAGGATTATCCCGTAGCGCTTGATGTACTCCCTGCTGAGGGCCCTGCTCACGGCCTCTGCTATTCCATCGGCTATGCTGTCGGGGTGGCCTATTCCCTTTCTCTCAACGAGTTCAACCTTCTGCATCTCAACCGGGGTTCTTACAAGCTCTTCAACAACGATGTTCCTAACTTTCTCGGCCATGAGCGTCACCACCTTTCCTTTTAGCAAAAGCCGGTTCGGTGGAACTTTTATATAATTTTCGGCATGAATTAGGGAATCTAACATTCCTCACAGTTATGAACTTCGAAATCCTTAAAAGGCTCCTCGAAAAATTTTCTACGACGGTCCCGCCCGGTTGGCCCGCCGGACGGAGTGGGCTGGGCCCTCGATGAGGTCCCGTGGACGATGCCGGGCGGACAGGGCTTGGCCTCCGGACCGCCTGAGGGTGGCTCGGCCTTCGATGACGGTGGGGGATAGCCAAGCCCACATTTTTAAGCTCATTCTCCAACTCCCTTCGGTGGGAGCATGGACTCGGAGATAGAGGGCATCATCGAGGCCATTAGAAGGACCCTCGACGAGAAGGACTCCCTCAGGGAAGAAGCCCTGAAGGTAGCGAGGGAGATAGTGAGGCTGAGCGGGGACACCGTCAAAGCCCTCCACAGGGGCGACCTGAGCCTCGCAAGAGAACGCTGGGAAGAGGCCAGGAAAAGGGTTTTAAAACTCAGGGAGATTTTGGAAAAGCACCTCGACCTATACTATTCTGGCTACGTTCAGACGGCCCATCAGGAGTTCGTCGAGGCGTCCCTTTTGATGAGCTACATAATGGGGAAACCGTACCCCTGGCCCTCGGACCTCGGCGTTCCTGAAGCGGACTACGTTCTCGGCGTCGGCGACTTCATAGGTGAGCTGAGGAGATACTTCCTTCACAGACTTCTTGAAGGCGACTTGGAGAGCGCTGAGAGGGCTTACAGGGAGATGGAGAGGGTTTACAGCGCTTTGATAACCCTCGAGTATCCGAAGGGACTCGTCAACGTGAGGCAAAAGCAGGACCAGGCGCGCTACGCCCTTGAGAGAACCCTCGAAGACCTTACGAGGGCCAGGCTCAACAGGAGCCTTGAAGAAAAGCTTGAGAAGGCACTGAAGAATGACTGAATTAAAGGATTACATAGTTCCCGAAAAGCTCAAGCGAATAGCGGAAATTCAAAGAAAGCTTGCCGAAAGGATAGTTGAGAGACCCCTCCGTCTCTCTGAGATTAAACGGGTTGCCGCCGTTGACGTCTCCTACAGAGGGAATTTTAGTTGCTCCGCACTCGTCGTGTGCACCTTCCCGGAGTGCGAGCCGATAGAAACGAGGACCGCCAGAGTCGAAGTTGCCTTCCCCTACGTGCCCACCTACTTCTTCCTCAGGGAGACGAGGCCCGTTATCGTGGTTACGAAGGGGGCCGAGTTCGACGTTCTTCTTGTCGAAGGCCAAGGAAGGGCGCACCCAAGGGGCTACGGATTGGCATCTCACATCGGACTGCTCCTGGGCAGGCCAACAATAGGCGTCGCAAAGAAGGCCCTAAAGGGTGTTGAACCGGAACTCTACAGGAGGGTTGGAAAAGCTTATGTAAGCGTCGGGCACCTCGTTGATTTGAAGTCGGCCGCCGACGTTGTGAGCGCCCTCGGGGGAAGCTATCCCAAACCGCTCAAGCTGGCGGATAGGCTTTCAAAGGGGTGCTGGATATGAAGAAGGTCATCCTCCTTGTTTCGCTCGCGAAGAGAGGCTCGGTGGGCAAGAAGGTGCCCGTGACCGTTAGGGAACTCGCCTCGGAGATTAAAACCTCCCCCCAAACTGTTCTGAGACTCCTGAGGGAGATGGAGAAAGAAGGGCTTATAGAGAGGGCCGTGAGGGGAAGGCGAACCTTCATCGAGGTAACGCCGAAGGGAGCGAGCTTCCTGAAGTCCCTCTGCGATGAGATATCGAGGGCACTCTCGACGGGGGTTGTAATTGGGGAGGTCGTATCCGGGCTTGGGGAGGGAGCGTACTACGTTAAGCAGTACGCCCCGCTCATACGGGAGTACCTGGGCTTCGACCCCTATCCAGGGACGCTGAACGTCCGTGTTCTGTTTCCAAAGACGGTCTTCGACGCCCTCTGCAACGTAAGGCCGGTTCTGATTCCGGGCTTCATAAAAGAGGGCAGAACCTTTGGGGACGTTAAAGCGTACCGGGTGAGGATAGACGGGGTTGAGGGAGCGATAGTTATACCCTCAAGGACAATACACCCCCCTAAGATAGCGGAGATAATAGCCCCCGTAAAGCTGAGGGAAAAGCTTAAACTTAAAGACGGCGACAGAGTTAGGGTGGAAGTGGTAGAATGACGTGGAAGTCTGTTGCGACGTTCGTGGGACTCGGTGCTTTCATCGGGTTCATAATAGCCGTGCTGAGCTACGCGCCCGTTGAGAACAGCCTCTTTGCCTACGGCATCTACGCCGGAGCGCTGATTGGAGCCTTTATGGGGCTGAAATGGCGGGTTGACTTTCGCTCAGCCCCCGCGGCGTTCCTCCTCGGCCTTGGGGTGACGTTCGCGGTTGGCCTTGTCTGGGGGGTTTCGGGAATAAACGTGCGCCTCGCTCAGTTTCTGCTGGCCCTGGTTATGGCGGCCATGGTTCTCATAAAACCGGTGAACTTCACGGACGTTCTCCTCAGCCCCGCCACGTACCTCGGGGGCTTTGCGATAGCACTGCTAACGCTGAAGTTCTACTCCCCCCTTCAGGGGGTTGAACACGGGGTCACCGCGGTAATCATAATGACGGGGAGCGCCATAACGTTTGTGTTCTTCGGCTCGCTGGCGAGATGGGGCTTTGAGAAGTTTCGGGAGCTGGCCGGGAGGAACAATGTTTAAATACGTTCAATAATAACCTCCTCCGGTGATTGAAATGGTGATGCGCCTCTCAAAGCTTTACGGAAAGCAGATTTACAACACAAAGGGCTACTACGTCGGTTACGTTGATGAGGTTCTCATAGAGATAGACAGGGGCGCCGGAAGGGTTCTGGCCCTCGTTCTGCCGGGTGAAAAGGTGGGGATACCCTACGACCGGGTCACCGCGATAGGGGACATAGTCCTAGTCAAAGCCAGGGAAGGTTAGCCCTCTTTAACTTTTAACGCCTCCAGGAACCTTTCCGTTATTGCCTCCTCCGCAAGTTTCAGCAGAGACTCCTTGTCCTTGGCTGATTTGAAGAGGCCGAGGGGTATTCTAGCACCGGCCGACTGGGGGTGACCCCCTCCGGAGCCTATATCCCCAAAGGCTTCCTTCATCACAGCCCCTATGTTAACCCTCACGTCCCTCGTTCTCGCGGATATCTCGATTTTGTCATCAACTATGCCGAACACGAGAACTGTGTTTATGCCCTCGAGCCTGAGGAGGAAGTCCGCCGCCTCCGCCAAGGCGTCCCTGTTGCTCACGAAACCGACGTTGCTTATAACGACGTTCTTGTAAATCTTCCTGTGGAGTATTGCCCTCGCGAGTATCTCCGCGGTCTCTGTGCTTATATCCGGGTGCTCTATCTTGTCGAGGAGTTCGTAGTCCACCTTTCCGGCCAACCACTCTATCGCCTTGAGGTCAACCCTGCTGAGCTTTGAGAACTTTTTGGTGTCTATGTAAATCCCGTAGAAGAGGGCGGTTGCGAGGAGAGGATTGACCTCCATGTTCAGCCCCCTGAGGTACTCCACGAGAATGGAAGACGATGAATTGACGTCGGGCCTTATATCGAGGAATGCGTCCTTCGGGATAACATCAGAGAGATGCTGAAGAACCTGATGGTGGTCTATTATGACCTTTATCCTCTCGTAGTCAGGCTGTTCGAGAACCGTTATGTTCCCGTTGGGCTGGCAGTCCACGAGGGCTATGAAGGGGTACCTCCTCAGCTCGTAGGAGCCTCTGGAGAGCTTCATCAGGTTTATCCCCAGGAGGTTCACGAAGGCCCTGTTCTCATGGTGGGTTATATCACCCCCGTAGGCTATCTGGGTCTTGAAGCCTAGGGTCTGGGCTATGACGCTGAGGGCGGAGGCGCTCGCTATCGAGTCAGGGTCCGGGTTGTCGTGCATCAGTATGAGGAGGGAGTCTCCCTTTGATTTAAGCTCCTTGAGGTGCTTTATAAGGAGGTTGACGTTCTTCTTCTCACCTATCATTTCCACGGTTTTGATAACGGCCTCCTTGAGGGCCGCCCGGGGAGAAATCGCATAGTCAACCCGAACGTCAGCCTCAAACTCCTCCTTTATGGAGGAGACGATGTCGTCTATGGAAACATCATCGGGCAGAAGCGTTAGAACGGGAACGTCCTTGTTGTTCGACCTGATTACGTAGAGAGTCTTCTTTATTGTCTCAACGTTCATGGTCGTTATTATGACTAGCTCCGCCCGCTCTATCCCGGCTTTGAGAAGGGTTGCAGTGTAGGAGAAGTCGCCGTGAACAACATGAAAGCCGCTCTCCTCAAGGGCCTTAGCCCGGATTTCATCTTTCTCGATTATAACCACCTCGAACTCTCCTTTGAGGAATTCGGCTATAGAGCGACCTATGGCACCTCCGCCGAGGATTAACACCCTCATAACTATCACCCGGATTTCTGCACAATAATGTTTAAATACAGGCTTTAATATACTAACATGCCGAACTTGTCCGCTGAATTCTTAGCGTGGAGGGATATATATAGCTAATGGTGATGCGGAATGCAATTACCGGACAAGCCTCCCCTCACCGAAAACGCTGTGGTTACATCCTCCAGAGAGCTGTTAGACCTCATTTCAAAGGCACTCTCGCAGGGTAAAGGGGCGTTTCTTAAAATCTTCGCCAAAGACTCCAAGGAAAAATATTACATAACGGTTCTAATAGACAGGTCAAAGGTGCTCGCCGCCGAATGCCTGCTGATAGACAGCAAAACTGAAGTCCGCGGTAGCGAGGCCATAGAGATATTTAAGAGGTTCATTGGCAAACCAATGGTAGTTGACGTGTTCTCCCTTGATGAAATAGAGCTAAAGATGTCAGTCGCCGAGAACCTCGATGCTTATTCCGAGACACCAAAGACGCCCTTGGAAGAGCTACTAGGAGGAGAAACGCTGGCTATTGAAGAGGGGAAGAAAGTTGAGAGAACAGAAACGAAAGCACCACCCGAACCTAAACCCGTGCCAAAGCCAGCACCCAGGCCGGCACCTCAAAAACCTCAGACTTCCGGTAAACCGGAGGTCGTTGTGAACTTTACCGGTGGAACACTTCCGGAAAGCGCGTTTCAGAAGTACGCCGAGAACATCATAAATGAATCCCAGAGGATTAAGGGCCTTAAAATCAACAGGATTGAATTCGACGCAAACGTCGGAGAGGGAGTCGTTTACCTTAACGTTCGCGTTTACGGAAGCTCGGAGAGCGAGAACAGAAGGGAAATTGAGATTGCGGAGAAAAGGGTCTTCCACATTGTCAGCAAGCATGCCCCAATACTCCTCAGGGAGGCGGAAGTCAAACCAATCCTCAGGGACATAAGCGTAGTGATAAACGGAGAAGAAGTCAAACCGCAGGAGATAGTTGACAGAGAGAAAAAGAAAGAAGGGGACGTCACAAAAGACGGAAGGATTAAGCTCGCGGTTCTCGAGGATGTGTGGCCCTACTTCAGCAACTTCGCCAAAACCGTCATCGGCGACATAGAAGGGGCAGGAATAAGGGTAACAAGGGCGTACTTCGACGTTAGGGGCAGACAGGAGTTCGAGGTAAACCTTGCGGTGGCGGTTGAGAGCGACTTTGACAGGGCGACTACGGAGAGGACAATACGGACAATCCTCACAAGACACGCAAGGGAACTCGGAAGGAGCATCGGCAGGTACATCTCAGTCCGCAACGTTGAGGTTGAGATGGTCGAAAAGCCCACGGCAGTTACGCCGCCCTCTAAACCGATGGTAACTTCGAGCAAAGCGGCCGAGATACTCGCGAAGAAGGAGCTACTCGAAAAGGAAGTTGAGAAGCTTTTGAAGGAAGCCGGCATCGATGAACTCGCCGTGTTCACCGAGGAGAAGAAGAAAGAGGCCGAGCAGACCCTACTGAAGAGCCGCGTCGAGCCGGCAATCGAGACGCTCAAGAACAGGATACACGCGGAGCTTAAGCTGATTCCAAGGGTTACCTTCAAGTGGCTCAAGATGAACCACGAGGTCGTGGGTGCAACGGTTTACGTTGACGTCGAGGCGAGCTTTGCCAAGGAGAACGTGGGGGGTCTCTTCGGGGCGTACTCTGGTGTTTCAGACGAGAAGATAAAGAGGGACATAACAGAAACCATACGGCGCATCATAAGGGACGTCTCAAGGGAATACGGGGTGGCAATAAACCTCAGGAAGCTCAACATTATCCTCCGCTGACCTTTTCTTTATCTCAGCACTCAAGATCGTCATCATCTTTTCATCAGCACTGCCGAGGTCATCATCTATAGTGCGCCTCACTTATGTTGTTCGGCCGGTATTGATAAACCTTTGGCTCAAACCCATAGAAGGGCGTCTTAAAGACGTACATCTGCTCGACTACAATGTGGTCCTCCCTTCTGCTCATGAACTCGAGGACGTAGTCGCTGAACTCAATGTTCCAGGAGAGGAACCTTTTGGAGACCCGGTCTTTGTTGAGCAGGTACATCGAAAACGCATGCTGGCCGTTGATTATGCGGTTTGAAAGGAGGAGCTTCACAATCCTAATGCTCCGTTCCTCACCGAGTTCAAATGCCATACCATCAAGTGAAAACACGAAATCCACAACGTCCCTGCCTTTTGCCCTCCTGAAAATATCCCCGTAAATGTGCTCGAGCTTGGGGATATAAGTTTCCGGGTTGAAACCCTCAATCAGGTAGACATAGTCCCTCGGATAGCGAAAGTTGTACTTGGAGCCAAAAACGTCTATAACAACAACGTTGCCGTTCTCCCCTTCTTTTTCTATATCGAGACCGACGGATTTGGCCCTCAGTATTAACCTTGGAAGGGGAAGGTTGTAGTTTATTATAACGCCAAAGAACCCCTCGGTTATCTTACGCTCAAGCACCCTAAACGGCAGGTTCCACCCAGTTGAGAAGGAGTCGTAGATTACCAGCACGTTGGAGCCCTTTACAATGCCTCCCCCGATTGCCTCATCAACCCTGGGTAGCCCGGATGTCACCAGCTCCATGGGTTCCACAGTTTTTAGTCATCCTGAGGGGTATATAACTTTTTTGCTCTATAATAACAAAATTGCTCTTTCAGAACAAAAGTTGACTTGATAAAAAACTTTATTAAAAACCCGCAAACAAAGAAAAATGGTGAGTATAATCATGAACACGGACAACGTCCTCAAAATGATTTTGACTTCAAACGTCCGCTACAGGGTGCTCCTCGCTATTTCAGAGAGGCCGAAGACTCTTGGTGAAATCCACGAGGAAGTCGGTTCAACCAAGTCTACGATATCCCACGCCCTAAGCGACCTGATGGAAGAAAAGCTCATAACCCAAGACCCGGAGACAAAGAAGTATTACCTTACAAACCTTGGCCTGCTTGTGTCGGGTCAAATAAGGAGCATGATTGATGCGCTTGAGGTGATAAAAAGTTTTGAAGACTTCTGGTTGGCCCACGATTTAAGCGGAATTCCCGAACCGCTCCTTCTCAGGATTGGCGACCTTAAGGGGGCAAAGATTCACCGGGTCACGCCTGAGTCCCTGAGGCCGCCACACCAAGTGTTTATGGAGCTCCTCAAAACTTCCGAGTGGGTTAAAGGCGTATCCCCGATTCTCTTTACGGATTACCCCCGGGAGTTCATGTCCCTTGCCCTTGAGAAGGGGGTTGATATTGAAATAATAACGACTCCAAAGGTCTACGAAAAGCTCATCGAGATGTCCGAACCCGAGGTGGTGGGGCTTGTCAAGGAGGCCCCCAACGTCAGGCTGTACATAATTGAGGAAAATCCAAAGGTTGCCTTCACCGTAACCAATAACTTCCTGTCCCTTGGCCTGTTCTTTCCAAACGGAACCTACGACATGACGAGCGATATTATCGCAACAACTGAACGCGCTAAAAGGTGGGGAATAGAACTTTTTGAACACTACAAGAAAAATGCTAAAAGAGTCCTATGATATATGTAATTATGGGAGATAGAGGTGTCTCTGAATGAACTTAGTTCGGTTCGAAGATTGAACTTCGCGGAAGCCAGCGTTAGGGTAGCCGAAGGACTGCTTTCGTTTCTGATTTCCACTTCCATTTTCCTCGCCGCCAGCGGGGTTCTAAAGCTCTACCTTGCGTTCCTGCTTTACGGGGCCTCCCCGAGGATAAACCTTCTGCTGGCAACGTTCCTTCTGATATTCAGTGTGTACAACCTCAACAAGCTAACGGACTTCAAAGAGGACGAGATAAACAATCCCGAGCGCGTTCGATACGTTAGAAGGTTCTACGGAATCCTGAAGTATTCCATCGGGGTCTCGTTCGTAGCGGCAATAATCTTAAGCATCGCAACGAGTCCCTGGGCCGTTCTCGTGATGCTGTTTCCCGTTATTACTGGGGTTCTCTACAGTGTCAGGCTGTCCCCCAGCCTTCCAAGACTGAAGGATATAACGGGCGTTAAGAACATCATCATAGCCCTAACCTGGGCAAACGGAACGGCGTTTCTGCCCTACCTCACCACAGAAGCCCCTCTGAGTGCCGTCGCTCTCGTTTACTACTACTTTTTCATGAAGAGCATTATCAACACGATACTCTTCGACGTGAGGGACATAGAGGGCGACCGGCTGAGCGGTATAAGGACTATACCCGTCAAGCTCGGTGTTAGAAAAACGAGAAAACTCCTTCTGGCCCTCAACACAACCCTCCTCGCGTGGCTCCTGACGGCGTTCATGCTGGGGTATTTTGATAGGTACATTCCGGTGCTCCTGTTTTCAATACTCAATGGATACGTCTACATACTGTACTTCACCAGCAGAACCAACCCGGGGAAACTCCTTGACGTGTGGGTGGACGGGGAATGGTTTTACACGACGCCGCTCGCAGTTCTTGTTACCAACATCTAAACGTTAAAACGCTAATTTTTTAAAGTGAGCGCAACAGTCGAACACATGCAAACACTAATCCTGGGAACAACGGCGGCGCTCGCATCGGCCTTCTCCTGGGCGTCCTCGACGATACTGATAAGGGTGGGTCTCAGAAGGCTCTCTCCCATCGGCGCCAACATATTCAGACTTTACGTTGCCTCAACGCTCTTTCTCATAATCTTTGCCCTCACAGGGAATTTAAGCGTCTTCAAACTGCCTCTCAGGTTGCTCATCTTAGCCTTCATATCCGCCCAGTTCGGCTTCGTCATCGGTGATTACTTCTACTTCAACGCCCTCAAGAGAATGGGCGTCTCGAGGACCGTGCCCATAACCTCAACGTACCCGCTCTGGGCAATCCTGTGGGCGATACTCTTCCTCGGCAGAACTGTTAAGCCCCACGTAATCATCGGAGCTGTTCTCGTCGTTCTGGCGATAATAATCGTCAAGAGGGCCGAGGAAGAGGAGCACGCCGACAGACTCGGCTTCATATTCGCTTTTGTGGCCCCAATTTCATGGAGCATCGCCATAACGATAATGGACTATCTAACGAGTAGCATACCATCGCTCCAGCTGGCAGGAGTTAGGATGGTCTTCGCTGCCCTCGGGGTCTCGGTCTTCCTCCCAAGATACGGGAAAGAGGTGAGAGGGATAAGCAGAAAAGAAGCCCTCGTTCTCGTTGGTGCCGCCGTTCTCGGCTTGATACTCGGCCAGTACCTCTTCGTGTACTCAGTTTCGCTCGTCGGCTCGCCGATAGCCGCCCCAGTCTCA
>Ga0256834_1002934_pt1 | contig 10464 bp, 7 predicted proteins | sample 4281140metaG_FD_190536 | JGI IMG/M metagenome (GOLD analysis project Ga0256834, IMG submission 190536) | Hydrothermal vent microbial communities from East Pacific Rise, Pacific Ocean - 4281-140 | ecosystem: Environmental > Aquatic > Marine > Hydrothermal vents | place: Pacific Ocean: East Pacific... | reverse complement strand
CTTTTGGAGAGATTAATTCGTTTTGCAAGATCTGTTATTGGAAGGCGACCTTCTTTTGTGAGAATCTCTAAAATTTGATAATCAAAACGGTCAAGTTCCTTCTCATTCTTGCTATAAGCCATATTTTTCCCTTAAAAAATCTAATTATCAAGTAATATTTCCCGCTTAAAGAACATACTAAAGACACTCGCCTTTAGGTGCAAGGCTATAATTGTTAACAACTAGGAGGGTCAAGTCAATGACTACACTATCTATGATTAGAGAGAATATTCGAGCAGCTTGTTTGATTGATGAATCCCAAGCCATTGAATTTATTCAGCAAAAAATTGAAGTTGATGAAATCACACGCAAAAATACTGTAAGAATAGCCAAAACATGTATCGAAAACATCAGATCTCACAATAATCCCTCTTTGATGGAGGCATTTTTAGTTGAGTATGGTCTTTCGACTGATGAGGGCATTGCGCTAATGTGTTTGGCAGAGGCACTGTTAAGAGTGCCTGATGATGCAACTATTGATGATTTAATAGAAGATAAAATTGCGCCCTCTTCTTGGGGAGATCATCTTGGTAAATCCAGCTCTTCGCTTGTTAATGCGTCAACTTGGGCGCTTATGTTAAGCGGTAAAATTCTTGATAAATCAGAAGGTCTCGCTGGCATTCTTTCGGCTTTAGTAAAGCGTTTAGGCGAACCTGTAATCCGTGTTGCGGTTAAACGCTCAATGAAAATTTTGGGCGATCAATTCGTGCTAGGGGAGAATATTAAACAAGCCATTGTGCGGGGTGCAAACAGGAAAAAACAAGGTTATACATATTCTTATGATATGTTAGGTGAAGCAGCACTGACAAAAACAGATGCCAAAGAATTTTTCAATTCATATAAATCAGCAATAAACACGCTTTTTGAACATTGCTCATCAAAAGATATTCGTGAAAATCCGGGAATATCAATCAAACTATCTGCTCTGCATCCTCGTTATGAGGTCGCTCAGAAAAAACGAGTTATGAGTGAATTAGTTGAGCGCACAATTGAGCTGACCCTTATGGCTAAACAAGCTAATATGGGTATCAATATCGACGCTGAGGAATCAGAGCGGCTGGATTTATCACTTGATGTTATTGAGGCAGTGTTGAGCGATGAGCGTTTTGCTGGTTGGGACGGTTTTGGTATTGTCGTGCAAGCATATTCAAAACAAGCAATTCATGTTATTGACTGGCTCTATTCACTTGCTAAAAAGCTTGATCGTAAGATTATGGTTCGTCTTGTTAAGGGGGCTTATTGGGATAGCGAAATAAAACGGGCTCAGGTTGAGGGGCTTAAAGAATTTCCAGTTTTCACCAATAAAGCTGCAACCGATGTGTCATATATCTGCTGTGCGAAAAAATTACTTTCTATGAGAGATAGAATTTATCCGCAATTTGCAACACATAATGCTCATACTGCCTGTGCGGTGCTTGAACTTGCTGGGACAGATAAATCTTCGTTTGAGTTTCAGCGACTGCATGGAATGGGAGAATCGTTGCATGATGTGATATATAATAGTGAAGGGACAAATTGTCGCATTTACGCTCCAGTAGGGATTCACCGTGATTTGTTAGCTTATCTTGTTCGCCGCCTGCTTGAGAATGGAGCTAATTCATCATTTGTGAATCAGATTGTTGATATCAATGTCCCCGCACAAGATGTTGCCGCTGACCCTTTTAAAACGCTAGAATTGACCAAGAATATCAAAAATCCTGCTATATCTGAGCCAGCAGAAATTTATGCGCCACAAAGAAAAAACTCACGTGGTTGGGATCTTAATAATATTACTGATTTGAATGAAATTGAAACCGCCCGCAATAAATTTAGCACCCATCAATGGATTGCTAAGCCGATATTAGCAATTCCATATCAGGGAGAAAAGCCAAAATTACTTATCAATCCAGCTAATAAAAATGATAATATTGGCAAGCTAATTGAAGTGAATGCAAACGATACTAATGCTGCAATAAAAGCATCTCGTGCTTGGAGCGAGCATTCAAAAGATGAGCGGGCGGCAATCCTTATTAAGGCTTCCAATCTTTTTGAAGAAAATTTTGGCGAGTTTTTTGCAGTGCTTTCTCGTGAAGCAGGTAAAATTCCTTTAGATATTGTATCAGAATTGCGTGAAGCAGTAGATTTTTTGCGCTATTATGCAACACAGATTAAAACATTAGATACACGAAATGCGTGCGGCGTATTTGCTTGTATTTCCCCTTGGAATTTCCCATTAGCAATTTTTACAGGACAGATTGGGGCTGCATTAGCCGCAGGTAATGGGGTGTTGGCAAAACCAGCAGAAGCAACCCCAATCACCGCCTCTATCGTAGTGAAATTGTTACATGAAGCAGGCGTGCCAAAACAAGTGCTGCAGCTGTTACCCGGAAGCGGCGCAATTGTTGGTGCAAAACTTAGTAGCGATGCTAAAATTGCAGGGATATGTTTTACTGGCTCAACTGCAACGGCTCAAATAATCAACAAATCTATGGCAAATAACATTTCGCCAAATGCCCCCTTGATTGCTGAAACTGGTGGCATAAATGCGATGATTGTTGATTCAACTGCTTTGCCAGAGCAGGCAATTAAAGATATTATCACGTCTGCATTTTCCTCAACTGGTCAGCGTTGTTCAGCATTGAGAATTCTTTATTTACAACAAGATATCGCCAAGCCTTTTATGAAGATGTTATTCGGCGCAATGGACGAACTTGCGCTTGGAAATCCATGGGAGTTTTCAGTCGACATCGGACCTGTGATAAATGCTAAAGCCAAAGATGATATAAACGATTATATTGAAGTAGCAAAACAGGATAATCGGCTGTTAAAGCAATTATCTGCTCCTAAGTCAGGTAATTTTGTTGCGCCAACTGTTATTAAGGTCAAAGGAATTGCAGATTTAGAGCGAGAAATATTTGGTCCTGTTTTACACATAGCAAGTTTTGAGGCATCGCAAATTGATGAAATTGTTAATGATATAAATGAGTGCGGATATGGTTTAACTTTTGCTTTGCAAACACGTATTGATAGTAGAATTGAGCAAATCACGAGCAAACTTAATGTCGGTAATATCTATATCAACCGCAACCAAATTGGAGCGGTTGTTGGCTCACAACCATTTGGAGGTGAAGGGTTATCAGGAACTGGGCCAAAAGCAGGAGGCCCTCGTTACCTCAAGCGATTTACCTATGGAACTTATGAAAATCACGCAGTGAAATTAGAACCAATTGCAGATATTAATGAGGTTCAGCGAGCAATTGATCGACTTAATGCCGTTCAACACAAAAGGATTTCTGCGATGGATATGGCGGGACCAACTGGTGAATCAAACCGATTATCATTATTTCCTACTGGTGTGGTTCTTTGTTTGGGGCCAACGTTGGCAACGGCACAATCTCAGGCAAAAATCGTGCATGATTGCGGTGGCATTGCACTTATAATTGCACCAGATGCAAAAGGATTAAATGCAATTTCTGGTCATCTTAATCGCACCGCTCTTTCAACATTACGTGGCATTAGTGTTGTAGCTTTATGGAGCATGCCAGATGATTTGCACATTGTTAGAATGGCGTTAGCAAATCGAAAAGGGCAAATTATCTCCCTCGCAACAGAACATGATATGGCAGATTATTGTTTGCTCGAACGCCATATATGTATCGATACAACTGCCGCAGGCGGCAACGCATCATTGCTTGCTGCGGGGGTTAGCTAAACAATTAAAATCTATCAGATTTTTGCAGCAAAATGTGTAAAAGAAAAATAAAACTAAAGTGGTTGAATTGCATTTTTAACTATTACAATTCTGGCTAAAAATTATTAATCACCAAAGATGGCTCAAAAAAATCCTTGCAAAAAATCAGTCAAACACTCAATGGTGAAAAAAAATAATTGTTTATCAAAGGAAGTATTTTGCCATTATGAAACCTAAAACATCAGAAAAAATTGGCGTTTTATTGCTTAATTTGGGAACTCCTGACGCTACTGATTATTTTTCTATGCGCCGCTATCTCAAAGAATTTCTTGCCGACAAAAGAGTGATAGAAACTGCGCCAATAATTTGGTGGTTTATTCTAAATTTTATTGTTCTCACTTTTCGTCCAAAAAAAAGCGGCGCACTTTATGACAAGATTTGGGATAAAGAAAAAAACGATAGCCCCTTACGAATTATTTCGCTCTCCCAATCTAAAAAATTGCAAGAACGTCTGAGAGAAAATGTGATTGTTGATATTGCTATGCGCTATGGCAACCCCTCAACAAGGGAACGACTAGAGGCGTTAAAAGCTAAAGGTTGCAATCGCATATTATTAGCTCCTCTTTACCCGCAATATTCTGCCCCAACAACCGCCACTGCCAACGATAAAGCATTTGATATATTAAAAACTATGCGATACCAACCTGCTATTCGCACATTACCTGCATATTATAATGAGCCAAAATATATTGCAGCATTGGCAAATTCCATTGTTGTTGGAATTAAAAAAGCAGGATTTGAGCCTGATGTTGTTGTAACTTCATATCATGGAATGCCAGAGAGTTACATAGATAAGGGTGATCCATATTATTCGCAATGTTTTGAAACTAGCCGACTTGTTCGCCAGAAATTAGGCTGGAGCGATGAAAAGCTAATCGTTACATTTCAAAGCAGATTTGGACCAGAAGAGTGGATAAAACCCTATACTGATAAGGTTTTATCTGAATTACCAAAAAAGGGAATGAAAAAAATTGCTATTCTCACTCCTGCATTTTCTGTCGATTGCCTTGAAACCTTAGAAGAGATTGCGCAAGAAGGGCGTGATGATTTCATTGAGAATGGCGGAGAAAAATATGCCTATATCCCTTGTTTGAACGATAGCGAACAGGGAATGGATTTAATTGAAACACTCGTTCGCAAAGAACTTAAGGGGTGGCTAGATTAAATCAATATTGGTGACAATTCTGTGACAAAGGCAATAATGGCAAAAACTATATCTAGCATTTTGTATAGCAAAAAATAATCATAAGGATTTTATAAAATCTGAAGCATATAAATATGCTATAATAGAGTTTAAGCATTAACTAAACTAAATCCTAAACCATTTTTGTCCATTTTTTTGGGTTCATTCCAGAAATAGCATGATATGTTAAATCTGTTTTACCGATAAGTTTAATAGCGTTAGTTCGATTATCTAGAACAAACTCGCCGCGATCAGTGCGTACGATAAGCACAGCATGCCCCTCGCCTCTGCTAGTTGTCGCTGTTGCAATTCTTAAAGCGCCTGCTGCTATGCCAGCTTTGACTAAAAGCGAGCGTTTTGATAAAACATAATCCTCACAATCACCAATGTTTGCGTTAAGTGTCCATTTATCAACACCAACATCATTTTTAGGAATTATTGCTGCATTCACATCTTTATTCACTGCATTTAGTTTTCGCATAAATCTAAATGTATAATCTGTTTCGCTAACTGAACTAGTTTTACATTCTAAAGTATTTTGCATACAAAAAATTTGAAACCCTATAGGTGCTGGTGCAGATACCAATTGGGGTGACGGCTTTACAAAATCTCCTAATGCCCAATCTGATGGAGCATAAGCCAAACTAGATCCAGCTAACAGCATTGATAGAGTTGCAGTCATTATCCCAAATGTAATTTTGGGTTTTAAAGTTGAAAAATATCTTACTAAATGTTTCATTTTGCCGCTCCTAAATTATTATTAGAAGCAGTATGGACAAGGCAAATTACTATTGACTTGGAAATTTAGTTAAAATTTTATTCAAATTTTATATGAGAGTTATTTACCCAATTATGGAAGATATTTATGAGGATTTAATTTCTGCAAAAATTAAAACTATTATAAAGATTATCTCAAATGCTAACTAGATTAGTCTAGTTAACGCAAAAAAATAACGCAACAACATGAATGTTTCACTGCGTTAAAATATTCAGCAATTAGATATAAGATTATTAATTAGGGCTTGCAGGAGTGATTGCCGCAGTTTGGAAATCACCACAAGAACCAATAGTATCCCCTATTTCAAAAAATGAAGCTCGTTGCACTGGGTCAATAGCATAAGTTGAAGCAAGTTTAATGGACTCAGAAATTTCTCTATCCATTTCAGTACAAGCTGCATCAGCTTGAGCCAACGCAGCCAATGCAATAACAAAATCTGCAAGACTTTGAGAAAAATCAGCCGCTGGCAAGTTTTGTGCAACTAAGCCAGATAAATAAGTTCCTGTTGGTGGAACACAAGTACCAGCAACACCCTCACCAGACGCACAAACATTAACTGTCGGTTGCATAGAAATAGATGCCGTTTCTTGAGCGTTAGCACTTACACCACTCAGTAAAAGTGCAACTGCAAAAATAGTTGAGCGGGAAAGTAATGCTCTCATTAAGATTCTCCAATTGAATTTGAGAGCAATTTAGTATGATTTATCATTAAGAGTCAATGAACAAAGCACTAAAAGACAATTGAACAGGCTACAATATCTAGTGTTTTATAGCATTCATAAAAAAACACACCCTAAAATTAAATTTAGGAATGTGTTTACTTTCACCAGCAATCAATACAAAAACTAGCTTATTTTTTTCCAACGTTTTGGGTTAGCTCCAGACATTGCAATCATTCTCAGGTCTGTTTTATTCCATAATTTAATAGAACTCATACGATTATCTAGAACAAAATCACCTCTATTAGTTCTTATAACTAAAACTGCATGACCAACACCTCTACGTGTAGTTGCTGTTGCAATTCTTAATGCGCCAGATGGGACACCTGCCTTAATTAGCATTGCACGTTTTGCAAGCACAAAATCTTCACAATCACCAACTCTTGTATTTAATGTCCATACATCAGCTCCACGGTCATTACGAGCTCTTATTGAGCGATTAACTCTTGAGTTAACCTGCGAAGCTAGGCGCATTAATGATTTAGAATATCCGATTTTTTTACGGGAGCTTGATCTGCATTCTCTTGGATTTTTTACACAAAATATCTGAAAACCAAGGGGGGCAGAAGTTGAAAAGCGCTCAATAATGGGACGATAGCTATTAGTGCTGCTATTTGGTGAGATTTTTGCAAATGACGGCGTAATGCTTGCCATTATAAATGCAATTATCGTTAGCAAAAAACCTAATCTCTTAAAATCTATTTGTTTAATATCACTCATTTTTTCATTCCCTATTCTGGTTTGAAAAGCAATTTAATAAAAACAAATGATAATTTGATTGGATAATTAGATAAAATTTTATTCAATTTTTATTTGCTGGATAAAAACGCAAATAAATCAGTAGCTTGCTATATAAATTATATAATCATGAATTTAATTATAAACTGATTTTTGAGTAAATGGGGAAATTAGTGCTAAGATGATACCTAGATTATAGCTAAGAATACTTATAACAGCCATGATTAGTGCGGATAAACTAATTCCGCCGATTAATAGGGCAGCAAATAGCGTAAGTAAAACTAATATTCCACCAATAATCCATGAGAAAAATTGCCCAAAATAAGCAAATATCATACCTAATAACATTGCTATAATAAGAGTGGACATAAATTCTCCAATATAATTACCTCCCCCATTATAAAAGAACAATTATTAACAGTGATAAAATACCGCCCAATATTTTTTAATAACATTGCAAATTAACCTTACAGGCATCGTGCTTGTTGCATTATTCTAAATTTTAGTTTAATTGGTATTATTAACAAATAGTTAATATCCTGTGTTTGTTTTGTATTTGAGTTGGGCGCAAAATGGTTAGATTAAAAATTTCTAATAATTTAATAATTTCTGAAATTACTGAAGTTGGCTTTACAAAACCAGAAATTTCATCTGTTGCAAGGCAGTTGAATGAGGTTGCTTCAACAGTTGACACTCGAATAACTACTTTCAAAGGTAAAAATGCATTTACTAGCTATCATAATGGTTTGCGTTGTGATTGGGTTGACAATGTTCCAGCGATACCAGACCTAAAAAACAATCATAGGGTTTATTTTTTTACCAAACGCCTATTTGATATCACAGCGGCAAGCCTTGCTTTAATTGCCTTATCTCCACTTTTCTTATTTATTGCTTTGAGTCTAAAACTATTTGAGAAAGAACCAGTATTTTTCAAACAAGAAAGAGTAGGCTATCAAAACCGCATATTTAAGATGTATAAATTTCGTACAATGCATCATCATAGATGCGATGCAAGCGGTGTTGAGCAAACCCAAATTGATGACGAGCGGGTTACAAAATTTGGTAGATTTTTGCGGAAGACCAGCATTGATGAACTCCCGCAATTAATCAATATATTAAGAGGTGAGATGTCACTAGTTGGTCCGCGTCCATTTGTTAAAGGTCAACTTGCAACTGGCAAGCCGTATAAAGAAGTTGTGCCATATTATGATTTACGCCATTTAGTTGTTCCAGGTTTAACTGGTTGGTCGCAAGCAAATGGGTATCGTGGGCAAACTGATAAAAAGAACCGTGCAATCGGCAGAATTGAAAATGACATGGCTTATATTCAAAATATGTCAATTTGGCTGGATATTAAAATAATATTTCTAACAATCAAAAATGAGTTCTTTACTGGTAGCGGGCATTGACTAAATATTTTTAGCTATAATATCCGCCATAATAGCCAGAATATTTGTATCTATATCCCTGCTTGCCACCCTCTTCTTGGTTTAGCACCATAAGAGTTTCACTCTTTTTTGGCTTTGATGTATCTAATTGTGAAATCGCCTCTTTAGCTTCTCTTTGTGATGTAGCTCCCCAGCGTACAACCATTGCGATAACATCGGCATATTCAGCTAAATAAAGTCCATCAACAACAGGTAAAATAGGGGGAGAATCTAATATTATATATTCAAATTTATCTTTAGCATTTTTAATCAATCTCACTAATGCCCTGCTACGAGCCAGTTGATCGGTTGGCATTTTGCTGTTTTGTGACCCAACAATCGCTGCAAGAGGGCTTTGTTTATCATGCACAACAACCTCACCTAAAATACTTGAATCAGCTGAATTTTGCAGATAATCTGCAAGACCTACATTTCTTTCAACCCCTAGATATCTATGCAAGCTTGGTTTGCGTAAATCACAATCAATTAGTAAAACTCGTCTTCCAGATTGCGCAATAGTGCGCCCTAAAGACAAAGCAACAGTAGATTTACCCTCATTTGGCACTGCCGAAGAAATTAAAATAACAGATCCATCCATTTTATTTTCATTCACTGGTTCAATTATTTTCTTTTTTAATGAGTGATCAATTGAGAAACGAAGCCGCCGTATTTCTTCGCTATATGCTGAGAGCGGTGCAAGGCGTATTTGATCTGCCGCACTTAGTTGAATAATTTTATCTCCATCATTTTTTGCTATCTCAATATGAGGAATAGTTGCAACCACTGGTAAATGTAAAACATTCTCAACCTGATCTTCGCTGGAAAAACCACCCACATAATTCTCATATAAAAATGCCAAACCAACTCCCAATCCAAGCGAAGACAAGAGCGATAGCACCATTATTAATTTCTTGTTTGGGTATGATGGATTAGCAGGAGGAAGCGCCCCTGACACTATACGCGAATAAGCGATTTGCGTTTGCGCCTGCGCTTCAAGTTCTTGAATACGTGAAATAAGGGTTTGATATTGCGAGCGTGCAATTTCTGCATTTTGCTGTAACGTATATATTTGCGTTAAAATATCCGCTGGCAGGTTTGAGCCAACAACCATGGTTCTGATTTGTTGGCGAAGTTGCGAAACCTTCACTTGATCGCCTGCAATCGATTGACGCAAAACACTTAACCCATTATTTGCAGCATCAAGCAAATTATTATCAATTTTTGCTAACTCTGCTTGCAAATCAATTTGCATCTGAGATCCAGCAGCAGCTTTTTTTGCATCACTATTTAATTGATCACGCTGACGCTGTAATTCTTTCAACGCTTCATCTTGTAAATTTTTAGAAACCGCAACCCAATCTTTTAGTGATATTTCTTGACCAACATTTTCAGCAATAATAATATTATTTTTTCTGTTCGCTAAAACACTCTCAAGCTGTTGGCGCATTTGTGCAATGTCTACTCGCCCAGTTTTTGCAGTAATAACATCAATATTATTAGCAATAAAATTATCAAATGATTGCTCAGATGCAATAATTGTAGCGTTAGAAGCATTCATTCGAGATTGTAATATATCACGAGCCGCTAAAATATTTTCAATTTTTGATTGCACCTGCGCTTCAATATAAGCATTAGCTACTGCGTTTGCAGTATCTGCAGCATTTTGTGGTGAGGTAGAGGTTGCAGACACCGAAATAAGATAAGTAAGCCCTTTTCTCTTTACTGAAATTGCTTTTTTGAGCTTGCCTAATATTCCTTGTAATGCCACCTCACCAGTTGGCAATGTCACATCTTTTATTCGCAAAAATGAAAGAAAATTATCGCGCCAACCTAATTTCACCCCAAATTCA
>Ga0256834_1002933_pt1 | contig 10466 bp, 8 predicted proteins | sample 4281140metaG_FD_190536 | JGI IMG/M metagenome (GOLD analysis project Ga0256834, IMG submission 190536) | Hydrothermal vent microbial communities from East Pacific Rise, Pacific Ocean - 4281-140 | ecosystem: Environmental > Aquatic > Marine > Hydrothermal vents | place: Pacific Ocean: East Pacific... | reverse complement strand
GGGATTCTACAAATTCACAAGTGGAGGGGGCCTCGCTTTCAGAAAGTGATGTTGCGGCGGGTCTTATCGCGGAGTTTGCTAAACATAAAAAGGGCAAGATTGCCGTTACCATGTTTGCTTCTAATATTGGCAGGATTATAAGCATAGCGCGCGCCGCTGAAAGCGTAGGGCGCAGTGTAGTGCTTGTAGGTCGCTCGCTTCACCGCATGGTTGGCTCGGCAATGGAATGCGGCTATATGGATGGAATAGCCGAGTTCTTGGCTGAAGAAGATATCGTGCATATCGCGGATGAAAACCTTGTATTGATAGTCACAGGCTCTCAAGGAGAGCATCGCGCGGCTCTGGCTAGAATATCACGCGGTGATCATAGGCGGGTTTCGTTAAATAAAGGTGATACTGTAATATTTTCTTCGAGGGCTATCCCAGGGAATGAGCGCACGATTAGCACGGTGAAGAATAATTTAAGCGCGGCTGGCGTAAATATAGTAACTACGCGCGATACTAAAAACCTTATCCATGTTTCAGGCCACCCTTGTAAAGATGAAATTAGCACAATGCTGCAATGGCTGCGTCCTGAATGCGTTATTCCTGTGCATGGCGAGCGTCAGCAATTAGATGCGCAAGCTCATATAGCAAAAAAATGTCAGGTGAACCAAGTTATTGTGCCTAATAACGGCTCAGTGATCCGACTTGCACCAAGTGAGCCTAAAATTGTGAATGCGCTGGAAACAGGGCTGCTCGCGGTTGATCAGCGGCGAATTATCCCTGCTACCCATCAATCCATAACCGCAAGGCGCAAATTGCAATATTCAGGCGCGGTTCATGCGTCACTGGTTTTGGACAGTAATTTAGAGCTTTTGGGCAGTATCAAAATAGATACGGTAGGCTTGAGTTGTAAGCGCAGTGATGATTGCATTATTGCCGATCTTGAGGATCATATCTTGGAGGCCTTAGAGGATATAGACATAGTGATGGATGAAGATGAAATTGCCGAGAAAATCAGGATTTCTTTAAGAAAATATGTGTTGAATATTCTTGGCTTGCGTCCTAAAACTACTATGCATGTTACTATAGTCTTTTAAATTTGCTTTATTACGGCGTTACTGCACTGCTTACGTATAAAATATACGCGGCGCAGTTTGTGCCTAGTACTAAAACAAATTTATGTGACTATATATTTGAGGGGGTTGCTGCATGTATTGCGGTTGCCTAATATAGATATAGCATCCCCGACTTGATCGGGGATCCACATTAAGTGAGGGTACATTATGGCCAAAAAACCAAGAACGGCGATTACGCCTACGCGCGATGAAGATTTCGCGCAGTGGTATCAACAAGTTATCAAAGCCGCTGATATGGCGGAAAACTCGCCCGTGCGCGGCTGTATGATTATAAAGCCCTACGGCTTTGCTTTGTGGGAGAATATGCAACGCATTTTTGATGGCTGGCTAAAGGATTATGGTGTGCAAAATGCAAGCTTCCCTTTGCTTATTCCCCTATCATTTCTTGAAAAAGAAGCTGAGCATATAGATGGTTTTGCTAAGGAATGCGCTGTTGTCACTCATCATAGGTTAGAGCAGGGCGAAGATGGCGAGCTTGTCCCTGCGGGCAAGCTGGAAGAGCCATATGTTATTCGCCCAACTTCCGAGACTATAATCGGTGATGCTATGTCGCGCTGGATACAATCTTATCGTGATTTGCCGATGAAGCTTAATCAATGGGGTAATGTTATGCGTTGGGAGATGCGCACACGCCTGTTTTTGCGCACATCTGAATTTTTCTGGCATGAGGGACATAACGCGTTTGAAACTCCAGAAGAAGCTAAAGCTGATTGCTTGACTGTTCTTGGTATGTATGAAAAATTCTTTGAAGAATATCTGGCTCTTTCAGGTTTTATGGGTATAAAAACACCTGATGAGCGTTTCCCTGGTGCTTTAGAAACATATGCTTTTGAGGCGATTATGCAAGATGGTAAAGCTTTGCAGGCCGCAACGACACATGATCTTGGTCAAACCTTTTCGCGCAGTTGTAACATTAAATTTCAAGGGCGCAATGGTGAGGAACAACTTGCATACACAACAAGTTGGGCATTTTCTACGCGTGCAATCGGCGGAATGATCATGGTGCATGGCGATGATGATGGTATGATTATGCCCCCGCGCGTTGCGCCGCAGCAAGTTATTATCCTGCCATTTATCAAAGATAACTCTGATGAAATTTTAGAATTTGCTGATAAGCTTGCAAGTCAAATAAAGGATATGGAATTGCGTGTACGTGTTGATAACAGAGATATGCGCACACCCGATAAAATGTGGGACGCGGTGAAAAAAGGCGTGCCTATCCGCGTTGAGATTGGTGCGCGTGAAATGGAGAATGGCGAGGTTACATTTGTTCGCCGTGATATTGGCCGCTCATCTAAGGAAACATTATCCGCGGATGCTTTCTTAGGCAAAGTGCAAAGCGTACTCGATGATATCCATGATAATATGCTGGAGCGTTCTAAGGCATTTAGGGATGAACATGTGGTTGATGGCAGTAACGTTCAGGATATAGATAATTTCTTTGCAAAAGATAATATCGGGCTTGTAAAAGTTCCTGTTAGTGTTTTGGATGATGCTAAGCTTGAAGAGGTTATGAGCAAACATTCCCTTTCCACGCGCTGTATGCCTTTTGCCGATGATGGTAAAAAGGTTCTGATTGGAAAGGCTTATTAACTCTAATGATATCCAAGTTTGAACGAACAGTAGCATGGCGTTATTTACGCTCTAAGAAGGCGGAAGGGTTTGTCTCGGTTATTGCTGGGTTTTCCTTTGCTGGAATTATGATCGGCGTTGCGACTTTGATTATTGTGATGAGCGTTATGAACGGCTTTCGCGCAGAGCTGTTCAGTCGCATTCTTGGGCTTGGCGGGCATATGAATGCTTATTCGCAAGTCGGTGCGCTCTATGATTATATCAGCTTAAGCGACGCTATTAAATCTGTTGAAGGGGTTCAAAGTGTTACCCCTACAATTGAAGGTCAGACATTGCTTTCCTCTAGGGGCTCAGCCAGTGGGGTTATGGTTCGCGGTATATCGCAAGCAGATTTTGCAACGCGCGATATTTTGTATAATGGAATAAGAAAAGGCGAGCTTGAGAATTTCAGAGGCTTTAAAATTGCGATAGGTTCGGTATTGGCAAGCAAGCTTGGTCTTGATATTGGTGATAAAGTTACTTTAACCTCTCCCAAATTGAAAAGCACCCCGTTTGGAACAGTTCCCACGCAGCGATCTTTTGAAATCGCAATGCTGTTTGATGTTGAAATGTACGAATATAATAGCGGCTTTGTATTTATGCCCCTGCCTGCTGCGCAGAAATTCTTTCAGTTTAAAAATGGAGTTAGCTCACTGGAGATATTTTTGAGCGAGCCAGAGCGAATTGACGAGATCAGGCAAGCCATCAAGATCGAGCTTAATGGCCGCGCGGGGCTTTACGATTGGCGCGATATGAATAAAAGCTTCTTTAATGCGCTGGAGGTGGAGCGCAATGTTATGTTCTTGATTCTAAGCATGATTATTATTGTGGCGGCGTTTAACATTATATCCTCGATGATTATGCTGGTTAAGGATAAGGGGCATGACATCGCCATTATGAGAACGATGGGCGCGACGCGCGGCAATATGATGCGGATATTTATGCTAACAGGGGCGAGCATTGGGTTTATTGGCACTTTGCTTGGCGCGGCTCTTGGAATTTCTTTTGCGCTTAATATTGAAACCGTACGCGCAGTTATTGAGGGCATGACAGGAACTGTGCTTTGGGATGCGGAAATACGATTTCTTTCTGAAATTCCAGCAAAAATTGATTGGAATGAGGTTATCACTGTTGTTGTGATGGCGTTTAGTTTGTCTGTTATGGCTACTATATACCCTGCTTGGCGCGCAGCTAGATTAGATCCAGTAGAAGCATTGAGGTATGAATAATGGACGGCTTTGAGAAATATAATTTTGATAATGATGATGATTTAGATATCGACCTTGAGGATGATTTTCTTGATATTGAAGATGATGTTGATGACGAATTTATTTGTGATCCCGAAGAATACGCAGATGGAAATGAAGAAAAGCTGCTGCTTATGGTTCGTAACTTGTCCAAAGAGTTTAGGCAAGGCTCAAACAGGCTGCAAATATTAAATAACGTGAACTTACGAATGTATTCAGGTGAGATAACAGCTTTGATAGGGCCAAGCGGGTCTGGTAAATCAACATTGCTGCATATCCTCGGCCTATTGGATGCGCCGACATCAGGGCAAATATTCATCGGAGATTGTGACGTATCCAGACTTCCCGATAAAGAACGTACAAAATTGCGCAATGGCCATATTGGCTTTGTTTATCAATTTCACCATCTATTGCCAGAGTTTAATGCGGTTGAAAATGTAGCACTTCCTCTTATCATTGGGGGGCAGAACGCCAAACATGCGCAAGATAAGGCTGCTGATTTATTAGAGCAATTGGGGCTTTCTCATCGCTTAAACCACCGCCCTGCAACTCTATCAGGGGGCGAGCAACAACGTGTGGCAATTGCGCGCGCGCTTATTAATGATCCGTATCTTTTATTTGCTGATGAACCTACAGGAAATCTTGACCCTGAAACCTCGGCTGAAGTATTTGAAATTCTTCTGAAACAGGTGCGAAACCGCGGTATTGGCGCACTTATCGCTACTCATAATATGGAGCTAGCCAATGAGATGGATAGAATTTTAGAAATGCGCCAAGGCCGCGTTGAAGCCTATTAAACACATATTTTATTGTATATATTATTAGTTGTAGTACTATATAGATGTAGGAGTGTGCAATTGGACGAACAAGATATTTTTTGGGACATGGGAGGGGAACTAACGGTTAACGCCGCGATAGATCCTTTTTTTGAGCGAATCTTATCCGATCCGTTGATAGCACCTTTCTTTGAAAAAGTACCTCTGGAGCATCAACTTAGAACACGAAAAATGTTTCTTGCGCTTTTATTTGGTGGGCTTGAGGGGTATAGCATAGAACATATGCGTAATAGCCACAGGCCAATGGTTGAAAATAGCAATCTTGGCGATGAGCATTTTGATGCAATATTAACTCATTTGCTCTCAACATTGGAAGAATTGAAAGTAAAGCCTGAGTTTATTAGCATTGTCATGGAACGAGCAGAAAACACAAGAAACGACGTTTTGTGCCGTTAATTTCTAGTTGAAATATAAAATAATGTTACCACAAATAAATGCTGATAAAATCAGTGTGTATTTGTGTTTAATCATGGATTACACAGACAGTCCGTGTGATGATATATATAGAATGCTCTGCAAACTTGTTCAAAAGTTTAATTGCGAAGAGCTTTAACGACATGGCAATCTAGGCTCTGCCCTTAATAGAATAGCAATTTTCTTCTGGGTAATTCACCTAATCTTAAGGAAAGATCGGCATTATATTCATATGGTTAAAAAATTAGAGACGTTCAAAGCAAAAAGCTTTACCGATGCGAATAGCGCACTTGCAGCGGTGCAGCAGATTTATAATGCAAATACGCAGTTTTTGCGTGATTCCTTTAGTGAGTATTGCAATGGCGGTAAAATTAAAAAAATATCGGCTTATTACCCTTATGTCCGTATAACAACTAAGCTGGCAAAGCGGGCGGATACGCGACTTTCTTATGGCTTTGCGGCTCGCCCTGGTACATATATGACAAGTGTTACACGCCCCGATATATTTGATAAATATTACCATGAGCAATTTCGTTTGATTATAAAAAATCATGATATTCCAATTGAAATTGGTGTAAGCGATACGCCGATCCCGCTTCATTTTGCGCTGGAGGAGGGCTTTCACCTTGAAAGTGATTTGAGCGAGGAGCAAATTTCTGAGCTGCCTGAATTTTTTGATGTTCCCGATTTGGATATTCTTGATGATGAAATCGCCAACGCCGCCTATGTTGCGAAAAGGCGTGATGAGGCTGATCCGCTGGCTTTGTTTATTGCGCCGCGTGTGGATTTAAGCTTGCAACGCTTAAAGCATTATTGCGGAACAAGGTCAGAGCATTTCCAAAATTATGTGTTGTTTACTAATTACCAGTTTTATATTGATGAATTTATAAAAATGGGTCACGAGCAGGTGCAAAGCGGTGAGTATTGCGAATTTATAGAACCTAGTGGTGGGCGTTTGCCGCAGATGCCTGCTTATCACCTGAAACGTGCGGACGGATCGGGTATTACCATGATTAATATTGGTGTTGGCCCGTCTAATGCGAAGACAATTACAGATCATGTGGCGGTGCTGCGCCCGCATGCTTGGCTTATGCTGGGGCATTGCGCGGGCTTGCGCCAGTCTCAAAGGCTTGGCGATTATGTGCTTGCGCATGGTTATTTGCGTGAGGATCAGATCTTGGATGATGCGCTGCCACCAAGCATTCCTATCCCCGCATTGGCAGAGATACAACAAGCCCTTGAAAAAGCTGTGGCGCAAGTTACGGGTAATGAGGGCTATGACCTTAAGAAGGTTATGCGCACAGGAACGGTTGCAACTACGGATGATCGTAACTGGGAGCTGAAATCATACCTAACGCAGAATAAACGTTTAAGCCAGAGCAGGGCGATTGCGCTGGATATGGAATCAGGCACTATTGCGGCGAATGGTTTTCGTTTCCGTGTGCCTTATGGAACGCTGCTTTGTGTATCGGATAAACCGCTTCACGGGCAGCTTAAATTACCGGGCATGGCCGATAGCTTTTATCGTGAGCGTGTTGAGCAGCATTTGAAGATTGGTTTGTTAAGCATGACGCTGCTTAGGGATTTATCACCTGAAAAACTTCATAGCCGTAAGCTGCGATCATTTGATGAGCCTGCTTTTCAATAAACTAGTTAGCTCGGACAGATTCTATTCCCATGTAGACTGGCAAACTTGGAGTTTTCCAACTCTCAATTTCCTTTCTATGATTTTTCAAAATATTCAAAGGGTTATAATAGGAAAATGAACTAACAGACTCAGCTCCTCCAGTGGGAGAATGTGAAACGTTATCGGCAATTATACGAAAGTGATAATCAAATTGTTTAGCTCTGGGCATTTTCACTTGATGTCCTTTGGTTGTTAAGGCATCTTGAACAAGTATTTCTATAATTTTTAAAGCTTCATCGGTTACTGCATTGGGATAATTTGCCATGATTTTAGGGCTTTTGCCTCTCTCTACCTCTATTTCACTATGGGGAAGTTTATAGCTGCCTTCACTTTCGGTATAGGGAAGCTCAGAAAAGTTAAACTCAAGAGAAGCGTGGTGAAGCTTGAAGGCTGTTTGTAATAAATTACTTTTGTAAGTAAGCGTTATATCAAGAACAGCATCGTCGTCAGCGCCATCCAAAGGCAGTCTCACGGTAGCGATTTGTGCTTTTCGTCCATCAAATTGTGAAGTCTTCAAAGCAATTTCGGCATGACGCATTACTGTACTATCTTGGTTTGACATTTCCAGCTTACGGCTTGAGGAAAGCCCCCAAAGCCTGAATTTATCGCGTATATCTTGTTCTGTAACACTATCTGGATATTCAAGACCTACTTTTTCAAATGTCTTTTCCAACATAATAAATGCCCCTTATTTTTTTGTAATTTTTTCATAATATGGATTTACCTCTATCATGTTTTCTGTAAAGAAAGCAATATTTATTTGGTATTGGTGCGTTAAAATAGGTTTTCACCTCAAAAACACAACAAAACCGTCATTACACGGCTTGTCTGCACTTACTAAGCAATTGGCATGGTTGAGGTGAAACGCACGGTGAATAATGAAACAACGCGATCTGTGCGTTATTTTGTGACTTCACTAAAATATAATCAAATGGCAGAAATTTGCGTGGGTATATTCGCAAGACATGTATGACTACTCCATGCCTGCGGCGGATATCCCACTTATTTATCAATTACGTGATCATTTGTAATCTTTAGAATCTAAATGATGTACCTATGCGAAATAAAATTTCGTCGCTATCCACTGTGAATTTTTCCTGTGTAGCAGAATCACTTATGCTGTAATCTTCGTAATTGGTGAAGCTAGCATCAATTCGTAAAGAAATATTGTCTTTAACAATGCGCTCTGCGCCCAAGCCAAGGCGTACACCATTAAGTGTTTCTCCGTCGCTAAAACTGTTTGTGCCATCTGTTACGTTTAAGTCGAATTTGGTTTTGACAAATCCTAAGCGACCATAAATTAAGGTGTCATCTTGCACCAAATATCCAGGGCGAATGCCGATTTCTAATGTTTGGTTTTGCTCTAATGTTGCTGTGACGCTGCCATCGCTTTCACTGTAGTCAGCGTTGCTGCGAGAATATGCAACTTCACCGCCTAGCCAGAATTTATCATTGATACTTTTACCAAATCCAGCAAATATTCCGCCATTTAAGCCGCTCATGCTATCGCTGTCTGAAAAAGCAGTGTTTCCTGATGTGCCAGGTTCATAATTACCATTAGCAGAGGTTTTACCAAAGCCAATTTGCGCCCCAATATATGGTCCATCAAAATTAGATTCAGCCGTTGCAGACATGTTAAATGCGATAAGTGTAGATGCACCAACCAAAAGGCTAGCTAGTAGTTTTTTGTTAATTTTAAACAGTTTCATAATGAACAACTCCTTGTTTCATATAATAAAAAGGAAAAAGCCACCAGAGACAATCTCTGGCGACTGGGAGTTCGAAACCGTTACATAGAAAACGGCGTGACAGCCTTTAGCTGACGCCTGTACATACGCTGCCACCTCCCAGTCAAAAACTGAGAAGCGACATCTTTTTGGTGTTTTCTTTTTATGGAATACACCAAGTAACGACTGATGTCAGCCGTCTATGTAAGAGGTTTCGATGCCCCAAACTGCACAGAAAACCCATGCAGTCATGCTTTGAAATCTAATATAGTTTCGTAATAGATGCAAGGAGGAAAATATATTCACACAAATATAATATTTTCAGGTAAAATATAGCTATGTATATTTCATCATCAGATATAGAAAAATTTTATGACAGTGAGATTGGCGTTATTGTGCAAAATATCTTGCAGCGTCATATCAGTGACTTTTGGGCTGATGCTCGTGGCTTGCGGGTTATGGGCTGCGGTTATGCTACGCCGTATCTTGATGGTTTCAGCCGCGATTCAGAGCGTGTAATTGCCATGATGCCCTCAAGGCAAGGTGCGCATAGTTGGGGGCTAAATGATAAAAATATGGTGTTTTTATCCGATGAAAATGCAATGCCGATTGAAAGCTGCTCTATTGATAGAATATTGCTGATACATCATTTGGAAAGCTGTGATAATTTGCAAGAATCCTTGCGTGAGATTTGGCGTGTGCTTAAGTCTAATGGGCGCGTACTTATCATTGTTCCTAATCGTATAGGCGTATGGGCGCGTAGCGATTGGTCGCCATTTGGTCATGGACGGCCATTTACTTTGTCACAATTATCTACGAATTTACGGGATAGTCAGTTTATTCCTGAAGGGCATAGGGGAGCGTTATTTGTTCCGCCAACGCCAGATTCTCCAGTTCTTATGAAATCAGCTAACCTCATAGAGAAAATGGGAAGCACTATATTTCCCTTTGTCGCAGGCGTTCATATGATTGAAGCCAGTAAGCAAGTATATGCCACAATTGATAAAACTGGCGGCGGCTTATCTGTTTTGGCGAAGACTAAGGAGATTTTAGCTGGTGGCGTAAAGCCTGTACCGCAAAGATTTAAAGCGTTAATGCACAAATAATCACAAAGTAAAACATAATGTCATCCCGAAAGCTTTTGCTGAGGGATCTTAAAGATCTCTCACATGCGTTCGAGATGACAGCGTGGGTGTATTTAAATCCCCAAAGGATTCTTTGGATTAATACCATCCATGAATTGTTTGTTACGATCTGCATTTGTGATTTGGTAGACAAGGCCAATCCAGCTAGCCAATGTAGAGCGCGCACTGTCTGTCCATGTATTGTCAATATTATCATGTAATTCCTTATTCAAATGCTCCAGCTCTGCCTCACTCATATTTTGAGGATCATATTGCATAAGCTTTTCGATGATATCAGCGTTAAAATAATTAACAGGCATTGGCGGCGGTTCTGAGCGTCCACCTGAATGATAAAGCGCAACTTCCCTTTGATATTCCTTAAGCAAGCTAACGGTGTCATATTCAGGATGGCCTTGCATACAAATAAGGCGAAAACCATCAGGGCTGACGGCTATATGAGTTCCTGCCATTTCGCTTTTGATGAGGATTTTCATGCCCGCAGCTTTGAAATCTTCGGTAGAGATATTGTTAAATCGCGAATGCGGGACATCAAAAACAGTATTCATATTGCGTACAAGCGGGTGAGAGCGATCCACTATATTATGCTTGTAAACGCCCCATAGCTTACCATTGGGTAGAGGGTTTCTTTTTGTATTATGTTGTGATTGCATAACCGCGTGCGTGGCAAGACATGAACAC
>Ga0256834_1002932_pt1 | contig 10469 bp, 12 predicted proteins | sample 4281140metaG_FD_190536 | JGI IMG/M metagenome (GOLD analysis project Ga0256834, IMG submission 190536) | Hydrothermal vent microbial communities from East Pacific Rise, Pacific Ocean - 4281-140 | ecosystem: Environmental > Aquatic > Marine > Hydrothermal vents | place: Pacific Ocean: East... | reverse complement strand
TAGGATTAGAGAGATTAGAGCCTGATATGGATGGTTGGATTGGACTTGTTAAAAATGTAATTGCACCCAAAAAAGATGTTTTGATTGGATTTGTTGGCAAATATCTTGATTTAAAAGAGTCGTATAAATCTCTCACAGAAGCATTAATTCACGCAGGAGCTCATTTTGATACTCGTGTAAATTTAAAGTGGATTGATAGTGAAAAGATATGCAACAGTGAGTGCGAAGAAATTTTGAATGATGTTGATGGCATCTTGGTTGCTGGCGGATTTGGTGAGCGAGGAGTAGAAGGTAAAATCAATGCTATAAAATATGCAAGAGAGAAAAAAGTGCCATTTTTAGGAATTTGTCTTGGGATGCAACTTAGTCTTGTTGAGTTTTCACAAAATGTTTTGGGAATTAAAGATGCACACTCTGTTGAGTTTGATCCTGAAACTAAAAATGACTCTATATATCTTATAGATACTTTTATAGATGCAAGTGGATACAAGCAACTTCGCACTCACAAAAGCCCACTTGGGGGAACTTTAAGACTTGGCTCATATGAGTGTGATGTCAAAGATGGGTCGCTTTTACAAAAAGTTTATGGTGGAGAAAAAAAGATTTATGAGAGACATAGACATAGATATGAAGCTAATCCAAAATATAGAGAAATATATGAAAAAAATGGACTTATAGTCAGTGGAGAGTCTAATGGGCTTATCGAGGTTGTGGAGTTAGAAAATCATCCTTGGTTTTTGGGTGTGCAGTTTCATCCAGAGTTTACCTCAAGACTTCAAAATCCAAACAGAGCAATTTTAGGTTTTGTTGAAGCTTCTTTGAAATATAGAAAAAACCAATGACTCAAAAACTTTCAAAAGATGATATAGAGTCAATTTTATCTCAAAGATTTGCAGATGATAAGTGCAATAAACTCTGCGATATTCCTCATCCTTCAAAATTAAAAGATATTGAAAAAGCTGCTAAAAGAGTAAAAAAAGCCGTTCAAAACGGAGAGAAAATCGCAGTTGTGGGGGATTATGATGCTGATGGTGTTGTTTCATCGGTTATCATGATGGAGTTTTTTGATGATATCGGTGCAGATGCAGTGCTTAAAATTCCTAATCGTTTTGAAGATGGATATGGGATTAGTCCAAAGATTATTGAAAAACTTGATGTAGATTTGATTATTACGGTTGATAATGGTATATCTGCAACTCTAGCGGCCGATGAGTGTGTTAAAAAAGGGATAGATTTGATAATCACCGACCATCATACTGTGCCTGAAACATTGCCTGATGCATATGCGATTGTAAATCCTAAACAAGATGATTGTACTTTTCCAACTTCTGAGATTTGTGGTGCTCAGGTTGCATGGTATTTTATAGCGGCTATAAAAGATGAGCTTGGGATTTCTTATAATTTATCTAAGTTTTTAGATATTTTGGCGATTGCAATTGTTGCTGATATGATGGAGCTTAAAGATATAAACAGAACGATGGTAAAAAGTGGACTAAGAAGTATCAACAAGATGCAAAGACCATTTTTTAAAGTAGTTTATGGTTTTTATAAAAAAAATGGCTTTAAAAGTGATGACATCTCATTTTTACTAGCACCGCTTATCAATAGCTCTGGAAGGCTTGAAGATGCTACTTTATCATATGAGTTAATTCGAGCTAAGAGTGAGAGCGAAGCTATGAGTAAATTAGAGTATATTATCGGCTTAAATCAAGAGAGAAAAGTTATAGAACATGATCTGTTTGAAAAAGCTTGTCTATCTACCACAGGAGATGAAAATATCATAGTTGCTTGGGGAGAGGATTGGCATGAAGGTGTGATTGGAATTGTCGCTTCAAGACTTACAAAACGGTATAAAAAACCTGCAATTGTTTTCTCTATAACAGATGCAAAAGCAAAAGGGAGTGCAAGAAGTGTTGGGAGTATTGATATCTTAGAACATATCTCAAAACACAAAGAGTTTCTTTTAGGATATGGAGGACACAAAGGAGCTGCTGGGATGTCTATAGAGGCTTGTGATTTGGAGAGTTTTAAAAATGCTCTTCAAAGCTCACTAGCAAAACTCAGTGATGAAGAATTTATTGAAAAGAGTGAAGTTTTAGGAGAGATTGACCCTAGTTCTATCGGTTTTGACTTATTAGATATTTTAGAAACTTATGAGCCTTATGGGCAGAAAAATCCAAAACCATATTTTTTATTAAAAGATGCCTATGTTCAAAGTGCAAGAGTTATAGGAGAAAACCAAAATCATCAAAAATTAACCTTAGTTAGCCAAAAGAAAACCCTAGAATCTATAGAATTTAATTTTGATAAGAGAGTTAGTTATGGAGAGCATATTGATCTTATTTGCACGGTCTCTAAAAATGAATTTAGAGGAGTTGTTTCGCCACAGATTATGGTAAAAGAGATATTATAATTCTTAAGTAGCATCTTCAAATATTCTCCAATACGAAGTAATCTTAGAAATGTTTAGGAAATCAAACTCTGCACTTTTTGTCTAAATAACTTTATGGTTTTTTTTCAAGATTTTTAAGCATCTTTTCTTGAGATATTACAAAATTATCATCTTTAACATGTTTAAAGAGTTTTGTAAGTTTTCATAAGATTTTATATCTTGGATAACAGCTTTTGCCTCGCCGTTGGGAGTTATTACATCAGCTGTTTTATGCTAAAATTAAGTTATTAAAACTTAAGGGTTATCTGTGTACTTTTTTACAAACATTATAGGAAGATTTATAAAAACTTCACAACTAAAAGACTCTTTTTTTCTTCTATTTATATTTGCAGGCATCTCTTTTTTGTTTGCAATTTTTATGATTTTTTATGAAAATTATTCTGTTGTGGATACTTACTATTATATCATCACTACTGCTACGACTGTTGGGTATGGTGATTTGTCTCCACAAAGTAGTTTGGGTAAAGTGTTAGTGACATTTTATATGATATTTAGTATCGCTGTTTTGGGTATATTTTTAGGGAAAGTTGCTGATTTTATAATTGAATTAAATACAAAAAAATTAAAAGGTTTGATTGCTGTGAAAAAAGATGTAGATTTGTTGATTGTTGGGTATGCAGGTAGTGAAAAGATGAGTGAACTTGTAAATGAGCTAAGAGATGATGAGAGGTTTAAAGACTCTACCATCGTCAATGTAAATAATATTCTTGATGAAAAAGAGCATTGGATGGATGAGTATGAAGTTACCTTTATCAAAGGTTTAGCATCTGATAAAAACATCTTAGAAAAAGCAAATATTCATACAGTCAAAAAGGTACTAATCCTTGCAAACAATCCAAACAAAATCGAATCAGACGACTTTTCCACCTCCGCATGTGCTGTTATAAAACAGATAAACCCAAAAGCAGAAGTTATCATAGAAAAAGTAAGACGAGATTATACACTTTTTGACACGGTCAAAGCTGATACCGTCGTAGATGTAACCACACCAAATATCTTAGCCCAAGAGATACTTGACTCTGGAGCCATAGAGCTAAACAATGCGATATTTTCAAATGACACAGAAGGCACACAGTACAATTTTAAATACGAAGATAAAAACACAACTTGGAAAGATATAGCGATAAAAGTGCTAGAATTAGAAGCCATCGCCGAAGGATTTAAAAATCCAAAGCAAAAAAAATTTAACCTCATACCATCTCTAAATGATGAAGTAATAAAAGGTGCTTTGATAAAATATAGGGCTAAGAAGATGATAGTGTTTTAGTATCAAAAACTAAAACATGAGGTTTTTGAAAATAGAAAAAATAGACGATATAGATAATCAATCCAACATACAGTGTACCAATCCCTACAAATAACCATCCAACACTAAAGAGTTTTTTCTCAGCCGTTACATTCTGTTTTGTAGTTTTTGTGATGTTGTAATTGTTTTTATAAAACATCTCTTTAGCGAGGTTTATCTTTTCATTGTTTGAGAGTGAAGTATTAGATGCAAGTTCTTTATAAAAATCATCAAATATCGCTTGATATTTTTGCATCTGTGTTTTCTCTTTAAACAATATATAAATTCCAATAGGAAGAGAGATAAGCATAATTATCGTGGTCATGGTTAATTATAGTTTAAATATACTAAAGAAAACAAGGAGAGAAATTGTTTAAAATATCGCAGAGAAGATACCTAGGTAATAAAAATAGTATTTTAAACTTTATCGACGATATAATTAAAAATGAAATCGGACATTTTGATTCACTATGTGATATCTTTTCAGGAACTGGAGCGGTTGGTAGTTATTTTAATACAAAAGATAATCAAATTATCACCAATGATTTACTCTATCACAATTTTGTATCGTTAAATGCTTTTTTAAATCAAGATAGTTTTAGCGAGGAAAAATTATTTGAACTTATAAGTGGTTTTAACGATGCATCTGTAAAAAAAGAAAATTATTTTTCTACTAATTTTGGAGGTAAATATTTTTCTAATGCAAATGCTAAAAAGATAGGTTTTATAAGAGAAGAGATTAGAAAGTTATTTATCAAAGATGCAATAAATTTAAAAGAAAAATTTATCCTACTGACATCTTTAAATTATTCGATTGATAAGATTGCAAATACTGTTGGGCATTATGATGCGTTCATAAAAAAAGATTTGAAAGATGTGAATTTTGAGTTAAAGATGCTAGATATAGATATAGAAAAAAATATAAACAATAAAATTTATAATCAAGATGCAAATCTTTTGATAAGAGATATCAAATGTGATATATTATACCTCGACCCTCCATACAACTCAAGACAATACAGCGATGCATATCATCTACTAGAAAACCTATCTCTATGGCAAAAACCAAAAGTTTTTGGAGTCGCTAAAAAATTTAACAGAACCAATATCAAAAGTGGATATTGTAAAGGAAATGCAGCTGTTTTACTTGATGATTTAATTCAAAATGCAAGATGCAAATATATACTTTTATCGTACAACAACATGGGCAATAGTAGAGGCATAAGAAGCAATGCAAAAATTAGTGATGATGAGATAGTGAAAAGTTTATCAAAAAGAGGAAAAATCAAGATTTTTGAGAAAAACCATAGAGAGTTTAATACAGGCAAAGAAAAAAGAGTGGACAACAAAGAGAGGATATTTTTTGTAAAGGTGACAGAGGCTTAAATATTTGTAGCCTTCCCATCTAAAGTTACTTGATTTTTTTCTTCCCAATACTTTTTCATACCATCTTTTCCAGCATTATCTGCCCATTTGATAAGTCCATTTCTTTCTCCAATGTATTTATATTTAGGCACACCAAATCCACAAGAAGTAAGTACTAATGTAATATCTATTTCAAAAAATTGTCTTGCTCCTACAAATATATCAAAATGTTCAGTCATCTCATCCCATGCTTTATCTCTTGGATGTATGACTTTTGCATCTCCATATAATTTTAAAATGAGTGGTTTTTTATCAAAAGAACAAAACATGATAGTCATTCGCCCATTTTCTTGAACATGAGCTGAGGATTCGTTGCCACTTCCTGTATGATTTAGCCAGATAACTTTGTTTGGAGCTATGACTTTGAGTGTATCCATTCCTTTTGGAGAAACATTTATAAAGCCTTCTGCTCCAGCTGTGCCTATGAAAAACAGATGTTGTTTTTTGATAAAATCTATATGTTCTTGATTGATAGAGTCAAATTTTTCTGCCATGATGTATCCTTGTTTGATTGTTTTATATGGTAGAATACCATAATTTTACACTCAAAGAAGAGCAAAATGAAAATATCAAATTATTATAAATACAATAAACATATCTCTACATCGGGCTTACCAAAAGTAGATGAATTTGAACTTATAAAAAAAGAGGGATATGATACAGTTTTGAGTCTCTCGATGCCTACTGACTCTATAACAGTTGAAAATGAAGATTTGATATTAACAAATCTTGGGATTGTGTATTTGCATATTCCTGTGGATTTCTATGAGCCTAAGATTAAAGATTTTGAAACTTTTAGATTGTTATTAGATGCATATGACGGTAAAAAACTTTGGATTCATTGTACAAAAAACTATAGAGTTTCGGCATTTATGTATCTATGTGATTTAATAGGAAATGATAATATAGACAAAGAGCTTTTAGAAAAATTTTGGATGCCAAATGAGACATGGCAACAGTTTGTGGATGATGTGATAGAGGAGTTTACACAATGAAATTAAAATTTTATCAAATTGATGCTTTTGCTAATAAAGCATATGAAGGAAATCCCGCTGCTGTAATAGAGCTTGAAAAATGGCTTGATGATAAAGAGATGCAAAATATTGCTATGGAAAATAATCTTAGCGAGACAGTATTTTTTATCAAGAGTGAAAAAGGTTATCATATCCGATGGTTTACACCTGTTGCTGAAGTAGATATGTGTGGACATGCCACATTGGCTACTGCTTATGTGATATTTAATGAGTTAGGATACAAGGAAGATATCATCTATTTTGACTCTAAAAGCGGAGTTTTAAGTGTCAAAAAACAAGATGGTTTTTTACAAATGGATTTTCCAATTCAAAATATAGAGAAAGTAGAGATTTTAGAAGAGTTTGAAAAAGCATTTGGTATTAAACCAATTGCTGTATATAAAAGTATGGATTATCTAGTAGTATTTGAATATCAAGAGGATGTTTTGAATTTAAAGCCAAATTTAGAAGTGCTAAAAAAACTAGATTTGCGAGGGGTTATTGTAACTTCTAAAAGCAAAAAATATGATTTTATCAGCAGATTTTTTGCACCAAAATATGGAATTGACGAAGACCCTGTTACCGGGTCTGCATATACACAACTTGTACCTTATTGGAGTGAAAAACTAAATATCAATAAACTCTCGTCCAAACAAGTTTCAAAAAGAGGTGGTGAATTATTTTGTGAATTAAAAGGCGATAGAGTACTTATCAAAGGAGAAGCACACAAAGTTATAGAAGGAACATTTTATCATAACAGATGAAGATGCAAAAAAATATTTTTATTTATGTATTAGAAAAAAAAGCAGTAACTTGCTAAAATACCCTTAAATTTTAACAGGAGAACAACCATGAAAACCCTAACGCCAAACTTAGCAGTTAAAAACATCAAAGAGACGATATCATTTTACAGAGACATTTTGGGTTTTGAACTCATGATGGCAGTACCAGAAGATCAAAGTGGTTTTGGAGTGGAGATAGATGAGAGTAAACATTATATTTGGGCTATGATGCAAAATGGCGGAGTTAAATTGATGTTGCAAGAGAAAGAAAATCTAAAAGAAGATATTGGAGATTTTTTTGACGATATTGGTGCTTCTGTCTCGCTTTATATCGAAGTTGATGATGTTGATGCACTTTATAAAAAGTTATCAGAAAAAGTTGAAATTGTTAAAGATATAGAGACTACATGGTATGGGATGAGAGAGTTTTATATCAAAGATTGTAATGGGTATATTTTAGCATTTGCTTTGCAGGTGGAGTGATGGACTTTAACAAACTAGACACTTACCTGCTCTCTAAAAAAGGAGCTACGGTTGACTATCCTTTTGATGAAAAGGTACGAGTTTATCGTGTCATGAACAAGATGTTTGCACTTACTACCGAAGATTTACCATTGGAAGTAAATCTCAAATGTGACCCGGTTTATGCATTAGAACTTAGAAGCATTTACAATTCTATAAGAGGAGGATATCATATGAATAAAAAACATTGGAATACCCTTACAGCAGATGGAGATGTGGACGATGAACTCTTTTTTGAGTTGATTGACCACTCTTATGATTTGATAGTTTCTAAATTGACGAAGAAACAAAAAGAATTATTGAGAGTTTAACCCCTTTTTTAGTATTATCCTCAAAAAAATAGAGGAAATTAAATGTCCACCATACAAATATGGCATAACCCAAGATGCAGTAAGTCTAGAAATGCACTTGAACTTTTAACAGATGAAGGAATTGATGCCAAGGTAGTAAAATATCTTGATGTTACACATACAAAAGAAGAGATTAAAAATCTTTTACAGATGCTAGGGATGAATGCAAAAGAGCTTATGCGAAAGGGCGAAGATATTTATAAAGAGTTAAATCTTAAAGATGAAAACGATGAAGAGAAGCTACTCCAAGCCTTAGTGGCAAATCCAAAACTGATTGAGCGACCTATTGTTATAAAAGATGGCAAGGCGGTTATCGGCAGACCAATTGAAAATATTTCTAATTTATTAAAGGTAAAAGATGTTTAGTGCGGTAAATATAAGACAACAGTATGGCAAAAGGGTACTTTTTGAGAAGATAAATATCTCATTTGATAAAGGTAAACGATATGGACTTATCGGTGCAAACGGGGCAGGGAAGAGTACATTTATAAAAATTCTTTCAGGGGAGATTGAGCCATCAAGTGGTGAAGTTCAAATTCAGCCAGGGCTTAAAATGGGAGTTTTAGGACAAAACCAATACGCTTTTGAAGAGTTTACACTTATGGATGCGGTACTTTATGGAAATAAACGACTTTTTGATGCACAAAAAGAGAAAGAGAAACTTTATATGGAAGGCGATTTTGAAGATGATGCGGTTAATAATAGACTAGCAGAGCTTGAAATCATTTGTGCAGAAGAGGATCCAACTTATGAGTCAGAAGTGCATGTTGAGAAGCTTTTGGCGGCTCTTGGGTTTGACGTATCTATGCATGGGGATACGATGAGTTCATTGACTGGTGGCGATAAATTTAAAATTCTTTTAGCACAGGTTCTTTTTCCAAAACCTGATATCTTGCTACTAGATGAGCCTACAAATAACCTTGATATAGATGCAATCTCTTGGCTTGAACATGAGTTAAAACGACATGATGGAACACTTATCGTTATCTCTCATGATAGACACTTTTTAAACTCGGTTGTTACTCATATCCTTGATGTTGATTTTAAAAATATTCGTGAATTTACAGGAACTTATGATGATTGGTACTTAGCTGCAAATATCATAGCTAAACAAAATGAGGTAGATAGAGGTAAAAAGCTAAAAGAGAAAGAGCAGTTAGAGAGTTTTGTTAGAAGATTTTCAGCAAATGCATCTAAAGCAAAACAAGCAACAAGCCGTCAAAAACAGTTAGATAAATTAGACATCGGTCAAATCCAAGTTTCAAGCAGAAGAGATCCTAGTATCATCTTTAAACCTTGTCGAGATATCGGTGCAGAAGTGCTTGAAGTAGAGGGAATTAGCAAGAGCTATAATGGCGAAAAAGTGTTTGAAAATATCTCTTTCAAGATAGAAAAAGGAGATAAAATTGCACTTATCGGAACAAATGGTGTAGGTAAAACAACACTCCTTGAAATCATCACCGAAAACTTAAAACCTGATGGTGGTACTATCAAGTGGGGTCAAACTATCCACACAAGCTATTTTCCACAAAACACAACAGATCTTATAAAAGGCGATGTAAATCTTTATGGTTGGCTTCAAGGTTTTAGTAAAGATTGGCATATTGATGAGATTAGAAAATGTCTTGGTAGGATGCTATTTAGCGGTGAAGATCAAGAGAAAAAAGTAGAGACAATTTCAGGTGGTGAGAAGCATAGAATGATGCTCTCAAAAATGATGATGGATGATGCAAATATGATTATCCTAGATGAGCCTGACAACCACCTAGATCTTGAAGCGATTATAGCACTTGGAGAAGCTTTGTATAATTATACTGGCAATGCTATTTGTGTTACTCACGATAGAGAGTTAATAGATGCATTTGCAAATAGAATTATTGAGCTTAAACCTGATGGAAGTGTGATTGATTTTAAAGGTGGATTTGAAGAGTATAAAGAGAAAATGGGACAAAAATAATTGTCCTAATTTCTCATATCACTTATAAGTTTATCACTTGGAATTATCCCAATATATTCATTCTTTTTATTGCCATCTTTGTCAAACATGAGCATGTACGGTATCTCTCCGCCCCAGTTTGTGTTTGCTTTTATGAAGCTTACTATATCCCAAGCATCGTTTAGATTTATAACAGGATAATTTACATTGTGTTTTGAAAGAAACTCTTTTAGTTCGTCGTTTTCCATTGGCATCTGTACTTGAACAGCTATGATTTGTAATTCATCTTTTTTCTTTTCTTGCAACTCTATCAAATGGGGCAAGTCGATAATACACGGTGGACACATTGGACCAAAAAAGTTTAAAAGAACAGTTTTTCCAGGGTATTGTTTAAAATCAAAAACCTCATCTGTTATATTGATGTCAAGAATCTGTCCATCATATGTTGTGAGTACCATATGGTTTGACAAATCATTATTTTCTTTTGCATAAGCTGTGGATGCAAAGACTATTGCAAACACAAGTGCAAAGAAACCTAGTTTTTTCATTGAAATTCCTTATATTTTGAAAAATTTAACCTAACAGTCTATTATTTTAGTGATTAAATGTGCATTAATCGTGTATAATACATATTTAAAGAAAACAAAAGGTAAATGGTGAAATTAACGCATCTAGATGAAAATGATAGACCAAAGATGGTTGAT
>Ga0256834_1002931_pt1 | contig 10481 bp, 8 predicted proteins | sample 4281140metaG_FD_190536 | JGI IMG/M metagenome (GOLD analysis project Ga0256834, IMG submission 190536) | Hydrothermal vent microbial communities from East Pacific Rise, Pacific Ocean - 4281-140 | ecosystem: Environmental > Aquatic > Marine > Hydrothermal vents | place: Pacific Ocean: East Pacific... | reverse complement strand
AATGAGAACGAGCATGGCATTTCTCATCTGCTTGAACATATGGCATTTAAGGGCACAAAAACCCGCAACGCAAAACAAATTGCTGAGCAAATTGAAAATGTGGGGGGCGAATTAAACGCTGCAACTTCCATTGAACATACTGGATATTTCGCTCGCACCCTAAAAGAAGATACTGGTCTTGCGGCTGAAATCCTCTCAGATATTTTACAAAATTCTTTATTTAACGAAAATGAATTAAGCCGAGAAAAACAAGTTATCGTACAAGAAATCGGCGCATCTCACGATGATCCTGATGATCAAACCTTTGATATGTTCCTATCAACCGCCTATCCCAATCAAGCTATCGGACGACCAATTCTTGGCACTGTAAAATCGGTTTGTGATTTCACCCCAAACGCCATTCGCTCTTATTTACATAATAATTATGTTGGTGATCGCATGATTGTGGCAGCCGCTGGCAAAATTGATCATGATGGCTTAGTGAAAATAATTGAAAAGCAATTTACAGATCTTCGTGCAACTGGCTCAAAACAACCAGAAAAAGCAAAATATATTGGTGGCGATGCACGCCAAACCTCAAAGCACGAACAGGCTCATGTTATTTTAGGAATTGAGGGGCGAGCATATAATTCTGATGGTTATTATGCCACGCTAATTTTGGCAAAAATATTGGGCGGCGGTATGAGTTCACGCCTATTTCAAGAATTACGTGAAAAACGTGGGCTTTGTTATTCAATTTATGCGTTCCACTGGGCATTTGCTGATAGCGGAATATTAGGTGTTGCTAGCGCAACAGGCCCTGAGCAAGTAGATGAATTAATACCTGTAATAATTGAAGAATTAAAAAAAGTTACACAGGATATAACACAAGAAGAAGTTATAAGGGTTCGCAATCAAATTAGGGCGGGCCTATTAATGTCATTAGAAAGCCCAACCGCAAGATCTGGCCAATTAGCACGCCAGCAAATATTGTTCGGACACCCCGTTGCGATGCAAGAAACACTTGAACGCATCAACAAAATAGACGCAAAAAGAGTAAAACAAATAGCCCTAGAATTAATTCAAGACGCCAAGCCAACCGTTGCGTCCTTAGGGCCAATAGAAAAAATTCCTGATTATCAAACTATAAAACAACATTTTGCTTCATGATCTCAATATTTTCAAATCTATTTATCTCTTCTCCAACTCCAACATTTTCTGACAATAATATTTTCCTACGCTTTGCTCAAAAAGATGATTATAAAGAATGGAGTTCATTGCGCCTAAAAAATATGGATTATCTCACCCCTTTTGAGCCAACATGGAACAAAAGTGATTTGAGCGAAAGCGCATTTATGAAGCGGCTTTCTCATTATAAAAACCAAGCAAAAACAAGAGCTGAATTTCAATTTTTTATTTTTCTTCAAAATAAAGAAATAAAAACATTGGTTGGTGCAATCAGTCTTTCAAATATTCGTTATAATGCTGCACGCCATGTAACTTTGGGTTATTGGCTAAGCGAAGAAGAAAATAATAAAGGGATAATGAGCAAATCAGTAAAACTTATTTTACCCTTCATTTTCGATTCTTTGCAATTAGTTCGTGTTCACGCCGCCTGCTTGCCTCATAATATTGCATCACGTAAATTATTAGAAAAAAACGGTTTTGAAGAGGAAGGTTATAGCAAGGATTATTTACAAATAAATGGCATTTGGCAAGATCATGTGCTTTATGCGCTAACAAAAGAAAAATATTTATCTCTCTATACTTGTGAAACCAATAAAACAGCGTTACCAAAAGAATAACGAAAATCTAAGGGTATCCAATTATTAATGTCTATTATTAAGTCCATATTATTTTCTATATTTTTCTGGCTTATTAGCTCTTTGGCATCAATTGCCTTTGAAGTAATACAAGTTCCAGATTCAGTTAATGCCATTAATTTGCGTGCTGGTGTTGATATTGTTGAAGGTAACAATGCAAAAGTACAATTAAATACTGCTGCGGGCGAAGACGGAATTATTCGTCGGATTGAAGTATTAGCGGTTGACGAAAACACCAACCCAAAATGGGCTTTATTTGCACTTAAAAATGAAAGTGATGTGCAAATTGAGCGCTTGTTAGTTGCACCGTTTTTTAGCCTTTCAAATTCTAAAATACTAAACCCAGATTTGGGCGCTAATCGCATTAATTTTTTAACTGCAAGTCATGGACTTAGGCCAAAGCGAGCAACCGATTATGAGGCTGATGTATTTTCTATCACCATTGATCCCGGCTCAAGCGTTACCTATATTGCTGAGCTAACCCAAGGAGCATTGCCAAATCTTTATTTATGGAAGCCAGACGCTTATCGTGATTACATAAATTCTTTTACCCTATTTAGAGGTACAGTTCTTGGAATTGCAGGCCTTGCGGCTGTATTCCTCTCAATTATGTTTGTTGTTAAAGGGCGTGGTATTTTTCCCGCAACGGCTGCTTTTGCTTGGGCAGTATTAGCATATTTGTTAATTGATTTTGGTGTAATGGGGCGCTTACTTGGAATTGAGAACGGCTCAATGCAACCTTTCAGAGCGGCAGCTGAAGCAGGTCTGGCTACAACCTTATTTGCATTTTTATTCATCTATCTAAACCTACATCGATGGCATTTGCGTTTCATTCATCTAGCATTAGCGCTATTAGTTATTTTTATAGCACTGTTTGCAACCGCATTTTTTGAACCAAATATTGCTGCCACTATTTCTCGTTTTGCCCTGTTATTTGTAGGTATTACTGGGCTATTTTTAATTATAGTACTCGCTATTCGGGGCTATGATAGAGCGGTGTTATTATTACCTACTTGGATAGTTTATCTTGCGTGGTTATTTTATGCTTGGATGGTAATTAATGGGCAAATCTCAAATGATATAGCTCAGCCATCAGTTGCTGGCGGGCTAGTCTTGATAGTTATGCTTATTGGTTTTACTGCCATACAACATGCATTTGCTGATGGGCAAGTTTCAATAGGTAGCGTTTCAGAAATTGAGCGCCGAGCTCTTGCTATTACTGGTAGCGGAGATTTTGTATTTGATTGGAATATTGATCGTGACAGGGTTTCTGTTTCAAACGAATTATCAACACGTCTTGGCACTAGAGTTGGCGCATTACAAGGAGCAATAAAACGCTGGCTTGATAGGGTACACCCGAACGACAAGGATAGATTTAGAACTGCCCTTGATACATTAATTGAGTTAAAGCGTGGCAAAATAAATACTGAAATAAGACTCTTACATAGCGATAATTCTTATCGCACTTTTCAATTAAAAATAAAACCCGTTTTAAGTAGTGCCGGCCAAGTAACCCGCATCGTTGGAACTTTACAAGATATATCTCATGAGTGCGCCGCACGCGAACGCCTATTACATGATAGTGTTTATGACAGCCTCACAGGATTACCAAATAAAGAATTGTTTTTTGATAGATTAGAGCGATCCCTAATTCGCTCCCGTGCTGGAGGCAGAGCAAAACCTGCTGTGCTTTTAATTGATATTGATAGGTTTGCAGACCTTGATGAAAGCATTGGCTTAAGTGCCTCAGATTCTGTTATCCTAGCCACTTCAAGACGTATTGCACGCCTATTACAACCACTTGATAGTGTCGCTCGTATCAATGGCGATCAATTTGCTGTTCTATTAGCAAGCCAACAAAAAGCCGCCGACATTGCCAAAGTTGCTGAGCAAATACGAAAAGCCATGCGGATGAAATTTAACTTTGGGCAAAAAGATATTGCTCTAACAGTCTCTATTGGTGTCACAATTTTTGATAATAGCGATGCAGATGCCAAGCAAATATTAAATGATGCAGAATTAGCAATGCATTATGCTAAGCGGCATGGAGGTGATAGAATTGAGGCCTATCGGGCTTCTGCACGTTCAATAAGAACCCACTCAAGCACTAACGAAGAAGATTTAGCCAATGGCTTGTTAAAAAACGAGTTTCTCATCCACTATCAACCAATTATGGATATTCACTCAAATACTATTGTTGGCGCTGAGGCTCTGTTGCGTTGGCAACATTCCTCAAGAGGCATGATAAAGCCTGATGAATTTATTCCATTGGCTGAGCGCACAGGACAAATTGAAGCGCTTGGTAAATTAGCTATAGAACTTGCAGCAAAGCAAACTCAAAAATGGAGCGAAGAATTTCCACTAGACGAAAATTTCTTCATTTCAATAAACCTTTCACCTCGCCAATTAGCCAATGAAAATATGCTGGCCAATATGAGATCGATGATTTTGCAATATTCCACTATTGTAAAACACCTCAAATTAGAAATAACCGAAACTCAGATTATGTCTAATGCCGAACATTCATCTTATATGTTAGAAAAACTAAAATCTATGGGACTAAGGCTAGCATTAGATGATTTTGGCACTGGTTATTCTTCTCTATCATATTTGCACCGTTTTCCCTTTGATACTATAAAAATTCCATCGCAATTTGTGCAAATAGGCATTGAAGAACGCCTAACTCGCACACAAATACCTATTATTAAATCAGTACTTTCGCTTGCCAAAGAATTAGATATGAGTGTTATTGCCGAAGGAGTTGAAACGAAACAAGAATTAAAACGCCTAATTTCGCTTGATTGTAAATATGCACAAGGATATCTTTTTGGAGCTCCTATGAGCCAGAAGGAATTTTATAAAAAATTAGCGGCGCAATTTGCAAAGGCAAAGCGATAAGCTAAGCTCAAAGGTTGCTTATATTTTCACACACAAAGAGCTTAAGCATTTCCTGATACTGGGCTTAGTGAGGCACGCGTTGCCCCTATCTGTTTAAGCGCTCTATCATATCGCTTGCTAATTGGAATATTAAATAATAATTCATCACTATAATTTGTAATTAACCAGCCGTTTTGTTTTAACTCACCCTCTAGCTGTCCAGAACTCCAACCACAATATCCTAAAGCTAATAATGAGTTTTTTGGCGCAGGGCCAAAAGCTAACGATTTAAGAATATCACTTGAAGCTGTTAGGCATATTTTTTTATCAACTTGAAATGTGCTATCTTCAAAAATACGATCACTTGAATGTAAAACAAAGCCTCGTCCCTGATCAACAGGCCCGCCTCGAAATATTTCTTTAGATTGAATATTATTTGGTATATTTATCAATTCTTCTGGCTCACCCAAATTCATTTGCTCAAGAACATCGCTAAATTGCATGCCCTCAATAGGATTATTTATCACCAAACCCATCGCCCCGCTTTCATTGTGCGAAACAAGGTAGATAATAGTTTCATAAAATCTATCGTCCCCCATTTCAGGAGTTGCAACAAGTAACTGTCCTTTAAGCGAGTTTGGCATGAAATTCTCCAAATCGTGATTGCCTAACTATAATAGAATAATTAAGGCATAAAAGCGCCTCTAATAAAAGCCTTAATCACAAAATTATGAACAATGATGAATTTACCAATTATACTTATTGCTATAAGACAATCATATTATTAGAAACTTTGAGATGTTTATGAAGCACATAATATTGATAATATTTGCTATTTTACTATCTGTTAATAGCGCAAATGCTGGCCAAAGCACAAATTCTAGTCAAAGTAATTGGGTGGATATGGGTCTTGATGCAAAAATAAGGCTAATATCTAGCAATAAAATTGATGATAATGGCTTTTCTCTTGTTGGCATTGAAATCAAAATGCCAAAAAACATTAAAACCTATTGGCGAATTCCAGGTGAGACAGGTATTCCCTTACAATTAGATTTTTCTAGCATTGCTGGTGTTAAATCACATAAAATTTTTTGGCCATACCCCCTTAGAGAAACTAAATATGGCACGCAAGATTATGTCTATTATGGATCAATAATTTTCCCAATCATGCTTGAATTAGATAAGAATACAAAGAACATAAAGGCAGATATTTTTTTAGGCATATGCGCCAACATTTGCATTCCTGCTAACATAAGCTTAGAGCTTGAATTAGATTTCAATAAAATTAATAGAGCAAATTCTATTAGGCTAGAGCAAGCATTAATAGACACTCCAATGCTTTGGGAAAAACAGACCCTCGCCTTTGGAGATGTGCAATTTAACAAAACATCTGGAACTCTTGAAATTGAAATAAACCAAGATATTATTTCACCAGATTTAGTAGTTTTGGATAATGGCGATTTATCAACTTTATTTTCAATAGTAAAACTTATTTCTCCAAACAAGCTTTCTTATCAATTACAAAATATGAAACAAGCTGATGAGCTAATAAAGAAACCCCTACGCATTACATTTATGACAGATCAAGGTGCTTACGAATTAGAAAAAGAAATTAAGCTAGTTGATTAATTATTTTATTTTGGGCACATTTTTGCCAAACTGTTTCATTAGCACAAATTTAGATTTGATTGATATGCACAATGAGACTGTTAATTAATATTTATTTCTGTTACAAGGGCATTTCTTTTGCCCTTTTGGGGATAAGACGATTGATAGATATTTAGTTTGAGTTTGTTTGAGTTAGGGGTTTAACCTATGAATAAGATATTTGTGAAAAGAGATATGGCAAGAAAAGACATTGTAAAAATTCTAAAAATTTCAAGCCTTGTGGTAGCTTTTGCCGCCTTAGGTGCTTGTACTTCAAGCTCCCTTTTTGGATCGAATGATGCAAATAATACAGATACTATCACCCTAGCAAATGCTGAAATAGACCAAAGCACATTAGCTCAAACCCCAATAACAGCCCTACCTGCTATCGCAACACAATGCCCACCAATTAGAGTTAAAGCGGGTGGAGGGGCATTATTCTCCTACGCCAAAAATCGAATTGGTGATGCACAATCATTAATATATCAAGCAAGAATAGATAATCAATCTCGTAATTGTGTAGTTTCAAATGGCCTCATCACCGTTAAAATGGGCGCTGTCGGTCGAGTACTACTTGGCCCTGCAAGCTCAAAAAACCAAATTACAGTACCGCTACGTTTTGTTGTAGAGCGAGATGACATTGCGGTATTTTCACAAAAATACGATATTCCTGTAACGATAACACCACCCAGTCAATCAGAAGAATTCATCAAAGTAGTTGAGAATGTAGCAATTCCATATATTGGAGGCGAAAATATCGTTATTTGGGTTGGGTTTGATACTAAGAGTTAGTTTTTATTCTTTATTCTTTGTTTACAACAATAATCTTATTGACGAATAGCATATAATTTAGCAAAATAACCTATCTGCGGGAGAGTTTGGATTTTCCCAACGCCGAAGGAGCAAGCACCCCGCTAAACTCTCAGGCAAATGGACCGCAGATAATATAAAACTCTGGAAAGCAGATTTCTGTTAGATATCTCACCGACGGAGTAACCATTTCTTTAATGGGAATCTCTCAGGTTCAAAGGACAGAGGGGGCAAAATGGCAAAGGACATCATGTCTTATGCTTTTGTGCATCTATTTTTGATCGGGGTCATAAATGAATAATAACCAACTAATAAAAACCAGTCTTTATGACTTACACATTGAGCATAACGCTCGCATGGTAAGTTTTGCAGGTTATGAATTGCCTATCCAATATAAAGGCATTGTAGCGGAACATAATCACACAAGAGAGCAAGTCAGCCTATTTGATGTTTCACATATGGGACAGCTTATTATTAAAGGCAAGGATTTCGCTAGCACCGCAAAAGCGCTCGAAAAAATAATCCCTGCAAATATTATTGATCTTCAACAAGGCGAGATGCGCTATTCCGTTTTGCTAAATGAAAATGGCGGCGTAATAGACGATCTCATCATCACAAGACCAACCGATAAGCAAGCAACTGATGGCACTATTTTTATAGTAGTAAATGGCGCAACAAAAGCTAATGATTTCAAATTTATGCAAGCAAACCTTACAAAAGAAATAAAGATATCTTTTGAAGAAGGTAAATCTTTATTGGCTTTGCAAGGGCCAAAAGCTGCTAGCGTACTTTCTCGTTTTTCTGATATTGTCGAAAAACTAAGCTTCATGCAATCAGATGCAACAAGCATTAAAGGCATAGGATGCAATATTTCTCGCTCTGGTTATACAGGAGAAGATGGCTTTGAAATCTCGCTAAATAATAAAGATGCACCAAAATTAGCCTCCATATTGCTTGATGAGCCAGAAGTTGAATTTGCAGGCTTAGGGGCGCGTGATAGTTTGCGCCTTGAAGCAGGGCTTTGTCTTTATGGACATGATATGAATGAAGAAATTGATCCGATAAGCGCTAGTATAATTTTTGCCATTGGCAAGCATCGACGACTTGAGGGTGGATTTATTGGTGATAAGAAAATACAGCAAATAATTACAAATGGCGCAAAGCAAAAACGCATGGGCATTATTTTTGATGGCAGAATGCCAGTTCGTGAAGGTGCAAAGCTAGTTGATGAACAGGGCAATAAAATTGGCTATATTACTTCAGGAACTTTTTCACCCATATTGCAAAAACCAATCGCTATGGGTTATTTACCAACAGAGCAGGCCAAAATCGGTACAAAAACCACTGCCATTGTGCGCAACAAGCAAGTAAATGGCGAAATTGTAAAAATGCCATTTGTGGCAAATAATTATTATAGGGGAAATTAAATGAAATATACTAGCGAACATGAATATGTAAAAACTGAAGGTGATATTGGCACTATTGGCATATCAGATTATGCACAAAACCAACTTGGCGATATTGTTTTTGTCGAATTACCTGAAGTTGGAAAGAGCTTTAACAAGGGCGATGAAATTGCAGTAATTGAATCCGTAAAAGCGGCAAGCGAGCTCTATGCGCCTATTAGCGGCACAATCACCCAAATCAACGAAGAGCTAGATATTGAGCCTGCATTAGTTAATTCATCACCGCAGGATAAGGGTTGGATTTTCAAAATCAAATTAAGCAATGCTAGTGAGCTTGATGAATTAATGGACGAAGAAGCATACGCTTCTCATATTGGCTAGGACAATAAAATGCGCTATCTCCCTCATTCTCATAACGAACGCCAGCAAATGCTCAACAGCATTGGCATAGATTGTGTTGATGAATTATTTGCATCAATCCCTAAATCTGCCATCAAACAGAGGCAGTTTGATTTACCCAACCATAAGGGCGAATTTTTGGTAGCGCAGCATTTGGGCGATTTGGCAAAGAAAAATATTAGCGCCAATGATGTGCCATTTTTCATTGGTGCAGGCGCTTATCACCATCATGTACCAGCCTCTGTTGATCATCTTATCCAACGTTCAGAATGGCTAACCGCCTATACACCGTATCAGCCAGAAATTTCGCAAGGCACATTGCAAGCGCTATTTGAATTTCAGACACAAGTAGCAACCCTAATGGGCATGGATATTGCCAACGCCTCAATGTATGATGGCTCAACCGCTACTGCCGAGGCCGCATTAATGGCAAAGCGCATCACAAGACGCAAAAAAATCATTCTTTCGGGTGGCCTACACCCACAATATCGTGACGTGGTGCATACCTATTTGGATAATGGCAAAGATCTCATCACTCTAGATTCTACTCCCGATGGACATGGCGATATTTTAAGCCAAATAGACGAGCAAACAGCAGCAATTATTGTGCAAACACCAGATTATTTTGGCTCACTACGTGATGTTAAGCAGCTCGCAGATGCGGCACACGAAAAGGGCGCTTTGCTAATAGTTGTCATTACCGAAATTATATCGCTTGGTCTGCTTGAAGCTCCGGGAAATTTAGGCGCTGATATTGTGGTTGCTGAGGGTCAATCTTTAGGCAATTCGCTCAATTTTGGTGGCCCCTATCTTGGGCTGCTCGCAACAAGAGCAAAATTCACTCGCCAGCTTCCGGGTCGCCTATGTGGGCAAACTATTGATAGCGCAGGGCGGCGTTCTTTTACGCTCACTCTTTCAACTCGTGAGCAACATATTAGACGAGAAAAAGCCACCTCGAACATCTGCACTAACGCAGGGCTTTGTGCACTAGCTTTTTCTATTCACCTCACATTGCTTGGTGGCACTGGACTAACAAAATTAGCCAAGCTCAATCATAAAATGGCTCGTAAATTAGCAAGTGAGCTCAATAAAATTCCAAATATTAAAGTGCTAAATAATAGCTTCTTTAATGAAATGATTGTGCGCCTTCCAAAATCTGCTGAGCAAATAGTCAATAATTTAGCCAAGAAAAATATTTTAGCAGGCGTGCCGCTTTCAAGGCTTGAACCAGACAATGAACAAGTTGAAAACTTATTGATTTTGGCCGCAACCGAATTAACTTCAAGCAAAGATATTGCAACGCTTTGTCAAGCTTTGACGGAGGAACTGCTATGAGCATGAATTCAACAGGCCGCCCCTCTTCACCCAATAAAACAACGGCGGGGGGGTCGGGAGCGTCAGCGACCAACGGCGACAAGAATAAAGAGGCGGGGGCGACAAGTATAAACCAAATAAAATCCGCAGCACTTTTACCAGATGAACCGTTATTATTTGAAGTTGGTCGCTTAGATAGTTCTGGTGTTGATTTGCCAGAAGTGCA
>Ga0256834_1002930_pt1 | contig 10482 bp, 7 predicted proteins | sample 4281140metaG_FD_190536 | JGI IMG/M metagenome (GOLD analysis project Ga0256834, IMG submission 190536) | Hydrothermal vent microbial communities from East Pacific Rise, Pacific Ocean - 4281-140 | ecosystem: Environmental > Aquatic > Marine > Hydrothermal vents | place: Pacific Ocean: East Pacific... | reverse complement strand
GAAGCCTCTTATTATCCAAAAAATACACCTATTACATATGTTGGTCATCCACTACTAGATCAAATAAAAGAGTATAAATCACAACTAAATAAAGAGGTGAAAAATATAGTTTTTATGCCTGGCTCTCGTAAGACAGAGATAACAAAGCTAATGCCAATCTATAAAAAAGTTAGAGCTAAGCTAGGGGTTAAGGCTACTCTTATAATTCCAACAAATTTCTCCCAAGAAGATATAAAAAAGTTATATGGCGATATATCTAATTTTAACATTACTAATGATACCTACAATACACTACTAAAGTCAGATTTTGCTTTCATTTGTAGCGGTACTGCTACACTTGAAGCATCTATTATTGGTATCCCTTTTGTTTTAACATATATAGCTAAAAAACTTGATTATTTCATTGGAAGTAGGCTTGTAAAATTAGATTTTGTAGGACTCGCAAATATTATGTTTTTAAAACATAAAAACAAAACAATCCATCCAGAATTTCTTCAAGATAATGTTACAGTTGAAAATTTAATAGAGGCTTACAACGATTACGATAGAAGCTCTTTTTTACAAGACTCTAAAGAGTTAAGAAGCTACCTTAAAAACGGTAGCTCTAAAAATGTTGCAAAACTAATTGAGGGGAGTTAAATTTTATTTAGATGTTGTAAAAATGGCTCTGGCTTTATAAACCCAATAATGGTTTTAGATTTTATAACTTGAGAATTTTCATCAATAAATAAGATTGCTGGTGGTCCAAAGACACCATATTTTACACTTAAATCTTTTTGTGCTTGAGTATTTGCTGTAATATCTGCTTTGATTAGAACAAAATCATCCATCTTAGCTTTAACATTTGCATCTGCAAATGTAACCTCTTCTAACTCTACACATGAAGCACACCAATCAGCATAAAAATCAAGCATTATTTTTTTGCCCTTGTTTTTTTCTAAAACTGCATCAAGCTCTGAGATTGAAGTAACTTTTATAAATGAAGCATGTTTAATCTCTTGTATCACTGAAGTATTAACCCCAGATGATGCAAAAATTTTAAGTGGAGACAACATACTTTTTGAACCACCCATAACACCAATAAATATTATTAAAGAGTATAAAAACATAATAGCAGCTATAGTTTTTTTAATATGATGATGATTTTTTTTATTATCAAATAATCCAAGATAAAAAGCAAAACCAATACCTGTAATAGAATAAAGAATCATAGTAATTTGAGTATCTACTATGCGTCCAATCATCCAAATAGCTACAACCAACATTGCTACACCAAAAAATGCATTTACTAATGTCATCCACTCTCCAGGTTTAGGCATAAATTTACCAGCACTTACACCAACAAGGATTAGAGGAAGACCCATACCTATACTCATAGAAAAAAGAGCCATGCCACCAAGGACTGCATCACCTGTTTGACCTATATATACAAGGGCTCCAGCAAGTGGAGCAGCTACACATGGACCAACTATTAAAGCTGATAAAAATCCCATAATTGCCACACCAATATACCCATTTTGATTTCCAGTTGAGCTAACTTTTGCAACGATTGAATCTGGAAGTTTTAATTCATAAAATCCAAACATACTCATAGCAAGAGCTACAAATACACCAGCAAAAGAGTAGATAACATAAGGGTTTTGAAGCGCTGCTTGAATATTAGCTCCAAAGAGACCAGCAAATACACCAGCGATTGTATATGCAACAGCCATAGCTAATACATAGACTACGGATAAAGCAAATGCTTTTTTTGTAGTGAGTCCTTTACCTTGAGAAATTATAACACCAGATATAATTGGTATCATAGGAAACACACACGGGGTGAGTGCAAGAAGCAAACCAAAACCTAAAAATGTTAAAAGAATTAACCATAAACTACTATTTTTAATTGTATCTGCAATTAGATCAGTCTCTGATAAATCTTCATCTTTAATTAGCTCTTTTTTTATTTTTGGCAGTTGAGCTTGTGTTGTAGTTTTTGAAATATTTATCTTATCTGTATCAATTTTTAATTTAAAATTATCAGTGTATGGTTCATAACACAACCCCTGCTCTGAGCATCCTTGATAAAATATTTTAAACTCTATCTCTTTTATACCACTAACTCCTTTGACCTTTTCTAAATCAATTACAAATATAGGAGTAGAAGCATAAACCATATCTTTTTCATGCTTAACAGTCTTTGGAGCTTGTATATTTTTAATGCTAATCTCTTGAGTGTTAGTAATTTCAAATTTGACTTGTTCAGAGTAAAGATAGATATCTTTTGCTAACCATATTTTAGCAATAACTTGAGCTTTTTCATTAACTTTAACAGTTGGTTTAAAAGCTTCTTCTGGCATTAAAAATTTTGAAGTAGCACTCACCAATGTAGTTATAAATAAAAGCAATAAAACAATTTTTTTCATTATAAAAATCCTTTAAATAATATATAATTATATACTAAATAAATGTAATAATCTATTGTCTTGATTTAAAATAATATAAGTTTAACTAAACTTTTTGGGAAATTAAACTAAAATACTATTAAAGTTATATTATATTTTAGAGGAAATATTGTGGTAATTAAAAATGCAATTATTTGTGATAAAGATGGGCAAAGAGAGGGTAATTTTAGTATTGAAGATAGGACGGACAAGGTAATTGACGCAAAAGGGGCTTTTCTAATTCCCCTAATCGTTGATTTAAATGTTAGGCTTCATGATGGTGTACTAAACTCTAAAAATATTAAAAGTATCTCAGATGAAGCAAAAAAGGGTGGCGTAGGTCATATTGTCTTAAATGCAGACTCAAACCCTCCAATTGATAGTGAAAGTATTTTAGAATTTGCTCAAAACAATATTCACAATCTTGGTGGTGCCAAAATTGATTTGATGCTCAATACCCTTAAAGATGATGGCAGTATGAGCAATATTGCAATTATGTTAAAAAAAGGTGCTATAAGTCCATATATGAGCACCATTGCTAAAAATAATGTATGTATAAAAATTGCTGAGTATGTTCAGATGTATAAAAACACTCTTTTTTGTAAAGCCGAAGATAATTCACTTATAAAAAGTGGGGTTATGCTTGAGGGGGATGTAAGCTCTAGTTTTGGACTTGCTGGAATTCCTGATTTGAGTGAAGTTTTACATGTATCTCGTATGATAGAGATTGCCAGACATTTTAAAATAAAAATTCTTTTTAAATCTATAGCTTCACCTCGCTCAATTTCACTTATAACTCAAGCAAAAAAAGAGGGTGTAGAAGTTAGCTGTGAAGTTTCACTTCATCATCTTGTAAACTCAGATGAAGCATGTATGAATTTTAACACCACTGCAAAATTAGATCCACCATTGGCATCTAAAAATGATATGTTCGAGCTTCAAAATGCGCTTAAAAATGATCAAATAGATATCCTTACAACACTTCATCAACCATCATCTCCATTAAATAAAGAGGTGGCATTTTTTGATGCAGCTTATGGGTGTGAGTCTTTAGCTAATGCACTACCGCTTTATTATACAAAGTTAGTAAAATCTGGTTTAATAAATATGGAAAAATTAATTGAATTGACCTCTTTAACCCCTGCAAAAATTATTGATAAAAAAGTTGATTATGTGCTTTTTAATCCCGATACTAAGAGTATTATAAAAAATGCAAACTCCCTTTATGATTCTCAAGAGATTTTTGGTGAAGTAATTAGTTTATAATGATAGCTAATGATATATCAGAATTAAAATTAAAACAGATGATAGGCAAGATGCTTATCTTTGGGTTTGATTCTCTCCATGTTGATGAAAATGATAAAATTTATAAATATATTAGTAAATATAATTTAGGTGGAATAATCCTTTTTGACAAGTTTTACCACGATAGAGATAAAGCCAAAAACATTAAAAACCCTTTACAGCTAAAAAAATTAACTTCTCAACTACAAGCTATATCTAAAAATAAGCTACTTATCTCTATAGATCAAGAGGGTGGGGAAATTGCTAGACTTAAAGTAAAAGATGGTTTTACTCCAACTATTTCTGCAAAATATTTAGTAACTTTAGGTAAGCAAAAAGCAAAACAAAGTTATTCACTACTTTCAAAAGAGCTACAAGAGTTAGGAATAAACTGTAACTTTGCTCCCTTAGTTGATTTAGCATTAAACAAAGATAGTGAAGTTATCTATAAAATGGATCGCTCATATGGTGATGAGGTAGATGAAGTTACGCAATATGCAGAAATTTTTATGGATGAACTTCAAAAGCATAAAGTTATAAGTTGTTTGAAACATTTTCCAGGACATGGCTCTGCACTTGGAGATTCACATGAAGGTTTTGTTGATGTTAGTGACACTTGGAGTAAACTAGAACTACAACCTTATAAAAAATTACTCTCAAAAACAAAAATGATAATGACAGCTCATGTATTTAACAAAAATATTGATGATAAGTATCCCGCAACTCTTTCATATAAAACAAATACTTTACTCTTGCGTGAAGAGATTGGTTATGATGGTGTAATTCTTAGTGATGACTTGCAAATGAAAGCGATAGAATCACACTATACAAAAACACAAGCTATAAAACTTAGTATAAATTCTGGGGTAGATATGATTATGTATTGTAATCAACTCTTAAGTGATGATGTACTAGATATTATCAACTCCACTTTTGAGCTTGTAAAAAATGGTGAAATTCCACTAAGGCGGATAGAAGAAGCAAATAAGCGAATTTATAAACTTTTTGGTGAGATTTGATGGAAGTTGGGTTTGGATTTTATGATTGGTTGATATTTGGTTTGTACTTTGTAGTGCTAATATCTGCATCAGTATTTTTAGCAAATAAAAATATGCTCACTTCAAGGGAGTTTTTTGTAGCTTCAAACTCTATGCCAACTTTTGCAGTAGCTATCTCACTCTTAGCTACAGCACAATCAGCCGCTACATTTTTAGGTGCACCTGAGTTTTCATATAAGTTTGACTTAACACTTATAGGTTTTTCTGTTACTTCCCTTTTGGCTATATATATAGTGGCAAATGTATTAATACCAAAATTTTATGCTATTAAAGCACTAAGTGTATATGAACTTTTAAAACATAGATATGATGAGAGTGCTTCAAAAAGTGTAGGGGTGATGTTTTTAGTTGGTAGAGTGTTTGCAAGTGGTGCTAGACTATATATCGCTGCACTAGCTTTGAGTATGATAATTTTTTATGATATATCTTTGATTCATATGATTATATCTGTTTTGATTCTTATTTTTGGAGCTTTAATATTTACATATTTTGGTGGTGTAAAGTCTGTAATATTTAGCGACATTTTACAAGCATTTGTATATATTGGAGCTGGAGTTGCAGTTTTATTTTATCTATATGCAGCTCTAAATATGGAGTTCTCAACAATGATAAGTAGTTTAAATGAGGCTGAAAAACTAAAATTTATAGATTTTGATCTTAGTTTTAGCAATGAGGGAAAATTTAATATTTATGGACTTTTAACTGGTTACCTGCTTTTAAACATAGCAGCGTTTGGACTTGATCAAGACCTAACACAAAGGGTGCTTTCATGCAAAACACAAAAAGAAGCTAAACTCTCTTTGTATTCAGCGACACTTATAAGCATACCAGTATCACTTCTTTTTTTATCAATAGGACTTTTACTTTATTTGTATTATCAAGAACATCAAGTTGCTCAAAAATTTGCTGGTGAGAGTGTAACTATCTTTATGTATTTTATTTTAAATGAGATGCCAGAGGGTTTAAAAGGTTTTGTAACTATAGGGGCAATTGCAGCAGCACTCTCAAGTACAAACTCTGTTTTAGGTGCAATGAGTTCAGTAGCAATAGAGGATATCTATAAGCCTTATAGATTAAAAAAACAACCAACTACAAGTGAGTTACATTTTGTAAAGATAGCAAAAATTATGGTGCTAGTTTTTGCCGTGGCTTTATCTATTATGGCGGTGCTTAGTTATATAGTTCACAGCATGAGTGATGTCCCACTTATAAGTTTTGCACTTGGGGTAATGGCTTACGCATATAGTGGATTACTTGGTGTTTTTGCATCTGCTATTTTTACCTCAAGAGGTAACTCAAAACTCATTCCATACGCACTTGCTGGTGGTTTTTTTAGTGTACTTAGTATGCAAGGGTATATCTTTGGTTTAGATATTGGTTTTTCATGGCAGTTAGTTATAGGGACTATGGTTTCATTTATGATAATGCAGATTGGGAAAAATACTCATACCAAAACCCTACTTGCGAATAAACACTAAATTTTTTAAACTTCTACTCTCATCCTTGCTAGCAAACTCTTTTAAATTCTCCAATTTATGAGAATATTTAAAACTTGGTGCTAGTTCAGTAATAAGATTTTTTATAAAACTCTCATCTAAATCAGGCGAATTTAAACATGCTAAAAGCGTACATTCTTTTGAAGCGATTTGTGGAAGTTTCATAATAAGTTTACGATAATCCTTAGTAGCTTCAAAACTCCCTTTTTGAAAAGTAGGAGGATCGATGATGATTAAATCGTAAGGACCTTTTTTCTTTATGCGTGAAAATGATTTTAAGATATTATATGGATGAAAACTAACTCCCCTAGTATCTAGGTCATTAATATGATGATTTATACGCCCTGTACTTAGAGCGCCTTTACTCATATCTATGTTACTAACTTTAGTAGCACCACCTAGGACACAAGCTACACTAAATGCACATGTATATGAAAAAAGGTTTAACACACTTTTATCTTTTGAGTTAGCCCTTACAAACTCTCTACCATTTTTCATATCGGGAAAATATCCAGAATTTTTGTTTGAGAGTAGATTTAGTTTAAATTTCATCCCGTTTTCAATTGCGAAGAGTTCCTCAGGAAGTTCTCCAACTATAACCTTACTTGGAACACCTTTTATATATCTTCTTTGCAAAACTATGGTTTTATGTCTAGTGGAAGTTATGAACTCTTTTAATATATCTAAAAGCTCGGCTTCGTTCTCTTCTTCAAAATAAAGAGCAACACTTAAAATATCATCAATAGAGTCAATAGTTAGATGTTTCCACCCTTCATAAAGCCCACCACGACCGTGAAAAAGTCTTTTGAATTCGTTGGTTAAATCGTTAGAATTTTTTTGTAAATGTGTCTGTATTTCTGTTGTAGTCATTATATTTCCAGATTGTCTATCTCTTTATTAATCTCTTCTACTTTTTTTTCTAGGCTCATAGCTTCGTAGAGATGCTTGCTTAGAATATAGTTTGTTCTTGCTTTTTGGTTATTATTTTGTTTTTTATAAATTTCCGCAATACTTTTTAGAATTTCAGCTTCAGTTAGTATATACTTATTGTCTTTTGCTATTTTTAAAGCTTTATGAGACTCATCAAGAGCTTTTTTGTACTCACCTAATCCTTGATAAACAATACCAATATTTTTCAGTGAAGATGCTATGCTATTCTGGTTTCCAATCTCTTTTTTAATTTTCAAGGAATCATTGTGATATTTAAGAGCAGTTTCAAATTCACTTAACTCTTGATAAACGATACCAATATTTTCTAATGAATAAGCTATACCACTTTTTTCACCAATATGTTTTTTAATTTTTAAGGAATCATTGTGATATTTAAGAGCAGTTTCAAATTCACTTAACTCTTGATAAACAATACCAATATTTTCGAGTGAATTAGCAATACCACTTCTGTCACCGATTTCTTTTTTAATTTTTAAAGAGTCATTGTGATATTTAAGAGCTGTCTTTAATTCACCTAATTCCTGATAGATACCGCCAATATTTCCTAATGAATTTGCAATACCACTTTTACGATAAATCTCTTTTTGAATAGTTAAAGATTTATTGTAATATTTGAGAGCAGTTTTAAACTCTCCTAATGATTGATAGATTCTACCAATATTTCCTAGTGAGATTGCTATATTTTTTCTATTACTAAGTTCTTTTTCAATATTTAAAGAATCATTTAGATATTTTAGAGCAAGTTCAAATTTACTAAGTTCTCCATATATTACTCCTATATTTCCTAAGGATTTAGCAATGCCATCTTTGTCTCCAATCTCTTTTTGAATAACTAATGCATCATTTTGGTATTTAAGGGCAGTATTTAGTTCTCCTTTATGGGCGTATATACCTCCAATAGTAACAAGGGAACTAGTGATGCCTTCTTTGTCAGCGATCTTTCTTGAAATTTTTAAAGCATCATTTTGATATTTTAGTGCTACTTTTAAATTATCAAGTCTATAATATACGTTACCAATGCTTATCAGTGAATTTACTTCTCCAGACTTATCTTTAATTTTTATTCTTATTTTTAAAGCTTTTCGATGATATTTTAAAGCAGTTTGATAATCACTAAGGCTATCATATGTGATACCAATATTTCCATATATATCTGATATATTTTTTTTATCATTAGTGTATTTTAAAGATAAATTAAAATATTTTAATGCTAAAGTATAATCACTTATTTTATGTGCTTCTACAGCAATTTTAGAAGTTAAATCGTAAAGAATGTTTTCATGCTTTACATCCGAAAATAGATATTTTTCATACTCATCTATAGCTTTTTTTAGTCTTTCATTTTTTACTTCAAGTGAGTGCTTAAAAGAGTGGTCAGTAAATGAATGAGAAAATTTAACGGTTGAATACAAATCTCCGGCTTCTGTTTTTAAATATTCTAGACTTTTATTTGACAAAATAACAATTATTTTAATATTCTTTTCTGGAATGAAATCTCGCTGAAACTGAAGGTGATTAATTATCTCTTTTTGATTAATGTTTTCATATATGTTTGCTAGAAAAAAATCATTTTTATTATAGTTGACATCATAAGCTAGCTTACTCAATATTTCTTTATCAAAATCAAAAAGTTTAACAGCATGTTTAGATATTAAATACTCTTGAAACTCATCTGCTAATGCTTTAGTGTCTACACCAACAAATAATATACCTGTTGCGCTTGAAACTCTTTTAATACTCGCTTCAAGCCTTTTTAGTGCTATCCTATCTGCTGGTATAAGAGATTTCATTTTAGTCTATTTAAATTATCTTTAATAATTGGATTAATATCATAGTAGGCTTTACCATTTAAGTAGGCAAATACTAAACCAGAGCGTAGCGTGTCTATTAAATCTTCTCTATCTTCTTTTGAAACTATATGAGAACTTTCTATTTTTTGTAAAAATGTAGAGTAAATCTGAACCTTATAGTCTATCTCGCCTTGTAATAGTTTTATTGCACTGTCTACTTCATTTATGTCAATAATCTTACTCTCAAATATATCAATTGCCTCTGTAGAAGCTTTTTGAATAATTTCTAAAAGTTGTCTTAGATTTCCACCACTCATTTTGATTGCTAAATCTATAGCATCATCAGTGATAAGATCTCTGTTCTCAATTCTACTTGTTATAACATCTTTTAAAAGTTTTATGTCTTTTATATTTCCATTATCATCAATTTCCATAGTAAAATCAATTGCTTTTACATTGTAAATATCGACAATACCTTTTAGATATACAGGCATAGTTATAATTTTAAAACACTCTATATCTCTTAGTATATCTACATCTTTAGTGAAAATTTCATCAATATTATTTAATTTTTCTAATCCATCAAGTATAAGTAAAATTTCTTTAGAACTATTTTGCAAAAGTTGATATTTTTTAATTAAAGAATTAATCATACTTAATAAATCTCTATTTTTAAACTTATAAATTCTCTTTGCTTCTTTTCGGATATTTTCATCAGCTTTATATGTTGAACTAAGTGAAGCATTTGCACTAAACAGTGATAGAAATCCAGCTTTTACAGTAAGTTCTGCTTTCGCAGAAACTTCAGAAGAATCATCAGTTGATGAATTCTCAATTTTTATAAGTTCTCCACTATTAATTTCTTCTACTTCTTTAAGTTTTAATTTAAACTCATTTTCTAGCTCTTTTTTTTCTTTTTTACCTAAGTCATTATTATCAATTAAGTTAAAACCAATTCCTAAAAGAATATCTACAATATCTATATCATCATATTTAAAAACCTCCATAGCTTGAATATGTCTTATTTCATAACTTTCTTCAAACTCAGCATTTTCATGTTTAAGATTATTTAGTATTGTACTTTTACCATTACCTCTTTGACCAGCGATAAAAAAAACATTTTGCTTGTTAGTGTTTCGCTTAATATTTCCAATAAATCTTTTAAGTTTTTTATCATATATATTTACAAAAAAATCATATTCATCTTCATTTAATGGTTTATTACCCTCAAAACTATTATATATGTCTTCTAATGTTTTTGCTTTAATCATAAGTGTATTTCCTAATTATAGATGCATTTATATAGAATTATACCATTTTAAATTTCTAATTGATTTTCTTTTTCTCCATCTTTAGTCTAACATCTCTATTTTATAGCCATCACTTTTTAACTGTTGTAGTAAACCATCATCTCCAACTAGATGTAAATAACCAACTAAAACAAGCTCATTATTTTTTATTTTAAACATTCTTTTTA
>Ga0256834_1002929_pt1 | contig 10486 bp, 8 predicted proteins | sample 4281140metaG_FD_190536 | JGI IMG/M metagenome (GOLD analysis project Ga0256834, IMG submission 190536) | Hydrothermal vent microbial communities from East Pacific Rise, Pacific Ocean - 4281-140 | ecosystem: Environmental > Aquatic > Marine > Hydrothermal vents | place: Pacific Ocean: East Pacific... | reverse complement strand
ATCCTCGTTACCGCCGGTTTTGTCCCGTTGATGATCCTGAGCACCGCCATTTTATGGAAGCTCACCGGAAAAATATCGAAAATGCAGATCATGACCATCGTGTTGGTCACGGTATTTGGCGGGCTGTCGGTTTATTTCAATGACGATCGGTTTTTCAAAATGAAGCCGACGATGATCTATCTGATTTTCGCCGCTATTCTGGGGTTTGGCCTGTTGCGCGGCCAATCCTATTTGCGCCACGTCATGGAAGAAATGATGCCGCTCGAAGACGAGGGGTGGATGTTGCTGACCAAACGCCTAACCGCGTTTTTCTTTGGGTTGGCGATATTGAACGAGGTGATATGGCGCAACACCTCTACCGAAAACTGGGTTTATTTCAAAACCTTCGGCCTTACGGCGGCGGTGTTTTTGTTCTTCATGACCCAGACCAAATTGTTTGCCAAATATAGTCTGGATGATAAGAAACCCTAGCCTTTTTGGCCAAACAATATCTTCTGTGATGCCTTGTTATCAGAGGGCGATGCGCGTTTGTCGGCCTCAAGATCACGGCCCGCCCGCACCGCCGTGCGCGCACCGACCAGATCAAGCCAACGCACCAGATTTGGCTTGTCTGTGATGTCTTGTTCCTGACGTTTCCACAAATGCGCCCAAGGCCAGATCGCCATATCGGAAATCGAATAAAAATCGCCTGCGACGTATTCATTGGTCGCCAATTGCGTGTCCAACACCCGATAAAGCCGCGAAACCTCGTTGCGGTAGCGGTCTTTGGCATAGGGCAGATCATGGGGCGGATCCATCGCCGGTGCATAAGTGAGAAAATGATGCGCCTGTCCGGCCATCGGCCCCAGCCCACCCATTTGCCACATCAACCATTGATCCACAGCAATACGCGCGCGTTCGTTCGGGCCACCAAATTGTCCGGTTTTGCGTGCCAGATATTGCAGGATTGCGCCGCTTTCGAAAATTGATACCGGCGCACCATCCGGCCCATCGGGATCGGTGATTGCGGGCATCCGGTTGTTGGGCGAAATCGCCAGAAATTCGGGGGTGAATTGTGCACCTGTCCCGATATTGATGAGGTGGGTGGTATAATCCAACCCCATTTCTTCAAGCGCGATAGAGATTTTCCAACCGTTCGGGGTTGGCCAGTAAAATAGATCAATCGGTGCGGTCATCGGGCATCTCCTTTGGTGTTGGCATATGATGGCGGGTTTTAACAAATGGGCAAGGGTAATCCTGTAGATCGCAACAATGTGAGCTGCGTATTGACGGCCATGTTGGCGCTGCGCTATGCGTGTGGTGTGGTGATTTGTTACCGGATTGCGGGCCACGTTAAACATTCCGCTAAAATGGTCTCGATAGGGCACCCCTTTCGCATGACCGCGACTGGGGATTTTTTGTGGCTATTTGGCCTGCGAGGACAGAGATATGAGCAACTGGAACTGGAACAAACGCACCACCGCCGTGCATGGCGGGATTCGGCGCAGCCAATATAATGAGGTCAGCGAAGCGATATTTCTCACGCAGGGATTTGTTTATGACACCGCCGAGGCGGCCGAGGCGCGGTTTATCGAAACCGGACCGGATGAATTTATCTATGCGCGTTACGGCAATCCAACGGTGTCGATGTTTGAAACCCGCATGGCCGCGCTTGAAGGGGCCGAAGATGCCTTTGCCACCGCGTCGGGCATGGCGGCGATCAATGGCGTGTTGATGGCGGGCGCGAAATCCGGTGATCATATCGTTGCCGCGCGGGCGTTGTTCGGGTCGTGTTATTACATCCTCGACGAGGTTCTGGGAAATCTCGGGGTCGAGGTTTCTTATGTCGAGGGCACAGATATCTCCGCGTGGAAAAACGCCATTCGCCCCGATACCAAACTGGTCTTTTTCGAAAGCGTGTCCAATCCAACCCTCGAAGTGATTGATATTGCGGCGGTTGCGGATATCGCCCATGCGGCGGGCGCATTGGTGGTGGTGGACAATGTGTTTGCCACGCCGGTGGGGTCGCGCGCCATTGCCCTTGGCGCCGATGTGGTGACCTATTCTGCCACCAAACACATCGACGGGCAGGGTCGCACCCTTGGCGGTATCATCTTGGGAACCAAGGATTTTATCCGTGGTACCCTTGAACCCTATATGAAACATACTGGCGGCTCGATGAGCCCGTTCACCGCTTGGGTCATGGTCAAAGGTCTGGAAACCATGGAATTGCGGGTGCGCGCACAAGCGGCGTCTGCGATGGCAATTTGCGAGGCGTTACAAGGTCACGCGGCTTTGCGGCAACTGATCTATCCGGGCCATGCGCAGCATCCGCAACACCCGTTGGTTCAAAGCCAGATGGCCAATGGCGGCACCGTTCTCTCGGTTGATTTGAAGGGCGGGCAGGCGGCGGCATTCGCGTTTCTCAATGCGCTGCAAATTGTGTTGATTTCCAACAATCTGGGCGACACAAAATCTATCGTGACCCATCCGGCCACCACCACCCACCAACGCCTGCCCGATGACCAAAAGGCCAGTTTGGGGATCACGCCGGGGTTGGTGCGCATCAGTATCGGGATTGAGGATACCGATGATCTTATTGCCGATATACTTGGGGCATTGGCGGCGGTTTAAAGTGTTTATTTCGGGGTGGCGTTGTCGGATTTTCCGGTGACTTTGCGCGCGGCGGTGATCATCGCCATATCGGCCTTGCCTTTGGTGAGCCACGATATGGCAAACGCCCAGACGCCCGCCGCCTCGGCCCAGAACACCACATAATACCCGATGACAATGTCGCGTGCGCCATCGTTGCCATATATTTTGAAATAGGATGCCCCCGCGATCACAATGGTTGCCAGCACAATCACCCATCCACAGGCAAAATAGATTTTGCGGCGAAACGGTTTGGCGGTTTTCGGGAATTTGACAAAGCAAAAGGCCCCGAGGCAAAAGAAGAACGTCAATGCCGAAGCATAGTGAAACAGCGGGCTAAGGGACAGGCCGAGGGCCTCTTGGCTGACTGTGGTGATCAGCTGGGTCGGGCTTTCGTTGGGAAACAGCGCAACCCCGAAGGCGGCGACACCGGCGATGGTGGCAATCCAGTCGTCGGAAAACCATTCGCCGGTTTCGCGCCGGTAGCCTTTGTAGGAAATCAGGAAAATACCGATAGCGCACAGCGTGCCCACGAATATATCGCGCAATGTGGTGTGGAAAAAGTCGCTTAACGATGGCTCGATCCGACCTTTGGTCATTAGACCGCCAACAATCAACACAACCGGCAAAAACAGGCCGAGAAACCCGAGGGCGCGGCGCACGCGGTGGTAGGATAATACCAATTCGTCTTGGGTGTTTGGGGGCATAGTCGGTCCGAAAGTTGAGGAAACGAAATCGTTGAAATTGGGTATGCAATCTTTACGGCAAGCGGCCCCGGTGCTCAAGGTTTTTGCGCGCCCGAAACCCTGACTTGAATCAATGTGCTCCAATTCGCTTGCTGTTAGGATCAAATCATAGAAACGGAGGTTCCAGATGTATAAAAATATTCTCGTTCCGGTGTCGTTTGACCAAGCGCGTGATATGGATGCCGCGATTGAAGTGGCGCAGACATTGGCCGCAAACGACGCGAAAATCACCCTGCTGCATGTGATGGAGCATATCCCCGGCTATGCGATTTCCTATTTGCCTGTCGATTATCTGGCCGCCTCGAAAGAGGCGATCACGACCGAGTTGGCAACATTGGTCAAAGGCATCGAAGGCGGGGTTGGTATGGTGATCGAGGGCCATTCCGGCCGCTCAATTCTTGATCATGCGTCTGGCAATGATGTGGATTGCATTGTCATCGCGTCGCACCGCCCCGGCATGCAGGATTATTTCCTTGGCAGCACCGCCGCGCAAGTGGTGCGCCATGCGACCTGTTCGGTGCATGTGGTGCGCTAAATCATTTTCGTAGGGCGCTGTTTTCAACGCCCTACGTTTTGATCGGGATAGCGGCCCGGTTAGGTTGGTGCGCCGACCATACCCACGATATCATAGGTTTTCGCCAATATCGGGGCGGCGATGGCGCGCGCGCGCATGGCTCCGTCGGCCAAAATCCGGTCGATTTCGCCCTCGTCCTGCATCAATCGCGACATTTCCCCCGATATTGGTGAAAGTTTGGCGACCGCCAGTTCGGCCAACATCGGTTTGAACGTGCCAAATTGCTGCCCGCCCACATCGGCCAACACCTGTTCCACGCTTTGATCGGCAAGGGCGGCATAGATATTCACCAGATTGCGCGCCTCGGGGCGCCCGTCCAGACCGTCGACCTCGGATGGCAGACCATCAGGGTCGGTCTTGGCTTTGCGGATTTTCTTGGCAATGGTATCGGCGTCGTCGGTCATATTGAGACGGCTGGCGTCCGACGGATCGGACTTTGACATCTTTTTACTGCCATCACGCAGCGACATCACCCGTGTGGCCGCGCCTTCTATCACCGGTTCGGTGATCGGAAAGAAATCAACGCCATAGTCATGGTTGAATTTGGCGGCAATGTCGCGGGTGAGTTCAAGATGCTGTTTCTGGTCTTCGCCCACCGGCACATGAGTCGAATGATAGATCAGAATATCGGCAGCCATCAATGTGGGATAGCTGAACAATCCAACGCTGACTTTCTCGCGGTTTTTACCGGCTTTGTCCTTGAATTGGGTCATCCGGTTCATCCACCCCATGCGGGCGACACAATTGAAGATCCACCCCAATTGCGCATGTTCGGGCGCTTGGGATTGGTTGAACAGAATGGATTTTTGCGGATCAAGACCCGAGGCAATAAAACCGGCGCAAAGTTCACGCGTGGCACGGCGCAATTTGGCCGGATCTTGCCAAACGGTGATGGCGTGAAGATCCACCATGCAATAGATCGTCTCGATGCCGCTGTTTTGCATATCGACAAACCGTTTGATCGCGCCAAGGTAATTGCCAAGGTGCAAATCGCCCGATGGCTGTATGCCCGAAAAGACGCGGGGGGCGAATTTGCCGCCCTGCTGGGACTGCGTTTGGACCGCTTCCGTCATTGTTGTTTCTCCACTGTTTTTGTGCCGGTCATACCGTGTGTATTTCCGTGCTGGATTTTCACCTCTGTCCCGCTTATCCATGCGCCAACCAGACGTCAAGGAGACGCAAAAATGAGCAGTCCAACCAACATTAGCCCGGTGAACCCGTTGCCCCCTGTGGTGGTCGCGCTCTTTATTGTGATGGTGTTGATCGAGGCGCGATTTACACTTGGCTCGCGCGGTCTTCTTGGAGGACCCGAGGCGGTGGGCTGGCGGCTTGATGCGCTGCGCACTTACGGGTTTTCCGGCAATATTTTTGACTGGATGGTCGAGAACCGGCAATATCCCAAAGAACATATGCTGCGGTTCATCAGCTATCTGTTTGTGCACGGCAGTTTCACCCAAACGCTATTTTCGGGCGTGATGTTATTGGCGCTTGGTAAATTCGTCGGCGAGGTATTCGCTGGTTGGGCCGTTGTTGCGGTGTTTATTGTGTCGGGTATCGGTGGCGCGCTGGCCTATGGCGCATTTCTGGATGTGCGGTTCCCGCTTTTTGGGGCCTTTCCCGGTGTTTACGGGTTGATCGGGGCGTTTACCTATGTGTTGTGGTTGCGCCTTGGTCAAATGGGCGAACGCCAGATTGCGGCGTTTCGTATGATCGGATTTTTGATGGGGATACAATTGCTGTTTGCCTTGATTGTGGGCGGCAATAGCGATTGGGTGGCCGATGTTGCGGGATTTGTCACCGGCTTTGCCCTGTCGGTTTTCGTGATCCCCGGCGGTTGGTCCAAAATCCGCGCCAGATTGCGCCACGAATAAACCGGTTATCGCCGCATCGCCGATTTGATTTCATGGATGTGAAACGCGCCGATGATCCGGCCAATGGCGAAATAACTGAAGATACCTGTGCCAACCAAAATCAACAGCGCAAGATAGCGCCATCCCGCCATGCCAAGGAACGGATTGAGCAGCACCATCACCCCCCATAAAACGCCGCCCATCATCAATGACGCCATGATAATCCGCCAGATACGGCGGCGAAACCGCGCGTCAAAGCGGGCGATGTCGCCGTATTTACGCGCCCCGAACCCCAGTTGTAGCACCATAAACCAACCGGCCAATGTGGTGGCAATAGCGGCGGCAATCCAGCCGATATAGGGGGCAAGTCCAATAGCAATAGCGGCATTGACCACCATCGCCACCAATGCATAGCGAAACGGGCTTTTGGTGTCTTCGCGGGCAAAATAAAGCGGTTGTTGCACTTTTTGCAGCACAAATGCGGGCAGGCCAAGACCGTAAACCGCCACGGCAAGCGCGATCGAGGCACTGTCATCGCTGCCGGTGGCCCCGCGTTCAAATAGCACCGAAACCAGTGGCAGCGGGATCACTACCAAGGCCACCGCCGCCGGAATGGTCAACGCCAGCGCGATTTCACCAGCGCGTGAATAGGCCTCGCGGCTGCCGGTCATATCGCCCGCTCGCAACCGGCGTGACAGATCGGGCAATAGCACAATACCAACCGCAATCCCGACCACTCCCAAGGGCAATTGATACAGCCGGTCCGCCGAATAAAGCCAGCCAACGGCGCTGTCAAAATTGCTCGCCACTTGTTGGCCAACCAAAAGATTGATCTGCATAACGCCGCTGGCCATAGCCGCAGGCACCGCCACCATCACCAGCTTTTTCATATCCGGTGACCAACGCGGACGCCCCGGAACGATGGATATACCGGCGCGACTGGTCGCGATCCACACCAGAGCAAGCTGCGCCACACCGGCAAAAGGGATTGTCCAGATCAACCAGATTACAATTTCACCACCCAGAACATAGGCCGCAGTCATCGCCGCGATCACCATTATGTTGAGCAATACCGGCGCCGCCGCTGCCGCCGCAAACCGTCCGGTCGAATTCAAAACCCCCGAAAACAACGCCGAAAGCGAGATAAACAGGATATATGGAAACACGATATGGCCAAAACCCACGGTCATATCAAAGCGTGCGTCGCCGACAAATCCTTCGGCTGTGGCCCAAACCAGTGCTGGCATGAAAACCATGGCCAATCCGGTCAGGATCAACAGGACAAACCCGAGACCGTTAAAGGCGGCGCGCGCAAATGCGGTTGCGTCCTCGCCTGCCTCGATACGTTTGGAAAACATCGGCACAAAGGCCGCATTAAACGCGCCCTCGGCAAAGAACCGGCGAAACATGTTGGGCAGACGGAACGCGGCCACAAACGCATCCATGACCGGCCCCGGACCAATCAGGCTCAGGATAAGGATATCACGCGCAAAACCAAGCACACGGCTAAGTAAGGTCCAGATGCCAACGGTGAAAAAGCCCGAAATCAGGCGCACAGGTTTCATGGGTTACCTGCCATTATTTATGGGCCTGCGCCGCGCCCGACGCAATCGCCATGCGCAATTTGCGTTCAAGCGCCTTTTGTTTGCTGACCGAATGATATTTCAACCCGAACATATCCTTGACGTAAAACGCATCGACCACCTGCGCGCCATATGTCGCAATGACCGCGCTGGCAATATAGACATTCGAGGCGGCCATCGTGCGGGTTAGATCAAACAACAGACCGGGCCGGTCGCGGGTATCGACCTCGATAATCGTGTAAATTTCCGACCCTTCATTATCAAAGGTGATCGAGGTCGGCACTTTGAAATCGCGTTCGCGTTTTTTGATCTTGTCGCGGCTTTTGATGGCGTCGCGGGTCACCACTTCGCCTTTGAGAATTTTAACAATCATTTGTCGCAACCGCGAAAGCCGTCGCGCCTCATAAGGGTGCCCGTCTGCATCCTGAATCCAGAACGCCGCTGTGGCATAACCGTCGCGCGACGTATAGGTGCGCGCATCAACCACATTGGCACCGACAAGGGCCAAGGCCCCGGAAAGACGCGAGAAAATCCCCGGATGATCGACACCTGCGAAACAAACACGGGTGGCATCGCGATCTTCATCAGGGTGCAGGTCAATGGCGATATCGCTCTTGGTATTGCCGGCCTCAAGATCGCGCAACTGTGCGGCAAAAACCTTGTGCGCGGTGATATGCAAGCCTTGCCAATAGGGTGGATAATGCCGGTTCAACTCGGCTTTTAGGGCTTTTGGCTCCCAATCGGGCAGGGCAGATTTCAACAATTTGCGTGCTGATGCGCCACGGTTTTCACGGTTCAGGTCTTCCAAACCGTGTTCTAACGCATGGCGGGTTTGCCGGTAAAGCGCGCGCAGAAGTGCGGCCTTCCAATTGTTCCAAGTGGTCGGTGCCACCCCGCGAATATCGCACACCGTCAGCACGCATAACAGATCAAGCCGCTTGCGATCCTTCACCGCTTTGGCAAAATCGCGCACTGTGCGCGGATCGGCAATATCGCGTTTCTGCGCCATATCCGACATCAACAGATGATAGCGCACCAACCATTCCACCGTCTCGCATTCCGATTTCGACAATCCCAGACGCGGGGCCACTTTGCGGGCAATTTTGGCCCCCAGAATGGCGTGATCTTCGTCGCGCCCCTTGCCAATATCATGCAGCAGCAGCGCCACATATAGAACCTTGCGATTGACCCCTTCCTTGAGGATCGACGAGGCCACCGGCAGTTCTTCAATCAATTCCTCGCGCTCGATCATCGCCAGATGGCGAATGCACTGGATCGTGTGTTCGTCGACCGTATAGGCGTGATACATATTGAATTGCATCATCGCCACGATCGGCTCGAACTCGGGCATAAACGCCGCCAAAACCCCCAGTTCGTTCATCCGGCGCAAGGCGCGTTCGGGATTGCCGTGTTTCAACAATAGATCGAGGAACAACCGCTGCGCCTCTTTGTCATTGCGCATGTCATTGTCAATCAGCGACAGATTGGCGGTGACCAGACGCATGGCATCTGGATGGATCAACATGCCGGTGCGCAAGGCTTCTTCGAACAACCGTAACAAATTAAGTTTGTCAGCGAGAAATGCCGCCTCATTTTCAACGGCAATACGACCATGCACGACATGATAACCGGATTTGACCTTGGGTTTGCGGCGCAAAATACGTTGCAAAAGCGGCGCGGCCTTGGCGTGGCTCGCCTCAAGCTTGGTCAGGAAAATCCGCGTCAAATCGCCCACGGATGTGGCATGGCGAAAATAATCCTGCATGAAATGTTCGACCGCCCGCCGCCCGCCTTTGTCGGCATATCCCATGCGTTCGGCGACCTGCACCTGAAGATCAAAGGTAAGTTGGTCAGAAGGGCGTTTGGTAATCAGATGCAGATGCGAACGCACCGCCCAAAGGAAATTCTGCGCCTTGTCAAAAAGCGCCATTTCATCGGATGTAAACACATCAAGATGCACCAATTCGGCCACGTCCTGCACGCGGTATATGTATTTGGCGATCCAGAACAACGATTGGAGATCGCGCAAACCGCCTTTGCCTTCTTTTACGTTTGGCTCCACCACATAGCGCAGGCCTTGTTTCTCGTGGCGGATGTCGCGCTCTGCCAATTTGGCTTCGATAAATTCGCGTTCGGTGCCTTTGAACAATTCTTTCCACAGCGCGGTATCAAGCTCTTTGGCAAGGCGTTTGTCACCCGCCAGATACCGGTGTTCAAGCAGGGCAGTGCGGATGGTGAAATCTTCGCTGCCCAAACGGATACAATCGCGCACCGTGCGGGTGGCGTGCCCCACCTTGAGCCGCAAATCCCACAGGATATAGAGCATGGCCTCAATCACCGATTCGAGCCATTCACTGTTGTTCGTGGTGATTGTGCTGCTGGTGAGAAACAGTAAATCCACGTCCGATTGCGGGGCCATTTCGGCGCGCCCGTATCCGCCAACAGCAATCAGGGCAATCCGCTCTTTTTTGCTGGATTTGGGCTGTGGATGTAGGCGATACATCGCCACATCCAACGCGCAATTCACGATACAATCGGTTTGCCAACTGACCGCACGGGTGAGGGGACCGGCGTCAAAGGGATCGGCCTCGAACGCCGTTTCGATGGCCGCCATACCGTCGCGGCGTGCCCGCCCCAATATGGTGACAACTGCGGCGCGGATTTTATGCGGATTGCCGGTAATTCCGGGGTCTTCCACAGCGTTTTCGATTTGTTTGCAAACCGAATTTACGTCAAAAATCTCGCTGGCCGGACAAATAAGATTGTCCGGCACAGGCAGTGATGAAACCCGCATCGGAACGGGTTTGTTAGGCGCATTTTGCAGTTTAGAAACCGGCACCGCCAAAACCTCTCGGTGCAGGGTCAATCATGACCACTTTTTTGTCTTGCACCGTAACCACCGCAAGGCCGCGTTCGTTGGTTCCGTCTTTGCGCAACCTGAAAATTCCGCCAACCCCTTGAAATCCGGCACTTTGTGTAAGCGCGGCTGTGGTTAGCGCATCGCTTTTCCCGGCTTTGACCAACGCGCCGATTGCGGCAATCCCGTCATAGGCCAAGCCGCCAATCGGATGCGGAATATCGCCATATGCCGCCTGATAGCGG
>Ga0256834_1002928_pt1 | contig 10486 bp, 8 predicted proteins | sample 4281140metaG_FD_190536 | JGI IMG/M metagenome (GOLD analysis project Ga0256834, IMG submission 190536) | Hydrothermal vent microbial communities from East Pacific Rise, Pacific Ocean - 4281-140 | ecosystem: Environmental > Aquatic > Marine > Hydrothermal vents | place: Pacific Ocean: East Pacific... | reverse complement strand
TATTTTTTCTATCCAACTGATGTGAGAAAATACTTGATCAACCGACAAACCTATGGGTTCGATATTGAGTCGTTTAAAGGTTTGGTATTTTTGTGCAAAGGCAATAAATTCGGTTGTGCATACCGGTGTAAAATCTGCCGGATGACTAAACAATACAAACCATTTGCCTTCGTAGTCGTCAGGGAGGGTTATAGGTCCTTGTGTGGTTTGAACTTTTGCTTTGGGAAATTTATCACCCAACAGAGGCATTTTGGTTGTTTTATTCATATTTTTCATTGTTTTATTGTTATATTAACAAAAATACCATGCTTTATAAAATAATTTAAGAATAGTTATAGATTTTTTATATAATTAACAGTCTTTTTATAAATGTTTTTTATTCACTAATGATAATTTATAAAAAAACCGAAAATTTTTTGGTTTTTTTATAAATAAAATTCTAAAAGTCCGATGCTTCAAAAAAAATAGGAAGATGACAATTAAAATAAAGAACAACAAAGCCATGACCGAATATTGTCTTCGGATTGTTATTAAATTGTCAAACCTAAATTGATTACTATTTTTTAAAAATTCTTAATCAATGATTTTGCCAGTTTTCAAAGTGTACAAACTTCCACAATTCGGGGTGTTTGCCGGCTTCCAGTTTGTTTTCCAAGCTGTCGGGCAAGGCAGGGAAAAAATCGATACCGGTTAGTTTTTCAATACTATCGACTGCAACGATATATTTTTGTAAGTTCTCTTGTGATTTTTTATGCGGAATAACGAAGCCAATCATACGTGGCTTTTTATTTTTTTTGTAGTCTAATACGATTTTATAAAAATAATCGGGTACGGCTACTTTTTCATACCCGATACGTTCCAGTCCGGGTTGTAATATTCCTCCGGTTACAATATAAAGTTTACCGTAACGTTTTGTCCAATACCGCACTTGTTTTTCCAAATTGTTCCAAATACCGCTGTTAAAATCGTGATCCATAGGACTGACATTGGAAGTATAAAAAGTATCGTCAAAAGCATCTACATTGAAGCGCATATCGGCAGCAGGCACCAAATGTCCTTTTTCGTAGCCGTTTGGATAATAATTTTTGTAATGTGCCGATCGAGTTGTTACTTTGGGGTCGCGAACAAAATACGGACGTTCTATTTGTTGTCGGCTCAGTTGTTCGGGTGATAAACTATAAGCTACCCATTCCGAGTTTTCGTAAGCTTCGTTATAAGACAAACTGTAATAGTCATGATTTACCACTTGTCCGGTAGTAGAAGTCGGCAGGTAATTAAAACTGCCTTTTGTTTTACTTTTATAATCTATTGTTGTTTTTGTGTAATTGTCGGTTTGACATGAAATAATAAGTATAACAAAAAGTGCGTGAAAAAATTTCAAAATATCGGATTTTTTTACAAAAATACTAAAAAAAAATATCGATTATTAAATATTATTTACTAATTTTAATCGTTTGATTTTTAACACTTTAATATGATGAAAAATTTAATTATCGCTTTAATGATAGGCATGGTTGCCGGTTTTATCGATGTCATACCCATGTGGTTACAAAAAATGGATAAAAACGTCAATTTTTCGGCATTTTTTCATTGGGTTTTTTTAGGTTTGATTATACCGTTTGTATCGTGGGATATGGCGGTTTGGCTCAAAGGACTTATAATAGCCGAGTTGGCTGCTGTTCCTATTTTATGGATTGTGGTTAAAGACGACAAAAAAGCTTTGTTGCCAATTGTTATTATGTCTGCAATACTCGGTATAGGCATAGCACTTGCCGGTCAAAAATGGATTTATTGACAATTATACCAAAATCTTCAAACCCTTGATTTCGGCTATTTGATTGATTTCTATTTGAAAATCATTCGGGTTTATTTTGTTGTGTTTGGATACAAAAATTCGTTCAAATCCGAGTTTTTCGGCTTCGGATATACGTTGTTCGATACGGGTAACGGGGCGCACTTCGCCGGTCAGTCCCAGTTCGCCGGCAAAAGCCCAAGAAGCCGGTACGGGCAAATCGTTGTTTGAAGATAATATTGCCATTGCCACCGCCATATCGATAGCCGGGTCATCAATTCGGATTCCGCCTGTTATGTTCAAAAAAACATCTTTGGTCGATAATTTGATACCCATGCGTTTTTCGAGCACAGCCAATATCATGTGTAAACGCTTGATATCGTAGCCTGTGGTAGTGCGTTGCGGTGTGCCGTAAACAGCGGTTCCCACCAAGGCTTGCACTTCAACCAACAGCGGACGAATACCTTCCATAGCTACGGCTATAACAGTTCCGCTGAGTTCGGTTTCATGAGAAGTTAATAGTAATTTGGACGGATTTTTTATTTGACGCAGTCCTTTGTTATACATTTCAAAAATACCTATTTCGTGTGTAGAACCAAAACGGTTTTTTTGGGCACGTAAAATACGGAACAAATGATTGCGGTCTCCTTCAAATTGCAAAACCGTATCGACCATGTGTTCCAATATTTTCGGACCGGCTATTTGTCCCTCTTTATTGATATGTCCTATAATAAAGACCGGTGTGTTGGTTTGTTTGGCATATTGAATAATTTCGGAAGCTGTTTCGCGTATTTGCGATATACTTCCGGCTGACGATTCTATTAAATCGGTATGCAAAGTTTGAATGGAATCGATTACAACGATATCGGGATTTTCTTCATACAAGACATGTAATATTTTTTGGGTATTGGTTTCAAACAACAACTTCATATTTTCGTTGTTTATACCGATTCGTTCGGCACGCATTCGTATTTGTTTAGGACTTTCTTCTCCCGAAATATACAAGGTTTGACGAGGCAATTGCAAAGCTATTTGCAACATAAGTGTCGATTTGCCGATACCGGGTTCTCCGCCTAACAAAATGACACTTCCGGGCACTATCCCACCACCCAATACACGGTCAAGTTCATCGTTTCCGGTTGCGATGCGATATTCTTTGTTTGTGTCTATTTGATTGAGTTTCAATAATTTTGATAGATTCTTTTTTATTGGAGATTGGGGGTCTTTTTTTGACACAACTTCTTCTACAATGGTATTCCATTGTTTGCAAGCGGAACACTGTCCCATCCATTTGGAATATTGGGCACCGCAGTTTTGACAATAATAGGTGGTTTTAAGTTTCATTGTTCGGCTTCAAATTCGTTTTACAGTTATCAAGACAGCTTTTTTAATACAACTTTTTGTATTTGTTTTTGATTGGCTTTGTTTATTTTGATGTGAAATTTGTCGTCGATGTCAAATTCTTCATTTTCTTCGGGTATTTCGCCCAAATAATCCAAAATATATCCGCCTAATGTTTCGTAAGTATCACTTTCGGGTATATTTAAATTGTATTTTTTGTTTAGATCTTCTATTTCGTGACGACCGGACAAAATAAAGGTCTGTTCATCGATTTGTTTTTCAAAAAGTTCATTTTTATCGTGTTCGTCTTCTATTTCGCCAAAAAGTTCTTCAATAATGTCTTCCAAGGTTATCAAACCCGAAGTACCACCATATTCATCGAGTACTATGGCTATATTTTTCTTATTCTTGTTCATCAATTTTAGCAATTCGTGTATGGAAATGGTTTCGGGCACAAAGAGTACTTCTTTTAAAATAGATTTGATATTTTTCGGATTGTTAAACATTTCAAAAGAGTGCACATAACCGATTATATTATCGATATTGTCGTGATACACCACGATTTTGGACAGACCCGTATCTATAAATTTTTGTTTGAGCCGTTCAATACCCGCTGTATCTTCGATAGCGACAATTTCGGTTCGGGGTATCATAATTCCACGAGCTTTTTCGTCTGAAAAATCCAGTGCATTATTAAGTATTTCCAGTTCATTTTCGGTTTCTTCTTCGCTGTTTTCGGCTTGTTTGAGTTGTTGCGAAATAAATTTGGACAATTCTATTTTGGAAAAAGCATCTTGCACATCGTCGGCTTTGGTTTTGAAAAAATACTTTAAAATAAGATTGGAAATCCATAAAACAAATTGAGTTACCGGCCAAAACAATATATAAATAATATAAGCCGGAACAGAAAAAATACGTAAAAGTTTGTTGGCATACAGTTGAAAGATAACTTTGGGCATAAACTCGGCGGTAAATAATATAACCAATGTGGAAATTAGGGTTTTGATCAGCAGTTCGTTAAAATCGTTGAGTTGGGTCATGTGTCGGATTAAATATTTGGTGATTAAATCGCCCATAAAATAACCGTATATGACCAATGCCACATTATTTCCCACCAACATGGTTGTGATAAAATTTGAAGGTTTTTGGGTAAGTTTTTTTAAGATAAAAGCGGTTAGTCCTTCATCTTTTTTATCGATAGCCAGTTGCACCCGATTGGCACTGACAAAAGCTATTTCCATACCCGAAAAAAAAGCGGACAGCAACAATAAAATGACTATAATTATAATATCAATATTCATATATGCGTTATATATGACAAAGATACATCAAATTATTTTTTTGGATATGGAGTTGCCAAAAAAAAGCATATTGATTAAACCTTTGGACGATTAAATAGTCTTAATTTATGTAAATTTTAAAAAAAACGTAAATCATGAAAAAAAGTGTTTTAGTATTATTAGCAATTGTTTCGGCAATGTGGATACAAAGTTGCAAAAAAGAAAATCAAAATGATGAAAATACCGATTCTATAACTAAGGAAGACGCTCAAATGGTTGTTGCTACCGACATCGAATCGGACGGATTGTTGGACATGGTAGATTTGTATGCCTTTGAATCAACTTCCGGCAACAGAAATCATGCACTACCGTCATGTGTAACTCAAACAGTTGTTACCAACGGAAACAATCTTACCATAACTTGGCAATTTGACCCGAACGGTTGCACTATGCCCAATGGTAATACTTATAGCGGAACCGTAATAATAACTCGTTCGCGAGACGTAACGGCAAGAACGGTAACGGGCAGTTTAACATTTGATAACTTTTATGTTAATGGTATTCATATTGAAGGCGGGTCTAATTTTGAAAGACAAAGATCCAATGCCAATGGCAATCCGGAAGTTACACATCAATATGATTTTACTTTTACTTTTGTAAACGGAGATGTTGCAGAACGTTCAGGTACGAGAATAAGAGAGTGGATTGAAGGATTTAATACACCGATACATGCTGATGATGTTTTTTTGATAAGAGGTAATGCTCATTTCGTATTTAGAAATGGCAATGAACTGGATGTTGAAGTAATAAATCCGTTAAGACGAGAAGCAACTTGTCGATATTTTGTAAGTGGTACTGTAAATATTACCAAAAACAACCAAACTGCGGTATTGGACTATGGCAACGGCACTTGTGACGACGAGGCAACTTTGACTTTACCAAACGGAACGGTTCACATTATACATTTGTAACAAATCAAATTTGAATTAATAACGAATATTAGTTATAAACTGCCTCAAAAGGTTTTAACCGGTTGGGGCGTTTTTTTATAAAGTTAATCGTTGTCTTACACCTTCATATAAAATAATACCGCAAGCAACGGAAACATTGAGCGAATCCATTTTGTTTGACACTGGTAATTTAATAGGTTCGCTTAAATTCAATAAAGATTTTTGAATACCCTTTCCTTCACTTCCCATAATCAGGGCATAATCTTGCTTAAAATTGGCATCATATACCAATTTGGTTGCTTTTTCGGTAGCGGCAAAAATTTTTATGTCATAAGCTTGCAAAAGAAAAAGAGCATCTTTTAAATGTTTAACCCGACTGATAGGGACTTTAAAAATTCCGCCTGCCGAAGTTTTAACCACATCGTCGTTGAGCGGTGCGCTGTTATTTTCAGAAATAATTATACCCGAGACTTCAACAGCGGCAGCAGTTCGGATAATGGCACCAAAGTTACGCGTATCGGTGATGCCGTCCAACAAAATAAAAGTTGCCGGTGATTGTCGAGAATTTTTTTCAAGTAATTTTTCAAGAGAAACCAAAGCTACCGGACTGATAAAAGCTACCACACCTTGATGATTTTCTTTGGTCAATTTGTGTATTTTTTCGGCAGGAACCGTTTTGTAAGAAATTTGTTTTTCTTTCAGTAAACTCAACAATTCAAAAAAAGTTTTTCCTTGCAATTTTTTTTGCACAAAAACTTTGTCGATATCTTTGCCCGATTTTATTGCTTCGATAACCGGATGCAATCCGTAGATTAAATTTTTTTTCATGGTACAAAATTAGTTTAAAAAACAATACGAATTTCAAACGGCAATTTATGTATAATCATCAATAATACAAAAAACAAGAAATAAACGGCTTTTAATTAATAAATTCGCAAAAATTAACTTCGAATACTCAAAAAAAACTTTTTTCAATTACATTTTGAAGAAAAAAATAATATTTTTACACCTTACAAATCATAAAACAAATTAAATATGAAAAAAATTTTACTTTTTACATTTGCTTTATTTGCAAGTATCACCATGCAAGCTCAAATAAGTTGGTCTGAAGTTTTTTCAGGCTTTTCTACTGACAGTAGAGGTATTTCATTTATTCACATAGGCGATGCTCAAAACGCATGGGCTATTGCTTATGACGGAGCAAACACCAGTAATCAAATTGCTGCCATAACTAAAACCTCGGATGGCGGTCAAACTTGGACTGCAACCGATCCTATTGCTTTACCCGGAACCATAAACCCCGGAATAGGCATGGTCTTTTCAGCCGGTGGAGATACGGCTTATATTGCTGCTTATAAAAATGGAAACTTTGGTTCAAACGGTGTTTGGAAAACCACCGATGGAGGTGCCAACTGGACTAAAATTACAGCCAGTAATATTTACAATAGTTCTTCATCTTTTACCAACATTGTTTACTTTTTTGACAGTCAAAACGGTTTAACATGTGGAGACCCCGGAGCAAATGGTGAATATGAAATTTTTCTGACAAATGATGGTGGTCAAACTTGGACACAAGTGTCCGGAGATGCAATTCCAAACCCTCAAGCTTCCGACGAGTATGGTTATGTTCACAGCTATGCCGCAGCAGGTAACAGTTTTTGGTTTACAACGGCTTACGGTAGAATTTTTAGAACTACTGATATGGGTCATACCTGGCAAGCTTTTCAAACACCTGTCCCTGATTTTGGCGGAGGACATATCAATGGTTCTTTCGGAAATATTACTTTTAAAGATGATAATGAAGGTTGGATTACAGACAAAGATGCTAACTTATACCACTCTACCGATGGAGGAGCTACTTGGACACAAATGTCTCCATCCGGAACTGTTTATGCTGCTGATATAAAATTTGTTCCCGGAACTGCAAATATGTTGGTATCGGTTGGCTCGGCATCAGGAGCTTCCGGTTCTTCATATAGTATGGACGGAGGTGCTACTTGGACCGCTATTGACAATAACGTACAACATGTTTCTTTGGATATGTTAAATGATGCTGTTGGTTTTAGCGGAGGATTTTCTGACCAAGCCAGTAACAAAGGAATATTTGTTTGGAATAATCCCAACGCTTCCGTTAATGAATCAACCATTGAAGGTTTAAAAGTATTCCCTAATCCGGCTACCAATGTGGTAAATGTTTCTGTCGAAAATGCAAACATTAATCAAATCACCGTTTTTGATATAACCGGAAAACAAGTTATCAACCTAAAAGGTATGGATACCAAAATCACCACAATTAACACTTCCAACTTGGAAAACGGTGTTTATTTGATGAAAATTGTAGATAACGACAATCAAGAACAAAGCTTAAAATTAGTGATAAAATAAAAATTGGATTTTTTCATAAAAAATGAGACTGTTCAAATAGGTGAACAGTCTCATTTATTTTATGTTTGTTGTGTTTATAAAATCAAAAGTTTAATTGTAAACCCGCCAAAAAATTAAATCCGGCTTGCGGATAATAATAAGGGGTATCTCCCCACATGTAACCGTTTGAAGCATACTTTTTGTTGAGCAGATTGTTCAATTTAATATTCATATCAATACTTTTAAGCGGTCGAAAGCTTTTTATTGTGTAACTTACAAACATATTGGTTACAGCATAAGCTTCCAGTTTTGAAGCTTCAATATTACGATTATCCATATATTGGGCTCCTACATATTTTTCGGCAATTTTGATTTTCAAATTTTTTAACGGTTTAAGCTCAATTAAGGCCGCTCCTATCAATCGCGGTGAATAAGTAAGTTGTGTATTGCCATAGTTTGCAATAGTGCCGTTTTCCATTACTTTATAATCGATATTTCTATTGTTACTTAAACTAATATTGACACTTGTTTGTATAAATTTGGAAAACATATAGCCGGCTTGCAGTTCCGTGCCTATTCGATAGCTTTGACCGATGTTTTCTCTGACGGGGCTCCCAACCTGATCGAGTTTTCCTGTTAAAACCAATTGGTTTTTATAAAACATACCATACAAGTTAATCTCTGTTTTAAGGTGTTCGTTTTCATATTTCCAACCGGCTTCCACATCATTTAAAGTTTCGGGTTGCGGTTTGTTATCGGGATTATTGATGTAATCTTTCCGATTAGGTTCTCTATGGGTTTGTGCCAACGAAACATACATTTGGTTTTGTAAGTTGTGTTTGTAATACAAACCTATTTTAGGATTGACAAACAACAAATTGTCTTGTAAACCAAAAGGAGTTTGCCAATCCAAATTACCATTTAAATCATATTTTATTTTTCTAAACTGAACATCGGTAAATAGGCGAAGTTTTTCACTGATATTATAAATTGCTTTTACAAATCCGCTTGTGGTTTTTTTGATTCCTTTATTGAAATAATATTCTTTCATATAAGGCACATTCAAAGCTTGTTCTGTCCATAAAATCCGTCCGAAATGTTTGCCATCGTATTCATTAAATGCCAATCCGGCGATGATTTTGGAACGAATACTTTGATAATGAGCCGTGGCGATAATACCGTAAAAATCATTATCCAACCATTTGCGACGTATCAAATCGGTGGTTTCTATGATTTGTCCGTTTAAATTGTAAGGAGTAAAACCATATTCGGTAAAATCTTCATCTTGTTTGTATTGTTCGTAATAACCTCTACCGTAGGTATAGTGTCCGGTCAAGTTTATATATAAATTATCACCTATGTTTCTTTTATAATGTAATTGATAGTGATCTTGTTTATAATTATCAACCTGATTTTCATAATAGTCGGTAATATTGCCCACACTATCATATACTGCTCCGGCGTAATTAAATGTAGGATTGTTTTCAAATTTTTCTTTTTCGACCCCATACCAAGCCTGATAAGTTATTTCATGACCTCCGAAAGCTATGGCTTTTAAAGTGTTTTTGTGATCTTTGTAAGCGCCCGAAACATAATAAGATTTTAGATCGGAAGTGGCACGGTCAATATATCCGTCCGACTGTATTTGAGAATAGCGTCCGTTAAATTCAAAATGATTATTTAACAAACCGGTACTTCCTTTAAGACTTTTTTTAGAGGTATTAAAACTTCCGTAAGTTGCTTGAACTTGTGCAAAGGGATTTTTTGATGTTCTATCGGTTTCCAAATTGACAGCTGCCCCAAATGCTCCTGTTCCAAAACCTGATGTTCCTACCCCCCGTTGAATTTGCAAATTTTGTGTATTGCCTGCAAAATCAGGAATATCTACCCAATACACACTATGCGATTCGGGGTCGTTAAGCGGAACGCCGTTAAGACTAACGTTGATTTGTTGCGGACTGATTCCTCTTATTCTAATGCCGGTGTATCCAATTCCCGCACCTGCATCGGAAGTAACTACCACAGAAGGGGTTAATTCCAATAAATAAGGGACATCTTGTCCTAAATTTTCTTCTTGTAATTTTTTTTGCGAAATATTGGTTTGAGTAACCGGCATATCAGCCGTTGCTTTCACGGCACTGACGACTATCGTAGGCAAAGTTTCGGTTTGCAATTGTAGTTTTATCAACACAAAAACATTTTTTCGGGCATCTATTTTAATGACTTTGGTTTGATAGCCTTTAAATTTGACTTCCAAATCGTAAGTTGCCGGTGTCGTATTAAACGAAAATGTTCCGTCTTCACCGGTTACTGTCTTTTGCCCCGTTTGTTTTATCCGCACCAAAACACCGTTTAAAGTTTCGTTATACATATCGGTAACTCTTCCCGAAATAGTGGTTTCTTGAGCCCATAGGTTAAAATGAACCAACATTAATAACATGAATAATCTTTTCATTGTTTTTTGTTTTTTACATTAAATTAAATAATCAAGTAAAAAACAAGGGAAAGTTTTAATCAAAATATTAGTTCCCTTAACAGCATTACCTGTTCAGGTTCTAAGGGTATGATCTCAGCTCGTTTATTTGGAGCACCCCTGTTTTTCGCCGCAAAGATATGATTTTTGAGCAAAACAAATGTACAGGATTTAATATTTTTTTTAAGCTTCACAAAAGAACTTAATTTAAGGCTTGGATATTTTTATTTTGTCTCCCGGTTTTAATTTTTTGCTCACCAGATTGTAAGGTCCTGTAATTATTTCA
>Ga0256834_1002927_pt1 | contig 10487 bp, 10 predicted proteins | sample 4281140metaG_FD_190536 | JGI IMG/M metagenome (GOLD analysis project Ga0256834, IMG submission 190536) | Hydrothermal vent microbial communities from East Pacific Rise, Pacific Ocean - 4281-140 | ecosystem: Environmental > Aquatic > Marine > Hydrothermal vents | place: Pacific Ocean: East... | reverse complement strand
AGTCGGGTTAAATCATAACCGACCACCCCTTTGGTGGTGCTGACACCGGTATGGATTATCTCACCTTGGCCGGTGACCGCTGTGAGACCCAGCGTATTCTCACGCGGAGTACCGTACTTCACAGCACGTGGCCCAGCAGAGTTGTAGGCGAGATTGCCACCAATGGTGCAGATGGCGTTGCTGGTGGGATCAGGCGGCCAAAAAAAGCCATCTTCAGCAGCCGCTTTTTGTAGAGTAAGATTGATAACCCCTGGTTCAACACGGGCCAGCCGATTCTCTGGCTCAATCTTGATGATGCGGTTAAGCCGCTCAGTGCTGAGTATGATGCCACCAATATGAGGCACGCTTGCGCCGGTGGTGCCTGTGCCGGTACCACGTGGGATGAGATTGGTTTTATAGTGGTTACAGAGCGCAACAATACCCTGCACCTGTTGCGTATTTTCTGGAAAGAGAACCGCTTGAGGTGTCGCTTGTCGGCGGCTGTTGTCATAACCGTAAGGGAGTGTGTCAGCCGGATCTAAGCGAACAGCGTCCCTGCCCAACAGCTCAATCAGTTTGCTGTTTATCTCAGAGGATTTCAAAAACTTTGACAACCTTTTTCACACCACTAACAGTCCGAACCCGTTCAATAATGGCATCAACCTCACGTTGAGTCACAATACCCATCAGGTAGACAACACCCCGTTCGGTTTTGATTTTAATCAGCGTAGTGTCAAAGCCTGGAACACCTAAATTGATCAGTTTTACCTTAACTTTAGCGGTGATATAGGTGTCGCTAGTTGATTCACTTGTCGTGGCTGCCGGGCTAATTTCCAATTCATTAACAACACGTTTAACTTTTGCGATGCTCTTTACCAGTTGTGCAGTGTTCTCTTTCACCTCGGCAGACTCTACCTGACCAGTGATGAGAATGATTTGGTTATAGCTGGTGATGCTAATGGAGCTGCTTTCACGCCGAACCTCTTTATTATTGATGCGATCGAGCGCCTTCAGCTCGATATTCTGATCCTCAATATAGGAGCCAGCGGTGCGCCGGTCATGAGCAACAGAGGCGCTCATGGCGATACCGCCGACCACCAATCCAGCACAGCCGGAGATGAAGGGCATGAAGAGGATAAAAATAAGTAGTAGCGCAGGTTTTCTATTCATAATTTACTCCTTAATGGGGCCAAGAAGTTGATAGTCGATCAGGTCGCAGAGCGCATGAATCACCAGTAGGTGAACCTCCTGAATGCGAGCGGTTGAGTTGGAGGGGACTCGAATTTCAATATCAGTCTCATTGACTTGGCTGCCCATACCACCACCATCTCTCCCGGTTAGTGCAATGACCAACATCTCTCGCTCATGTGCGGCGTTGATGGCTGCCATTACATTGCTGGAGTTACCGCTGGTTGAGATGGCCAGCAGGATATCCCCAGGGTGGCCCAGCGCCATGATCTGTTTGGAGAAGATCTCATCATAGTGGTAGTCATTGGCGATGGAGGTGACGGTCGAGCTATCGGTGGTCAGTGCAAAGGCAGGTAGGCCAGGACGTTCACGTTCAAAGCGGTTTAACATCTCTGATGAGAAGTGCTGGGCATCGCCCGCAGAGCCACCATTCCCACAGCTGAGAATTTTACTGCCTTGGAGTATGCGAGCCACGATCAACTCAGCGGCAGCAGCAATGGTGGCTGGCAGTAGTGATTGGGCATCACTCTTTACTTGGATGCTCTGTTCAAACAGCGCAGTTACACGTTCGGTTAGTTCCATAAGGGCATCTACTCCGGTTTTAGTCGGTCTGAAAGGCATTGGGGATCCAGTTGATGGATCGGTCAGTTTTTCCACTGATCGCCACCACATCAAAGCGGCAGGCGAGTGAGCTAGGTTGTTGTTGCAAATAGTGTTGTGCAGCAGCAATGATGCGGCTCTGTTTACGTGAGGTGATGCTCTCCGCAGCGGAGCCAAACTGGTCGTTTGCACGTAGACGCACCTCAACAAAAACCAGCGTTCTATCTTGTTGCATAATCAGATCAATTTCACCACGGCGAGTACGGTAGTTGCGTTCAATCAGTGTTAAGCCCTGCTGTTGCAGGTGGTCGCAGGCTTGGCTCTCGGCAGAGTCGCCTGCTGCTTTGGTTGTTTGCTTGCGTTGGAATATCACGTTGCATCTGGCGTTAGTGATGCATCAATAGGAGGCTTTTCGATCATCTCTTCGGGCAAAACATCCCTCTCTGGAAGCTGCTCAGAGGGGTATGAAATGATGGGTTCGATGCGGGGAGCATAACCAACAATACGGCTCTTGCCGTTTCGCATTTTGGCCCAGACTAATTGACGATGAATTCGATTTGAACGGTCAAGATAGAGCCGTCCTGTTGTGCCGCTGAGGGTCTCATTTTCTGAAGTCTGTAGCCGTTTTAGCTGTGACAGCAGATTAAAACTGTCGATACCCATCGCGTAGAAACGTGCATGTCGATCCTGGAAAGTGGGTAGCTCTCTGCTGAGGTGCTGGCGTGATAGTGGCCCCGTCTCATCCTCCTCCAATACCCAAGGGATATCGGGGAAGAGCAGGCGGCCAAGATCTTTATCTTTATCTTTGTTGGCGGTGCCTGAGTAGATGTGTGATGTGGTGTAGAGTGGCAGATTGCCCGCGTGATGAAACTGAAGCTGTGGTCGGAGTTGTCGCCCCTTTTGGGAACGGGCAGCAAGGAAGATAAAGTCAGCATCCTGGCGACGGCGTGGTTCAAAATTGACCCGCTCACCCAGCAATCGCTCAAGTTGGCGGCGGCGTTGGTGGCTTTTGTCGATATTGAGCAGTGATTTAATCGGTTTACTAAAATCGTTGGCTTTTGCGGCGTAGTGCTGCTGCTCGATAATGGTACCGCCCAGTGCCCGCCAGCGTTTGATGAAACTGTTGCTGATGCGCCAACCCCAGTCGTTATCCGGTGTCATGAGTAGTGCATGGCTATGGCCATCAAGCCAAGCTCTTTCAGCAACCTGCTTCGCCTCATCTTCTGGAAAAAGGCCATATTGGAACAGGTTTGTGGGCGGTGCTGAGTCACTTTCAAAACGGTTGAGTGCCAGAGTGGGGATCGCTAACGCCTCAGCAGTGGCCAGTTGTGAAACGGCATCTTTGTGCAGTGGACCGAGTACGATCTGAGCCCCCTTTTCAATCGCCTCATTATAGAGTGGCCAGATGTTGTTGGGGTCACTGCTGTCATAGAACTGTAGGCGTGGCCGTTGATCAGCAGGTAGTACAAAATAGGCTGCCAATAGGCCATCACGCAGCGCCCCTGCTACCTTGGCGTAGGGGCCGCCGGATGGTAGCAATACCGCAATGTGGTTGATCTGCTGCGGTAGGGTTTGTGGTGCCGCTTGATAACCCTCCAGTAGTGCTGCCAAAGCTGGGTGCTGTGGAAATGCCTCATGCCAGATGGAGATTTGTGTGGCTAAATTACCTGTTGTGGTGCCCTCTTTTTTGATGATTCTGGCCAATTCCATCCAGCCACCAAGACGGCCAGGGGGATCGGGCTGTAGCAGCTCAAGTGCGGTATCAGTCAGTGTGGTAAGGCTGGTGATGATCGCCCTCTGGTTCTCTAACTGACGCGCCTCATCTTGTAGGAGCCTATCGAGCAGATCCCGTTCACGGGCGCTCTCCAATATATTACCAGCCAAGCGGAATGCCTCCGCTTTATCATCATGGTAGCGCTGGCGCAGCTCAAGCGGTTGATCCGCGGTGGGGGGTGGCTCCAGCAGATCCAGCGCACTCTCTATCTGCCCATGCTGTAGTGAGACTTCGGTTAGAAGCAGTCGGTAGTGCAGGGTCATGTTGGGGTCAAGGTTTTGCTGGGTGATGTAGGCGAGAGTAATCGTGACCTCATCGGTATTGCTGGCCATCATCCAAGCATCTGCGGTGAGTAGTAGTAACTGCTCACGTTCATCACCTTCGCTCTTATTTGCCTGTTGAAAGTAGAGCTTCGCAGCAGCGATATACTCGCCAGCATCCATTAAAAACTGAGCAATCTCTACAGTGGTTACTGGCTCTGCCGTAGCCTCAATTTTGGATGGTTTTTTGGGTGCTAAGCTACACCCCTGCATAATCAGCAGGGGTGTGACAAGCAGGAGAAGGCAGAGCGCACGCCAAACCACTTGCATGGCAGGCTTCGAGTCGGCAGGATATGATTTTAATAGCGTCAATGTCGGAGCAACAATAAGGTGTCAGAACAGAGTGGTATACTATACGTGGTGGCGACCCCTATCGGCAATCTTGATGATATGACGCCGCGCGCAATTCAGACTTTAAAGCAGGTAAATCTGATTGCTGCTGAAGATACGCGCCACAGTGGCCGTTTGCTGCACCATTTTGGTATCAACACCCCCACCTATGCCATGCATGAGCATAATGAACGCAATCAATTTGAGCGTTTGATTGGCCGCCTTCAGCAGGGGGAATCGCTGGCACTGATCTCTGATGCCGGTACACCACTGATCAGTGACCCAGGTTTTCAACTCGTACGGGAGGCACGCAAAGCGGGTGTTCAGGTGATGCCCGTGCCAGGTGTAAGTGCATTGATCTGTGCGCTCTCTGCAGCTGGCCTGCCGACAGATCGTTTCCTCTTTGCTGGTTTCCCACCCCGCACCGCCTCACGTCGTAGGGAGTGGTTACAGGTGCTGCTCACAGAGCGTGCCACGTTGGTTTTCTATGAGGCGAGCCATCGTATTTGTGCCTCTTTAGAGGATATGGTTGCCGTTTTTGGTGCAGAGCGAGAAGTGGTCATTGCCCGCGAAATGAGTAAGATATTTGAGACTTTTTTGAGTGGTGATTTGGCATCCGTCTTACAGCAAGTGACAGATGACCCTAACCAGCAGAAGGGGGAGTTTGTTGTGATGCTGGCGGGGGCCGCCACAAGTGATGATGAGGTTGAGATAGCTGAAGCGGCGCGTGTGTTGCGACTGCTGCTGGATGAGCTACCGGTAAAACAGGCCGCAGCATTAGCGGCAAAAATAACGGGGCAGAAGAAGAATGGCCTCTATAAGCTGGCACTTTCTTGGCAAGATTAGCCATTTTTTTCTGCTATTCTGGATTCCCCGTGGTCAAGTAGGGTATAAGAGCGCCATGAAAATCCCAAAACAAATCCAACCCCTTGTTGATGATGGCCTAGTCGATGAGGTTGTTCGCTCATTGATGAGCGGCAAAGAGGCCTCTGTCTATATCGTGCGCTGTGGTGATGAGCTGCGCTGTGCCAAAGTCTATAAAGAGGCCAACAAGCGTAGCTTCAAACAGGCAGCTCAATACCAAGAGGGGCGCAAAGTGCGTAATAGCCGCCGTGCCCGTGCAATGGAGAAGGGCTCCAAGTTTGGTCGTAAACAGCAGGAGGAGGTGTGGCACAACGCCGAGGTTGATGCACTCTATCGGCTCGCCAATGCGGGGGTGCGTGTCCCACAGCCACATGGCTGTATTGATGGTGTGTTGCTGATGGAGCTGGTGGTGGATGATGATGGTGATGTTGCGCCACGTCTAAACGATGTCACCATGTCAACCGAACAGGCACGAGAGGATCATGCTGTGATGATGCAGTATGTGGTGCGCATGCTCTGTGTCGGCATTGTGCATGGTGATCTCTCAGAGTTTAATGTGCTGCTAGATGCTTACGGGCCGGTCATTATTGATCTACCACAAGCGGTGGATGCGGCTGCCAATAACCATGCGGAGTGGATGCTGGCGCGCGATGTTGATGCCATCACCGCCTACTATGCTCAATTTGCTCCCGAGCTATCAAATAGCCGATATGCCAAGGAGATTTGGGCGCTCTATGAAAATGGCGAGTTGCACCCTGATGTTGAGTTGACAGGGCAATTTAAAGAGAGCGAAAAAGAGGCCGATGTCGATGCTGTCTTGCAAGAGATAAAAGCGGCATTGATTGAGGAGCAGGCACGCCAGGAGCGTCTGAAGGAGGCGAACAGTTAGACTGTAGCACAGCTAAGCTACCGCTAACTATTCGCCTGCTACACTATTTGATTTTTAGCAGCTCAATATCGAAAATCAAGGTTGTGTTAGGGCCGATATTGGGGCCAGCACCCTGAGCACCATAAGCGAGATCTGAAGGGATGTAGACCTGCCATTTTGCACCCTCCTCCATCATTTGTAAGATCTGGGTCCAGCCTGGAATAACGCGATTAACGGGGAACTCGGCAGGCGCACCACGTTTGTAAGAGCTATCAAACTCAGTGCCATCAATCAGAGTACCGCGATAGTTGACACTCACCGTATCCGTTGCGGATGGTTTTTTGCCAGTGCCAGCGGTGAGCACCTTATATTGCAGACCATTCTCTAACTCAATAACACCTTCTGATTTTTTATTGTTAGCTAAAAACGCTTTGCCAGCCTCTTCCGCTTGGCCGTTTAGCGCCTCTTGTTTGGCCATCTGTTTCTCTTGAAAGGCCTGCATAACGGTTCCCGCCTCTTCACTACTTAAGCGGGGTTCTGCACCAGAAAGCCCCTCTTTAAGGGCTTTGGTTAATGTCTCTATATCGATTGGAAAACCTTGTTGCTTGAGCTGACCACCCGCCTGAAAACCAATAATGTAGCTAATCTTCTGGCTTTCAGTCTCTAGTTTCATATCATCTGCCATGAGGGGCGTGGTACAGAGTGTGAGAGCTAGGGTTGGTAACAGGTATTTCGCTTTCATAAATATTCCTATACTGGGTCTGTTTTAGTGTGGATGCCAAACAGGTAACTTAAGTATGTTTACCTTGTTTCGTCAACTACCTTGTCGTTCGTTTGACACTCTTTAGAGAGCCTTAAAATTGGGATTGGTTCACTTTTATTCCTTGGGTTCAGCTCAATAGTGCAATGGTAATCTCCCCTTGCTTATCAACATGCAGGGACAGCACACCTTGGTATCATCCTGGTTTAAGTCGTGTGGCGACCTACAACTGAAGGGATAAGAACTGGGGAGCAGGAAAGGGCAGCTGGTTAGCTGCCCTGAAGAGAGGCTTCAAGCACTTAAATTGTATCTAAACTTACAGTGAGAACGGTTTGCAGTAGGTCACACCCTCAAGCGGTGTAAGTTCAGTCTGCATAATGGTCTCTGTCTCAAAGCTACTTCCGGTACGGGTGATCAGCTGCATCTGCATGACAGGTGCTTCGCCAATAACAATAAAGAGGCGTCCGCCATCACTCAGCTGTACTTTAAACTGCTCAGCTTGATCGCTGTTTGGAACAGAGCCACTAACAGCAATAATATCAAAGGGGCCGCCGTTGATGGGGCCTGCTAACGCATCTGCTGTTCTGCACTCAGCATTCTTAATTCCAAGTGAAGCCAGGCGCTCAGCTGCTTGGTTACTGAGGTTTTTATGGATCTCGACACTGATAACGCGAGCGCCTAAACCTGCTAGACATGCCGTGAGATACCCCGAGCCGGTGCCAACTTCTAGAATACGATCATCTGACTCTATATTGAGCGCCTGTAGAATATGAGCTTCAATCCTTGGCGCCAACATCTTCTGCCCTTCACCGATGGGGAGTTCTGTATCTGAGAAGGCCAAACCACGAAATTGCTCAGGAACAAACTGCTCTCTTGGAATAGCGGCCATCTGCTCCAACGCCCGATCATCTGGAACATTCCAGGGCCGGATTTGCTGTTCGATCATGTTGAAACGGGCAAGTTCTACGTTGTTCTTTTCCATACGATCCTCACTAGAGAGCGGTTAATTCTTTAAACTCGATAAGCCTACGGCTTTTGCTGAATGCAGGCAAGGGGGTGTTATGGTTGATAGTTAAAAGATCTCCTATATATACGGAGCAATTTTTTATAAAATCATCCGCTTTAAGCTCTTTTCACCTTTAGCAGGCACAACATTGGATTGGTTATACTCGAGGCGCATTCGCTATATCTGCAGAATCGTTCTGCTCTATTTCACCCTCTTTGCACTGTTTCGTGGGTTATTCTATTTTGGTTTCTCTGGCATTGGCAGTGACCAAAGTGCCACTTTAGATGACACACTGCAGGCCCTCTATATCGGCCTGAAATTTGATCTGCGCCTCGCCCTACTGGTGACACTGCCGGTCGTCTTATTAGCTTTTTTCCCCTATTTTAATCTGCTACGCTGCTCCATTGTACGAGCGGTTAATACCCTCTATATCACGCTTAGCGCCGTAGCATTGGTGGCGATCTATTCGCTTGATCTCGGACACTACTCCTACCTTGGCGTGCGTCTTAATTCCACCGTCATGCGCTTTTTTGAAGACCTACAGATCTCAACAGAGATGGTGTGGCAGAGCTACCCAATCATCTGGATTTTGCTGGGCCAAGTGACCGTGGTGACTATCTTTCTGCATCTAGCGAAGAGGCTGGGAGACAAACTATTGCTTGAGGATCCTGCACATATTGTTCGCAGAGATCGAATAATCGGCACGATCGGCCTCTCAATCTTCTTTATCGGCGGTATCTTGGGCAAGATGCCAGGCAATCTATACTCCCCCATGCCACTACGCTGGAATGACGCCTTCTTCAGCAATAGTATGTCTATCAGCTCATTAGGCCTCAATCCAGTGCTCTACTTTGCTGATTCATTTAAGAATAAAGAGGATCTCTACGACCGAAACAAGGTGCGGGCCAACTATACTGAGATCAGCCACTACCTTGGCGTCGATAAACCAGATAGCGAAGCACTCACCTTTGAGCGTCAACTGCCTATCTCTGATCATGCAGTGGGCCTTGGTGGACAAAAACCCAATATCATATTGGTGATGTTGGAGTCTTTGGGGGCGAGTCGAGTCAGTGCATACGGCAACCCGATTAAGACAACACCCAATCTAGACTCAATTGCCAAAGAGGGCTGGTTCTTTGAGAACTTCTATGTGCCGGTATCGGGTACGGCACGAACGGTGTTTGCTACTTTTACAGGTATGCCAGATGTCTCCTCTGTGCGTACTGCCAGCCGCAATCCGCTGATTACAGAGCAGATCATGCTAATCAATGAGTTCAAGGAGTACAGTAAATATTACATCGTTGGCGGCAACCTCGGCTGGGCCAACATAAGTGGCATGATCACCTACAACATCCCCGATATCCAGATTCATCAAGAGGGGATGTTTGATGCCCCTGTTGTCGATGTTTGGGGCATCTCTGACCTTGAACTATTCAAAGCAGCAGATAATATTTTTGCCAAGCAGCCAAAAGATAAACCCTTCATCGCTTTTGTGCAGACTGCAGCAAATCATCGCCCATTCACCATTCCTGATGAGACTGAAGGTTTTCAGGTGGATGAGACAACACCAGAATCAGCATTAAAAGAGGTGGGCTTTCGCAGCCGCGGCCAGTACAACGCTGTACGCCTCCTTGATTTCAATGTTGGAAAATTTATGGAGATGGCCAAACAGCGCGACTATTTTGATAACACCATCTTTGTCTTCTATGGTGACCATAACAACCGTGTAACCTCCACTCCACACATGAAACCCTTCTACATGTCCCTTGATCTGGATGGCCTGCATGTACCGCACATCTACTATGCACCAAAACTGCTTAAACCCCGCGTGATTGAAGCGGCAGTGAGTTTGGTCGATGTGATGCCAAGCATGGCCGGCTTGGCGGGTATCCCCTACCGAAATACTACGATGGGACGAGATATCAATAACCCAGCCCCAGAGGGTGAACGCACTATTTTCACCAAGGATTCGGCCAAGATGAACCCCATGATAGGTGCCGTCACCAAGGATTTTATGTATCGTATTCGATACGGCTCTAACTATGAGGCGCTGCATGACCTTAATGCGGATGACCCTGAAACAGATGTCTCAGCCACTCACCCTGAAAAAGCCGCTTATCTAAGAAAAATAGCCTTGGGTATCTATGACACCACCAAGTACATGTTTCATCACAACAATGGTAAATCCAGCCCTAAATTTGTAGAGTAGAGAGAACAATAGCTTCATGGTTATCGATTGTGGAAATGACTGGCAGAGGGGACTTTGTTGCAGTTTTATTATGCAAATGTATCGAGACCAAACACCTCAGTGAGATAGCCTCTCTCATCATTTTGATCATGGCTCGTGTATGCTGAGAGTGCCGCTTTACTGTGTTGATTTAATGGCTCATGGGTCGCTTGGCTTTTTAGCGTGTAGTCACGAGCACGCTCAAGGTTTTCGGCCCAGGCGACAGGACGCACCTGTTGGGTCGTGTTCTCGATTTGTAGTCTGTTTGATGATAAATTAACCGCACTATCTACGGGTAGCGAGGAACGCAAACCGAGGTCGTAAATCAGTGGGGGTTGGCTATTAATCTTCATTGAAATATTTAAAAATGGGGCGCTTGCAATAATAAAAAATAAGGCTGCCTGTAATTATAGGCCAAAACCAGGGAATCCCACTACATGTCTAGGGTTGATAACAAACCACACATCCTATTGCAATTTTTTCATGTTTATCATCGCACCATGAGGCTCCTTACTTCAGAGTGTATATGGTACATTCTCTTGTACGCAGCAATATGGAAGCTGCGGCTTAG
>Ga0256834_1002926_pt1 | contig 10489 bp, 6 predicted proteins | sample 4281140metaG_FD_190536 | JGI IMG/M metagenome (GOLD analysis project Ga0256834, IMG submission 190536) | Hydrothermal vent microbial communities from East Pacific Rise, Pacific Ocean - 4281-140 | ecosystem: Environmental > Aquatic > Marine > Hydrothermal vents | place: Pacific Ocean: East Pacific... | reverse complement strand
CTCAAACAGATCCTTGGGTCCTCCATCCCTTCCGCCTCACAGAAAATTCCACAGCCTGAAGATTCCATTGCCCGACAGATCGCCATTCTGAAAGAGCGACTCCAGGAAAAGAGAATCCTCCTGGCATACTCAAAATATATGCCCGATGTTACACTGGGGGTTCGGAGTCCCGATGTGTTAAACGTGAGTGTCAATAATGAACAGAATCTCTTTCTGTATACCGGCATCACCCTGACCCTTTGGGACGGGAAAAAACGTTCACGGGATATAACCCGGCAGAAAATGGTCCTCCGCCAGATGAAGTTTAAAAACAGAGCAATCAAAAACAGCGCCTCACTTGAATGGTTCAGGGCCACAAAAGAATTTTCACTCGCCAAATCACGGAACACACTCTTTCTCTCATCCCTGAAGCTCAAAGAGATACAGATCAAAAAAAGTGAAAGTGACTACTCCAGTGGAAGCATCTCCCTCCCTGAACTGCTCAGTCTGCAGATCGACCTGCTCAGGAATCGAATCAAGGCCATCGGAAAAAATCATTCCACCAATCAGGCGTGGCTGAAACTTCGCCACCTCTCCGGTCAACTCCTCAAAGATACCTTAAACATCTCTTTTATGGACAGCAGCCATGAATAAATTCACGTGCCTCATCATTTTCTCCATTCTCTTTCTGCAGCTGCCCCCTTCACCTGCCGCCGCAACAGACAACGGCCCCGGCAGTCAGGAGTATCCAGAAAATCAAACAATTATCTTCGAAGGAAAAGTTTCATGCCCGTTAACACGATCAGTATTCATGCCCTTCCCCGGAATATTCACCGACATACGAATTAAACCGGGAGCACTTGTGGAAAAAGATGAGCTCATTGCCCTCTATATCCTGGACGAAAAAAAGGCTGTTCAGATTGGCAGAAGTCTTCTTTTCAAAGAAATAGATGACCTGACACGCCACCAGGGAATAGAAGAGGAAAAACTCGCCGAACTCGAAAGACGGGAGCAGGAACTCAAGGAACTGGTACAGGACGGACTTGCGTCCACACAGCTTATGGATAAACTCCAGGCAGAACTGAAACTCACAAAACGCTATCTCAAAGTACTTGAAAAACGATTCCGGCAGGCAAAAGTCTTTGCAGAAAAAAGCCTCAATAACATGAGGGACACCCTTGGAGATGACAGCCTGGAACCCGGACAAATCCCCAATATTGTCAGGTTGAAGGCTCCTATATCCGGCAGGGTACTCTCCCTGCATCCCCAACTGAAAAAGGATGCCCTTCTCCCCGGGAGATCAGTCATTGCCACAATCGGAACAATGGAAACCATGGTTATCAATTCCTTTGTCTACGAAAAAGATGTGGTTCACCTGCATCCCGGCACCCAGGCGATTTTTTACCCGGACTCCCTCCCGGAAAAGACATTCCCCGCCACCATCACACGGGTAAACTGGATTCCAGTGAGTCAGGATCCCAATCTGCCATCGTATTATCAGGTGGAAATACAGGTGGATAACAGCAGCATGGCACTGAGACCGGGATTTAAAGGACGAGTGGAGTATAAGCCACCGACCGATTAATCCAGTCAAGTACGGACCCCATGTCACCGATAAAAGACAAGACCCTCCCGGATTTTTCGCTGAAAAGCATCGTCTCACGATCAGCGGCACTCATCGGCAGCAAAACCGTACAGGACAGCCTTCTGTCAATACTTTTCATCTGGCTGGCCCGGACTGATCAGTCCGGCTACGGTCTCATCATGCTGGGACTGAGCAATGTTATACTGCTTCGTTCTCTGCAGAGTATGGGGCTGGACAACTACACGCTCAGGGAGCTTTCCTCATCATCTGGAGACTCAGATCATACCGGCTCACTGCTGCGGCAGATGACCATGACCAAGGTCTTCATCTCCTGCGGGGCAATTCTTATCTTCCTCATCTTTTCCCTGGTTATAAAACAGTGGCCCCTCCACCAGGTGCTGGTTGTTCTCATTCTCCTGCTCAGCCAGAGTTTTGAAGGACTTGCCAATACTTTTTTCAACATTTTCAGAGCCGAAGGAAAGGCTGTCAACGAAGGCGTCTGTCGAACAGCTCCCAATATCATTGCATTCCTTTATGGTTCAATATGCCTTTTCTTCCACCTGGACATTCTCCTCTTCTCCCTCCTGTTCCTGATCAGCGGTGGTCTCAAACTGAGCACCGCAATAATCGGAGCCAGAAAACTCTCCTTTTTTTCCCTGAAAAAAAACTCCGGCTCCCATATTCACAAAAAGGCTGTTCTGTCCCTGGGAGTCATCTCCGGGGTATCTTTTCTGGGATCATTCTACAATGAAATTCAGATATTCTGGATCCGTCAATATCATGGCTTCAACGAAGTTGCCATATACAAGGTTGCATCGGATGTCACAGGGTCGCTCTGCGGAATCGTGGCAAATCTCATCATAGGAGCAGTTCTTTTTCCACAGCTGGTCAAAGCAGCAGCCGGCAGGGAAGACCATTTTCGGGAAGCAGTACAGTCTTTTTTTAAAAAAATCATTCTGTTCGGCAGTGCTATTTCGGTCTTCCTGGCTTTCTTCGGCGGCAGGATAGCTTTGCTTATATATGGAGAAAGCTATGCAGCATCCATAGCCCTGATTCCGTACTTTGCGGCAGCTGCGCTGTTCTCCTTCATCAACAATTATATAATCTTTGTTCTGCTGGCCATGGGGCAGGAAAGAAAGCTGCTCCTCTTTTCTGCTGTTCCTGCGGCAATAAGTATCCTGATGGGACCAACCCTTATCCTCAAGACAGGTCCTTTAGGCGGAGCACTCTCTCTGTTGTGCTGCAGAGCCATCCTTTCAGTCATCCTTGTCACATATCTTCAGAAGAGACTGCACTTCCTTCAATTCACTGAATTGATGAAAGTGGCCGGATACTGGATCACGGCATCCGCAGTCTTTCTCATTCCTGAGCAGCTTTTCAACCTGTACCTGTCGGGCACCCTGCTGCTGCTCATCTATCTCCTCCTGGCCTGGTGGGACTGGAGGCGAACAGGCCTGAAATACGGGTAACCCGCTGAACCAGGCGGGCACTGCCCCGAACTTATCCGCAGGACAGTAACGGGGAGTTCGAGACCAGGTGACTGCCTGCGCGGCAGGGAACTATGCTGTCCACCGGGAATCATTCTTCCCTTCAGATACCATTTCCAGGATGGATCCGGCCTTCTATTATACTTTCCGTCAAGCGGACACAATCCTTCACATCATGACTCGCCACAACGCTCTCCCGTGCCTTTTCCCCAATCACAGTTCGCAAGTTCCCGTCCTTCAGCAGCATACAGGCTGTCCGGGCAAACGCATCAAGCTCTCCCGGCGATACCAGAAACCCGTTTTCGCCATGCCTGATAATCTCCGGGACACCGCCGACACTGCTGGCCACCACCGCCACACCACAGGCCATGGCCTCAATGAGAATGTTTGGTGAGCCTTCATTTCTGGAAGACAGGAGCAGCACCCAGCTCTCCTGCAAAAAGCTTCTCACATCAGCGGTACCAGGCAGGAGAGTGATATGATCTGTCAATGACTGCTCCCGAATGAACTGCTCCAGCTGTGGTGCCAGTCTGCCGTTTCCCGTCACCACCATCCTGGCACCGGGAATTTCTCTCAGCACCAGCTGAAAAGAGCGAAGCGCTGTCAGAGGATCTTTTACACTCTCCAGCCTGCCGGAAAACAGCAGCAGGGGCCGCGGGGATTTCTTTTCGGCTGACGGGCGGAAATAACCTGTGTCCACACCGTTTTTTACAACAGAGATACGTTCAGGTCTGACCTTGTGACAGGATATCAACTTTTTCTTTATCGATCCCGCATTGCAGATAATATGTGATGACAAGGGCCAGAGAATTCGTTCCCACTGTTTTGCCTGCATACTCCGACAGCTGGAAATCACAACCGGAAGACCGAGCAGTCTGCCGAAAATTCTGGCCCAGATATTGGGCACAACCGTCAGAGAATAAAGAACCGCAGGACGATGACGGGCAAGACCAAGGAAGAGACGAAAGAGAGCAAACGGGCTGACGCTGTCTGCTCTGCTGAGCCACTTCACCCTGACCCCTGTCCGTTCCACAAGCTGTACCATATCCATTCCCCCGCGCAATACCCAGAGCTCGGGACTGAACAGTCCTCTGTTGAGGTGCTGCAGAAGATTGACGGTATAGCGTTGCGTACCACCAAATTCCAGGTCCTGCAGAACAAGAATAAGTTTATAAGGAGGAGATTGTCCGGTCATTGTACTGACAAATAGCGTTCCTGTTTTTTGAAGGTCAAAGAAATGATCAGGCAGTCAGAAGGGCAAGTACTTTTTTATGGTTTCTTTCCGTGTCAAACATTTCCAGTACCCTTTTGTGCCCATGTTCCGCCATCTTCAGTGCCTTCTGCCTGTCACCAGTATACATCACAATGGCATCTGCAAGGGCAAAGGGGTCTCTTTCCGGAACCATACGTCCCGTAACTCCATCTTCAATCAGTTCAGGGATACCCGATACAGGGGTGCTGATTATCGGTACAGCATGAACCAGGGCCTCCATCAGGGCATTGGGAATACCATCCCTGTCACCGGAAGAATGGATAACACATGGCATCACAAAAATATCAGCATTCCTGTAATAATCAGGCATTTTTTCATACGGCTGGAAACCACAGAAGGTCACATGGGACTCAAGCTGCAGCGACCTGTGGAGCCGTGTCAGTTTTCCACGACAGGGGCCGTCACCCACAATCTTCAAACTGAAATCAATTCCCTGCTCCTTTAACAGGGCCGCTGCCTGCAACAGGTATTCATATCCTTTTTTTTCCACCAGCCGCCCCACCGCCAGCAGGCGATAAGGTGCTTCCATGAGAACCGGGTTTTTTTTCTCTGCTGCCATGGAAAGTCCATTGTACACAAGGTGGAGTTTTTTGGGAGAACAGGAAGTCAGGCTGTGTAAAAAGCCGATATTATACCGGGTGTTACTTCTGACAAAACAGGCATCCCTGGTCTTTTCGTGGATCAGACTGTCGGGAGGATGGATATCCCAGGCGCGTATGGTAAAACTGAAGGGAATATCGGTGAGTCGAAAGATGAGCCAGGCTGCGGTGGCACAACCGCTGGCCCAGGGGGCATGGATATGCTGTACCTTTTCCTTCTCAAAACGATATGCCAGATAAAACCCGCACAGGCAGGCCCAGAGATTCTCAGCCGTCTTTTCAAGTCCTTTCCATCTTCTGCACAGGATCAATCCGGCCAGACGCCCCGTTTTAACCGGAGAGCGCAGCAACCAGTATAAAACAAAAAATGGCAGTATCCCCGTCCACCACACACCCAGGCGAACGATTTTTCCATGATAAGACAACATCTCCCGGGACAGATCCTTTTTCCATCTGCCATACAGCGTATAAACGGATACCGGCAGGCCATAGCTGAGCAGGTTTTTCACTTCGCTGAAGATAAACGTCTCTGACGACTTGGGAAACCAGAGTAGAATATAGGCGGTTTTGGGTAATTCTTTTTCAGACACCAGCAGCAACCTCAAAAGAAGTGGAACGGCTAAGACGCACAGGATTACACTCCTTCCACGACCATCTTCACTGAAACCGGGAAATCATTATACGTGCAACAGACTCCATCTCCATCAAATACTCACGGATTCAGGATTGTGACAAAAAAATGTTCTGGCAGATCACTATCTATATAGTATGCTGATACTATTGTAAAGATAAAGACCCGGACAGGCCAATCGTTCCCTCTATCCTCCAATATCAATACCGAGAAGAAACCACCATGAACATCCTGCTCATCTATCCCGAATTACCCCTTTCATTCTGGAGCATGCCCCAGGCAATTCAATTCGGACCGGCAAAGGCACTTTTTGCACCTCTGGGACCACTCACCCTGGCCGCCCTTTTCCCGCAGGACTGGCATACCAGCTTTGTTGACCTGAATATCACATCAATCAGGGAAAACGAGTGGCAAAAGGCGGACATTGTCATGATTTCCGGGATGTTTGTTCAGGCAGAAGGCTTCAGGAAGATTATCAATGAGGCGAAACAGAGATCAAAAATAACCGTTGCCGGAGGCCCTTATCCAACACTCTGCGCAGATGAGCTCATTGAAGCCGGATGTGACTACGTGGTCTGCGGAGAGGCTGAAAATGCCATCACACCACTCATGAACGCCCTGGAATCCGGAGAGCGGGGAAAGATTATCACGATGGACAGCAAACCGGACCTGACAACAACTCCCATCCCCCGCTATGATCTGATCAATGTTTACGATTACCAGTCATTTCTCATCCAGACCACCCGTGGCTGTCCCTTCAGCTGTGAGTTCTGCGACATTGAGGGGCTCTATGGAAAACAGCCCCGCTACAGAAAACCTGAGCAGATCATAGAAGAGCTGGATTACATATTCCAGCAGGGAATCAGGGGGATTGTCATGATCGCAGACGACAACTTCATAGCCAGCAAGAAAAATGCAAAAGCTATCTGCCGGAAGATCATACAGTGGAACCAGGAGAATGGATCGCCTTTTGACTTCCTGACCCAGACATCAGTGAACCTCGGTCAGGATATGGAGATGATCGACCTGATGACTGCCGCCAACTTCAGTGCAGTCTTCATTGGAATTGAATCCCCTGACGAAGAGATTCTCAAGGCAAGCAACAAGCATCATAATGTAAACAGCCCTCTCCTGGAATCCATTGAGAACATAAAGAAAAACGGCCTTTCCATCATCGGCAGCATCATCATTGGTTTTGACAATGAGAAGAAAGGTATCGGAAAACGGATCTGCGAATTTGTTGACAAAACCAGTATCTCAAGCATTATGCCCAATATACTCTGTGCCCCGCCGGGCACAAAGCTCAAGGAGCGGCTCCAGCGGGAAGGGCGCTTACACGAGAATATTACCCGGAACATGACTGGCAATGCATATTTCACACTCCCGAACTTCACACCGGACAGACCGCTGGAAGAGATCATTGAAGAATACATCGAGATCTGGGAACATCTCTATTACCCGCCCAACTTTTTCAAAAGATCCTATGACTTCTGTCTGGCCATGCGACCGACCAGAAAAACCATGGCCATCGAAAAGGGAACTCCCGTTCAGCAGTCCACGGTCCCCAGGGCACGTCCCTGTTTCAGACAACAGACAGGTGACATACTTCGCTTCCTCTTCCATGTCTGGAAACATGGCATTGCTGCACCCCACAGAGTTCAATTCTGGAAACAACTCCACGGGATGAAAAAACAGAATCCCAGTCGTTTGAAGAAATATATCATCCACTGCATCAGAGGTGATTTCCACATGGATATCGTAAAAACAATCCGCCGTGACACCTATAAACTGCTTGCCGAATATAAGAAGGAAAACCCGAATCCGTAAGCGTTCATCACCGAAGCAGACCTTTTCTCAGCAAATTTTCATCACGGATACAGAAAGGCGTAACCGGAAAATCTGCCGCTTACGCCCGTTTTGAGAGTAGCCCCAGGAGAACAGCTGCAAACTCATCCTCCGGCTCATAGGGAAGCAGGTCCTGTATCATTTCAAAAGAGCGCTGTCCCATCTCCTGCCACTGCTCCCGTTTCTGCCAGGCCCGCTCCAGTGCTTCATCCAGGGATTCAGAGTGTGCCGCCCCTGCCACAAAACCGGTCTCACCATCTTTGACAATCTCCTTCATACCGGCAACACCTGTCACAACAGCAGAACGGCCACAGCACATCGCCTCAATAAGGGTCAGCGGCAGGCCCTCCATCCGTGAAGCCATTACCAGCAGGTGGTTCTGCGCCCAGACCTCTTCCAGATTTGTGGAATAGCCCCGAAAATGAACATTCTTCAGGCCCAGATATTCACTGTAGCAACGCAGGGATTTCTCCTGCGCCCCGACACCATAGAGATTCAGATGCAGGGGCCGCTGTTTCCACTTTTCCTGTGCCAGCACATCAAAGAGTATATCATGCCCCTTGTGGATGGGTACCAGCATGGCCGGCAGTGCCATGTGATAGCCCTGCGCTGTCTGTGGATAGGGCTGGATTGATCGTGAAACTGTTATGGGGTTTCTGATAATGGCGGAATGTATCATATCCATCCCCAGCTGTCTGCTCACCATATCCCTGTTCCCTCTGGAAACAAAATAATTTACGGCGGCATTCCGGTATCCCTTTCGGTAGCATTCGACTTCGCTGTTTTCAGGCCACTGAAGCTCCGAAGCCAGGTGAATCACGTTGACATAAGCTACCCCTGACTCCCGGCATATTTCCATCCAGTCTCCACCCTCAAAACTCTTTCCCATGGAATGGACCACGAGATCCGGTGAAATCCTCTCCAGCAATGCTTTCCTCCGGGCAGGAACCGACCTCAGAAACCGCGATTTCAGGTATTCAAGGGGGGTGGCGGGATACATGGGGAGATCGTAGATCAATCCACCTGATTCGGCAATTTCCCGAATATGAGCGGGTACGGACGGCCACTTCCTTGCAATAACTGCAACATCAACATCCCTGTTCCTGCGCTTCAGTGAAACAGCAGTCTTATACCAGAGGACTTCGCTGCCCCCCCATGGGGTATGGATGTTGGAAGAAATAAAAAGAATGCGTTTCATGCTGGTATCCTGAGATAAATCCGTTTACTATTGCTGAGAGTTCCATTCATGAATCAACAGTGAGCCATCCACCCATGACGTCCAGCAGAAAAAAAAGCCTCATTCATTCCCTGCAGATCATCTCTCTGTTCATTCTGGGAACAGGGGCCGGACTGCTCCTGTGGAATAAAATTCTACTCCCTTTTCACAACCCCGACAAGATCACCGGCCCGCTCAGCCTGATGGAGTTCAATCCCAGCAATGATATTTTTCGTTTCATCAGCTTTGTTGCCATTCCGTCACTGCTGCTCTTCATGTTTCAGTTATCCGGCCGGGCAATCCCATTCGTCGGACGGCCGGACACCGGAAAACATCCGCCGGCACCGATGTTATCTGTATGGCTTCTGATTGCGGCCAGCCTGCTGCTCTCCCTCAACACCCCGACCTATCATGCCAGCGGGCCATTTGACACCTTCCATGAAGGTGAAACACTGGGATCGGCCATGTCCCTTCTGGAAGGAAAAAAGCCATACAAAGATGTTCTCTTCTCCCATGGCGTCTTTTACGACCCGCTTCGCACCATAGCGGCCACAAAGCTCTTTGGAGAATCCATAGGGGCAACCAGGGCTCTGACATCTTTTCTGAAAATTCTTTCGTTCCTGTTTCTGGCCATCCTTATCCTTCGCCTCTTTAACGGCAACGGGACCTGGGCACTGCTCTGTTTTTTTATCCTGTTCCTCCTCATCCCCAGAGAGACTTTCATAGTCCTGCCAAGGGATCTGATCACCTTCCTTTACCTGATCCTTCTCACCCGTGTCAGTGATTCTTCAGGACAGGGCGCAACCGGAACACAAGCTGCAGTTAATGCTTTTCTTCTGGCAGCCATTCCCCTCGTCACCTTTGGCATCAGCATTGACCGTGCCTTTTACCTCACAGCACTCTACATCCTGCTTTTTCCCATTCTCCTTGGTGTCTTTTTCAGGAAAAAACCATGGAGGATGACCTTTGTTACAGCAAGCATCCTTGGACTGCTGGCTGGCGTGCTTCTGCTGCTCATACTGCTCCAGGGGGCTGTCACGGATTTCGTGGATTTTGTATTTATCCATATGCCGAAAACCAAGGAACTGGCCGACGGCCTCCCCTATCCTCTCTTGCAGCCCCGCTTCCTGACCATGCTTCTTCTGATAAGCGGCCTCTGTTTCTGGCTCACGGGAAGCTGCCTTTCACAAAGAGTATCTCACAGAAACCGCTGGCTGCATTTTCTTTTTTTCTGTAAAAAATATTTCAATGCAATCGCACTTTTTTTTCTTGCTGTCTTCTGCTTCAGAAATGCACTGGGCAGATCAGACGAGGAACACCTTGCATACAGTACACTCCTTCCCATACTCCTTTTTCTCTACATCACAATCCACTTTTATCTCAGCAATCACATAAACAGAGCAGCATACAGAGTTATAACGCTGGCCATGCTCATCACAGCTTCTCTCTACACACTGCAGTCCCTGTATACAACGGTTTCAAGTGACAGTGTGCTGGAGGAGAACTTTCCCATTCACAGACAGGACCGTGAATTCATCCCACCTGAATACACGGCCACCATTTCGTTTCTTAAGAGCAGCTTAACCGGTGACCAGAAGTTCATAACACTCAGCAATGAGGCTTCATGGTATTATTTTCTCAAGCAGGCCAGTCCGACCCGCTTTCCCCTGGTCTGGTTCGCCCTCTCCCAGAAGAACCAGAAACAGTTCATCAACAGTATGGAACAACAGAACATTCGTTTTGTTCTGTACAGAAACAGGCACTGGGCCAACACCATTGACGGAATACCCAACAGTGAGCGCCTCCCCATTCTATTTGACTATATTTCAAAACACTACCATCCTTTGACCAATATGGACGGTAACGAAATCTGG
>Ga0256834_1002925_pt1 | contig 10489 bp, 5 predicted proteins | sample 4281140metaG_FD_190536 | JGI IMG/M metagenome (GOLD analysis project Ga0256834, IMG submission 190536) | Hydrothermal vent microbial communities from East Pacific Rise, Pacific Ocean - 4281-140 | ecosystem: Environmental > Aquatic > Marine > Hydrothermal vents | place: Pacific Ocean: East Pacific... | reverse complement strand
GTGCCTGCTTGTATAGATGAGGGTAAGAGCGGCGATGGCGAACATCGATACGGCTGCCGAGGCGACAAGAGCCCGGTTGGCGCCTGTTTGCCTGGTTTTAAAAAGGTGGCCCGCATGAACCACCCCCTGAATTATCAGAACGCTCAAGGCGGCAACCGTGGTCACTTCTGAGAGGGAGAAGAAGAGAATCATCGGTATAACGAGAATCGCACTGATGATAAGCCCTTCATATGACGAGAATCGGTTGTACTCGTAGATTTTCGGCAGGTTGCCCTCTTTGGCCATCGTATAGCCTATCTGGGTGACCGAAAATAGTGTGGCGTTTATTGCGGAGGCGGTCGCCAGAAGTGCGGTGGCCGCCATGATTTTGAATCCCCACTCTCCAAATACAGGACGTGCGGCTTCCGCAAGAGCGTAGTCCCTGGCCGCTATCACCTCTTTTAGTGTAAGGTTGCCAAGTACCGCAACGCTGGTGATCACATAGAGTGAAGCTACAAGAAGTATCGCTATTACCATTGATCTTAGCATCGTCTTGGATGGATTTTGCATATCCTCTACAGTGTTTGTAATGACACTGAAGCCCTGATATGCGAAAAATGTAAGACCTACGGCAAACAGCATATCGCTTATCGGAGGCATATTCGAAAGCGCCAGCAGTTGCGGCTTGATCGAAAAGAGTGCCGTTAAACTGAATATGACAAGTATCGTCACCTTTATCATAACTATGATATTTTCGGAACGGGCGACGAAAGCGGCTCCGATCAGGTTGATAAGCGTAAAGAGCACTACGATTCCAACGGCATATGTATCTATCCAGAAGGTAGAGCCCGTGTGGATGAATGTGGCGGCGTATGTACCGAAGGATTTGGCGACGGCCGCGATGGCTACGAGCTGCGAGAAGTAGAAGAGCACACTTGCGGAGCCCGAGAAAACTCCCTCCCCGAATCCCTGTACAAGATACTCGACGATGCCTCCTCGTGAGGGGTAGCGCAAAGCGAGTTTTGCAAGAGAGTATCCGCTTAGAAGAGCCGCAATACCGCCAAGCACGAAAGAGAGCCAGACGATGTTGCCAGCGATAGAACCGGCCTGGCCGATGACTATGAAGATTCCTGCCCCCACCATCGAGCCTATACCGAGCATTACCGCACTGAGCAGGCCGAAAGCTCTCTTTTTACGCATGATACTCTCCCTCGCTTTTCTTCAGACTATCTTATATAAATTATATAACGATAAAGGTAAATGGAAGTAACCGGGAAGTTTGACTTCGTTTACCAAAAGTGTCCTATAATATTCATAGACTCTTAAAAAGGATCTTTAATGGCTATCGTTCAGTCATACGGAGCCGCGGAAGTGGTTACCGGGTCGTGTCATCTGCTGCGAATCGAAAATGGGCCGAACATCATGATCGATTGCGGGATGTTTCAAGGGGTGGTCGAAGAGAGGAATTTCGAACCTTTCGGATTCGATCCAAAAGAGGTGGATATATTGCTGGTCACCCATGCTCATCTCGACCATGTTGGGCGGATTCCAAAACTGGTCAAGGAGGGCTTCAAGGGTCGCATCGTCACGCTCAGATCGACGATGGATCTGGCGGAGGTCGTGCTTCTTGACAGCGCCCATCTGATGGAAGAGGAGTATAGGACCCGCTACAAAAAGGCGCAGCGGCGCGGGGCGGAAGCGAGCGTGAGGGAGCCTCTGTATAGCGTTGACGACGTCAAGGCGGTCTACGATCTTGCGATCGAGTATGCGCAGTACGACAAGAGTGTGAAGCTTGGAAGAGATTTGACGGCTACTTTCAGAAACGCCGGCCATATCCTCGGTGCCGCTACCATAGAGATCGACTTCAAGGAGAGAGGCCGCTTTAGGCGCGTCGTATTCAGCGGAGATCTGGGAAACCGAAACGATATAGTGATGCGGGATCCCGTATTTGTCAAAGAGGCCGACGCACTCTTTATAGAGTCGACTTACGGCGACAGAAACCACAGGGGTATAAAAGAGAGCGAAGAGGAGTTCAAAGAGGTTGTCGTAAATACGCTGCTCAACAACGGGAATGTATTGATACCCTCTTTCGCCATAGAGCGGACACAGGAGATAATGTGTCTGTTGAAGAGAATGTATGACAAAAAAGAGTTGCCAAGGTGCAAAATCTTCATAGATTCGCCTATGGCGATTCGCGCTACAAGACTCTACGACACATACCACAAAGAGTTGAGCCGCAGTTGTAACGACTACCTCAAAAGAGACGGAACCATTTTCGAATTTCCATACCTGAGCTATACAGTCAAGAGTGAAGAGTCGAAGAGAATAAACGAAATAGAGAGCGGTTGCGTCATTATAGCCGGGAGCGGGATGTGCACGGGCGGCAGGATTCTGCATCACTTCAAACATCGCCTGTGGAACGAGAGGAACTCTCTGCTATTTGTCGGTTATCAGGCGGAAGGGACGCTGGGACGACGTATCGTAGAGGGTGAGCGCCATATACATATATATAACGAAGAGGTGCTGGTGAGGGCTAAGGTCTACACTATCAACGGCTTTTCGGCACATGCCGATCAAAACGATCTGATCGAGTGGATGGAGCACTTCAAAAGGCTCGAAAAGATATTCCTGATACACGGCGAGTTTAAAAAGCAGCTGGTTTTCAAAAAAGCGATAGAGAAGAGATTGGGGAAAAGGGCGCATATCGTAGCTCCGGAAGAGAGCATCTATCTGTAAGGAGAGAAGATGTCACACAGAAGAAGGCGCAAGAAGAGTGATGAGCGGACGAATCGGGATATCGGTAGTGAAGCCTCCTCGCAGAGCCTTGAAAGTTCCGCAGATATCGAGGAGAAAGAGCCATCCGGTTCGGCTGGAGTCGAAAGCGGCCGGTCAGAAACGGATGACGATGCCGTAAACTCCTCTTCGCCGCCGCAGGAGGAGCTGGGGGGGCTAAGCTCCAAGGAGGTTGCAAAACTTCTCGAAAAGTATGGCTACAACGAGATAAGAGAAAAAGAGGAGAGCTGGCTTCACAGGCTCTTTCGCCGCTTCTGGGGGCCGATACCGTGGATGATAGAGATAGCCGCCATACTCGCTGCGACGGTTCGTCACTGGGAGGAGTTCTGGATCATTGTAGCGATGCTGCTGGTGAATGCCGTCGTGGATTTCTATCAGGAGTCCAAAGCTCTCAACGCTATTGCCGTACTCAAAAAGAAGCTTGCTCGCAGCGCTACCGTCTTGAGGGATGGAAAGTGGCGGGAGATTCCTGCCCGTGAGGTGGTACCCGGTGACATAATAAAGATAAAAATCGGAGATATAGTTCCGGCGGATTGCAAGCTGATAGGCGGCGGAGAGTTTTTGCTCGTAGATCAGTCGGCTCTGACGGGAGAGTCGCTGCCTGTTCACAAGAAGCCTGGTGACGATCTGTACGCCAACGCTATCGTAAAGCAAGGGGAGATGATAGCCCACGTAACTGCCACAGGCAGACACACCTACTTCGGAAAAACCGTCGGTCTGGTAGCCAAAGCGGAGCGCGAGAGCAAAAGCCACTTCCAGAAGATGGTAATACAGGTGGGTGATTTTCTGATAGCTGTGACGGTTGTTATGATACTCGTCATCCTCTTTGTCGGAATCGATCGGCACGAAAATATCCCGGAGCTTGTTGTCTTCAGTCTCGTACTGATGATATCGGCGATACCGGTGGCACTGCCGGCCGTGCTTACAGTCACGATGGCCGTGGGTGCCGTCAATCTTGCCAGGCGGCAGGCGATCGTAAGCCGACTTGCGGCTATGGAAGAGCTTGCCGGGATGGATATCCTCTGCTCCGACAAGACTGGAACTCTTACCCAAAACCGTATGAGCCTGGCCGAGCCATATCTTGCCGCCGGACACACGGCCGACGAGCTTCTGCTCTATGCGGCGCTCGCCAGTAGGGAAGAGAACAACGATCCTATCGAAAGGCCGATATTCGATTATATAGACAACCACGACCTGCGGCATGAACTGCAAAGATATCTGCCCGGTATGAAAAAGTTTTTACCTTTCGATCCCGTACACAAGCGTACGGAAGCTCTGTATGAGGGTGAAGAGTGCCTTGTAGTGACGAAAGGGGCGCCGCAGGTTATCATAGAGCAGTGTGACGAGAGGGGTTTCGACAAAAAGGAGGCATATGCACAGATCGAGACATTTGCCTCGAAGGGCTTTCGAACCCTCGGCGTGGCATATCGCAGGTGTGAAGAGGATATCTACCGTTTTATCGGACTCATACCGCTTTTCGATCCGCCTCGTCAGGACTCCAAAGATGCGATCGAAGAGGCGCAGGCAAAGGGTGTAAAGGTAAAGATGGTCACCGGAGACAATATAGCGGTGGCCAGATATATCGCTTCGCTTTTGGGTATCGGAGAGAATATTCGCGATGTGCGTGAACTGAAAGGTGAGTCTGTAGAGGAGTATATATACCTTTCGGAGGTGCTTGGCAGAGCTTTTGCAAAACACCTCTATCCCGATGCTCCGCAGCACCGGATCGACGAACTCGTTTCGGCGATAGTAAAAGATGTAAAGAGAGAGCTTTACAATATGCCCGTACCCAAAGGGAGCGTCAAAAAGCATGAGAGTGAGATAATAGCGGCTATCGAGAGTGCAGACGGTTTCGCCCAGGTATTTCCGGAGGATAAATATTTCATCGTCGACGAATTGCAAAAGGCGGATCATATAGTAGGTATGACCGGTGACGGAGTGAACGACGCACCGGCACTGAAAAAGGCCGACTGCGGTATAGCGGTAAGCGGAGCCACAGATGCGGCAAGGGCGGCGGCCGACATAGTCCTGACGGCTCCGGGACTCGGAGTGATAGTGGAGGCGATAAAGGAGGCGCGAATCACTTTCGAGCGTATGAAGAGCTATACAATCTATCGTATCGCCGAGACGATAAGGATCGTTATATTCATGACCCTTGCCATCGTTATATTCAAATTCTATCCGATTACCGCGATTATGATCATAGTCCTGGCCCTTCTTAACGATATCCCGATTCTGACAATCGCCTACGACAATACGAAAGTCAGAAAGATGCCTGTACGCTGGGATATGCGGGAGATGCTGGTCCTCTCAAGCTGGCTCGGTATCGCCGGTGTACTCAGCTCTTTCGGGATCTTCTATCTGATGATGATCTTTTTGAAGGCGCACCCGGAGTCTCTGGTCTATCTTCCGGATGTGCCCGGCTGGATCGATATGAGTGACGAGAAGTCGTGGCTCGGCTTTGTGCAGACCGCCTTTTTTGTCAAGCTGGTCGTAGCCGGCCACGGCACCATATACAACACACGGGTAGACGACTGGTTTTTCAAACGCCCCTGGCCGAGCTGGATTCTGTTTCTGTCCACATGGTCGACGGCGGTTGTCGGAACGATAGTGGGTGTATACGGATTTGGTCTGATGACACCTATAGGGTGGACATGGGCGCTCTTTTTGTGGGGCTATGTTCTGGTGTGGTTTATATTCAACGATATAGTGAAGATGGCTGTGCTTCGTTATTATAGAAAGAAGTTCGGAATTGAAGTGATATGAAACAGAGGCGAAGAATGCGTAAAAAAGTTTACAGGAAGCTCCTGTACGATCTGCAGGTAGAGCTGGTAAAGTTCCAGCGTCATGTCATAAAAAGCGATATAAAAGTCTGTGTCCTATTCGAAGGGCGCGACGCAGCCGGAAAAGATGGAACGATCAAGCGCTTCATCGAGCATCTGAGTCCCAGGGAGGCTCGTTCGGTAGCTCTTGGAAAGCCGAGCGACCGCGAGAGAAAGTCGTGGTATTTTCAGCGCTATGTTCCGCACCTTCCTACCGGAGGGGAGATTGTCTTTTTCAACCGAAGCTGGTACAACAGGGCCGGTGTGGAGAAGGTTATGGGATTTTGTACCGGACGGGAGTACGATCTTTTCATGAATGAGGTGGGAAGTTTCGAGCAGATGCTAAGCCACTCCGAGATGATATTTTTCAAATACTATCTCGACATTTCCAAAAAGGAGCAAAAAAAGCGTCTCGAGGAGAGGAGAAAGGATCCTCTCAAACAGTGGAAACTAAGCCCTATAGACGCGAAGGCACAAAAACTCTGGAAAGAGTACTCGAAAGCCAGAGACGAGATGTTCGCAAAAACCTCCTTTGTCTTCGCGCCGTGGTATGTCGTCCATAGCGACGACAAGCGGCTCGCTCGAATAAATGTGCTCAAACACTTTCTTTCGATGGTCGACTATCCGCAAAAGAGGGAGGATCTTCTCGTTTTTGACAACGATGTGGTTTGCGAGTTCGATCCGAAATGTTACGAGAAGGGGCTGATTGCGCCATGACTCTTCATCCCGATCTTGTCCACTTCATCGTCACAGTAGTCTTCAGCTTCCTTGTGGGCCTCGAGGTGAAGACCTACCGCATGGAGTACCACTCCGATTCCGACAAGTACTTTTTCGGTTCCGCCAGAACTCTTACTTTCGTCGGTATTCTCGGCTATCTCTTCTATAGGATGGATCAGGACCGTCTGCTTCCCTACACGGCCGTTTTAATAGTGCTCAGCCTTTTGTATATGATTTTTTACTGGACAAAGGTACGAAAAAAGAGCCAGAGTATACTGCTTTTTACAGTCATGCTATGCGTCTACGCTTTCGGTCCGATGACAAATCTCTTTCCGCTCTGGATGCCGGCTCTGCTTTTTGTTCTCATCGTCTTCATCCTCAATGCGAAAAGTACCATTCACAGATTCACTCTCGGTATCAATACTTACGAATTCGAGACACTCGGCAAAATGGTACTCCTCTCCGCCGTTATCCTGCCGCTTCTGCCCGACAGGCAGATCGTTCACTATATTCCGCTCTCACCGTTTAAGATATGGCTTGCGGTTGTTGTGATATCCGCCATATCCTACGGAGGATATATCGCACAAAAGTATCTCTTTCCTTCCAGGGGCTATTTTCTTACAGGAATTTTCGGCGGTATCTACTCCTCTACCGCAACGACCGTTGTTTTGGCGAAAAAGGCGAAAGAGAGAGGCGGCTCCTACCTGATCGACTCGGCGATCGTGGCTGCTACCGGTATGATGTACCTGAGGCTTGTCGCCATCGCATCTCTCTTTTCCATATCTATCGCGAGAGATCTGCTGATTCCGTTTACAGGTTTCGCACTGGCGGCATTCTTGTTGTCTTCGATATTCTACTTCAAGCAGAAATCGCAAGAGAGCGCCCCGCAAGGGGATGACCGCAATCCTCTCGAACTCGGTACCGCATTCGTATTCGCCGCGCTTTTTGTAGCTATGATCTTTCTGACGAACTATATAACCGCAAACTATGGAAGCGGAGGGTTGAAGTTTTTCGCTTTTGTCGCCGGATTTACAGATATAGATCCTTTTGTACTTTCACTTCTGACCGGAAAGTTCAATGTCTCGGGATCCACCGTCATCTCTTCTATAATAATAGCCGCAGGAAGCAACAACCTTCTAAAAGCTCTCTACGGTATCTGGTTTGCAGGTATCAAAAACGGATTCAGATCCTCTCTGTCTATCGCACTTCTGGGACTTCTAACGGTTTTGTACGGACTGTATATCCACTAAACCGAACCAACTTTAACATTTTATTAAATAATTAAATAAACAAATATCGATTCTGAAAAATTAAATTAAAAAAGGTAAATTTTCATTCTTTTTTCATAATTAGCTGATATTATAACTGTACTTGAAAGAGGCGGTCCGCTTCGGGCCTGTACAATCGCTATTGCAAGTTGAAAAGGGGGAGTTCAACTATGAGACGTATTGCTGTCTTGACACTCGTTTTGTCACTTACTTTGCTAAACGCATCCGCCATCTCTTTTCAGAATGAAAAAGAGTCTGACGGCGTTTTTTCAGAGCATCTTCATACCGCTTTTGATATCTCCGGGTGGGGTGAGAGGATAGAGGAGTTTGCGGTAACGCTTCTGGATACCGCAAACTCTGTTCTTGGAGCTTTTGTCGACAACGATCTCGTGTTTGGTTTGGCAATCGCTTTTCAGGCTACACTGATCGCTCTTCTTGCCTTCAACTTTCTTGGTTTTACAAAAAAGGAGCGCTCAAGAGGCAAGGATATGCTGCGGGAGGATATTGCAGCGGGCTCGGGCACGAAGCCTTCGGAGATCTTCTTCATCAAAGAGATGAGATAGCCTGCATATGGTGCACTTATGTATCAAAAGAGCTGCAAAGATCCTTTGTGTCTTGGGCTCGTCGTTTCTTTTGGGCAGCGGCCAGACTCTTTTTGCCAAAGAGTCTTTAGACTACGACTACGCCGTGAAGATGGCCAGAGAAGGAGAGATAGAGCGCTCGGTAGAAGAGCTTGAAAAACTTCACAGGCTACACCCGCAAAATCATAGACTTCTTTACGACCTTGTCACCGTTCTCTCCTGGGGCGGGTACGACAGAAAGGTCCTCTCCTATCGCAAGGAGATAGATCTATACAAGGCACCCGGATATCTGCTGGAGGCTGTGGCGAAATCTGCAAGAAATCTGAAAGAGTACGGATATGCCGCCAAAGTCTATACGATCGGGATGAACAGATTCGAAGATAAAATAGAGTTTTATATCGGTCTATCCATGACACTCTTCGATCATGACAAGCGGGATCTTGCCAAAGAGGTGCTGCTAAGAGCAAAAAAGAGGTTCACAGACAAAAAGAGTCGTATAAAGATAGCCGGGGCGTATGAGTATTTAAAAGAGTATTTCGAAGCGCTTCTGATTTACGAGGAGGCTATAAAGAGCAAAGAGAGATGCGATGAGTGTATCGTAGCGACTGTCGGGGTGATGAGACGTCTTGGAATGCCGGGCAGAGCTTTTGAGTTGGCCGGCAGGTATCCGGGGCTCTTTTCAAAGGAGGATATGGCTTCCATAAGGGGTGATCTCGCGGCATACGATCTGCGCTGGGCCAAAAGAGGCTACTATACGAAACCGTCGGAAAAGGAGCTGTTTCTTCTAAGAGCTCTTGCGGGTATAGAGAGGAATCTTGCGGTTATGGATACAGGTGAAGAGAGTGTCCCGAAAAGTCAGGTAGCAAAAGCGGCCATCTTCGACAAGATAGTGGCGCTCGGTGAGCTTGGACTCAACCGTGAAGCCGTTGCTCTATATGAGACGTATGAAGAAAGGGGAGGCGAGTTTCCATCCTATGCGAGGTTGAGTATAGCCGACTCTTATCTTGCGGTACGAAGACCGTACAAAGCAAGAGAACTGCTTGAAGAGCTTCTGAAGTATGAGCCCGAAAATTTCGATGCGAAGATACTTCTTTTCTACTCGTACAGCGACGCTTACGACATGGATTCGGCCATGAGGTTTGCAGACGAGATGGATAGGGCAGAACCGGTCGATATATGGGACAGATGGCATCTGTACAAAAAGCGAAACCCAAGAAAACTCGATAGCGTGGTCATAAGGATTCTATCCAGAGAGTATGCCGGGTATATGGATTATGCGCAGGATAAGTTCGAGGAGCTTACTGCCAGGGCGCCGGCAAATGTCTGGCTGAGAAACACTCTTGCGCAGGTATATTTTTATAGAGGATGGTATGAAAGGGCTTTGAAGGAGTATACGATATCGGCGAACCTTGACAGGAACGACTTCGGTGCAAGAGCCGGGGTCGTGTTGAGCAGGCTCCATTTGAGGGAGTATGAGGAGGCGGACAGCGGGCTAAAAGCGCTTGGGTCGAAGTTTCGTTTCAACAGACGCGGCTTGAAGGAGATTGAAAAGCAGTTTTCATCCGTCAAGGATGGAGGCTACCATATTGAGAGCAGGTTTATCGACTCTCCGGCCGCGGCAACCATAGGAACATACTCCGGCAGCGAGTACGGGCTCTCTTTGTACTCGCCTCTGATCGAAAACAGATATAGGGTCTTGCTCGATACAAGGAGGGTATATGCCGAGTATGATGCCGCTTCGTTGACCAACTCCAGAACGGGTGTGGGAGTGGAGTATAGCGATAGACGATACAGAGGGCTTGTAAAACTCTCCTACAATATCGGGAATATAAGAAGGTTGTCGCCGAGCGTGGAGGGCTCCCGCTTTTTGGACGATCACCTCAGACTCGATGCCGGATACTCTCTGTTTTCATCAAAGACTCCCATAAGAGCGATCGATGCCGGTATAAAATCGGACAGACTCTTTGTCTCCGCCGCATACAGAGATAGTGAAAGGCAGGAGGCATCGCTCACTCTTGAACGCTCATCCTTCAGTGACGGAAACATAAGAAGCTCTTTGTCTCTTTACAACTACACAAAAGCTATAGAGGGACCGTACTACAACCTCGATAGCTATATGTATGCGGGCATCAGCGACAACACTCTTACGCAAAGACCCTACTACAGTCCTGACAGAAGCGCCTATATCAGCCTGAATCTCAAGAACAGCTGGTTGCTGTACAGGTTCTACGACTTCAGTATAAAGCAGTCGGTAGGGCTTGAAGGCGGTTTTCACTGGGAGAAATCGTTCGGTACAAAAATGACAGGTACCCTCTCTTTGGGTCAGGAG
>Ga0256834_1002924_pt1 | contig 10491 bp, 8 predicted proteins | sample 4281140metaG_FD_190536 | JGI IMG/M metagenome (GOLD analysis project Ga0256834, IMG submission 190536) | Hydrothermal vent microbial communities from East Pacific Rise, Pacific Ocean - 4281-140 | ecosystem: Environmental > Aquatic > Marine > Hydrothermal vents | place: Pacific Ocean: East Pacific... | reverse complement strand
GTTCTTTAATGGTAGTTGGGTTGTTGTTACTTGGTGGCGATGCTATTGGGCTTGTTATTTTAGACACTGTAATGAATATATTGGTAATTGTGTTTAATGGGTTTTATGTATTAAAAAAATTAAAAGTTGTGTTTAAATTACACTATTTTGAAACTCCTTTGGTAAAAGAGATATTTTCTTATTCTGTTTGGATTTTTATTTATACACTTGTTCATCAATTTCAATGGAATACTGGCCAAATTATTTTAGGTGTGAATACAGATACAGTAGTTGTTGCAATTTATGGTGTAGGAGTGTTAATTGGTGGGTATTATGCAGCATTTGGAGGGGCGATTAATAGATTGCTTTTGCCAAAAGCAACACGAATGGTAGTAGATGGAATTGATGGACTTGAATTAACGGAAACAATGATAAAATTTGGAAGAATTAATTCATATGTACTTACCTTAATAATAAGTGGGTTTTTTCTTTTTGGTCAAGAATTTATTTCTTTCTGGGTTGGTGAAAAATATTCTCAATCTTGGTTAATAGGTTTAGTCATGATGTTTGTTTTAACTTTACCTTTAATTCAAGGATTTGGTATTTCCATTTTGGAAGCAAAGAAAAAGAATAGATTTAAATCTATTTTAAGTGTTATTACAGTTGGACTTGCAATTCTATTTGGTTTTTATTTTTCTAAACAAAATGGAGTTATAGGTGTAATAATACCGTTAGGGTTTGCTATTTTATTAAATAATATAATAATGAATTTCTATTATAAAAGAATCTTTGATTTCAAAATATATTATTTTTTTAAAATGACATTATTTAAATTAGGGGTAATAACAATAGCTTTAATTGTAGTATTTATGTTTGTTAAAACCATTTATATAATTGAAACTTGGTTAAAACTAATAATATTTATTCTTATTTACTCTGTGAGTTATATAAGTCTAATATATCAGTTTTTACTGAATAAGTACGAAAAAAAAATATTAATAGATAAATTCCGATGAAAATTAAAACTATAACCTGTCATAAAGTCTACAATTACGGTGCGACTTTACAAGAATATGCGTTGCTAAGGTATTTAAATAATGGTGGTTACGAGGCGAAAACTATAGACTTTACACCTAATTATTTAAGTAATCATTTTAATTTTTTGACTATATCTAACCCAAAATACAATAAAAATATTTTTATTAAATCATTATACTTACTGGCTAAGTTACCATATCGGTTAATCTTATTACAAAGAAAAAAAGCATTTGATATTTTTGAAAAGAAATTCATTCCTTCAACAAATTATAATTATAAAACAAATGAAGAGTTAAAAAAAAATTTACCTATAGCTGATGCTTATATTTGTGGGAGTGACCAAATTTGGAATTCCTATTTCCAAAATGGGAAAGATCCCGCTTTTTATCTAGATTTTGTTCCTGAAAATAAATTAAAAATATCCTATGCAGCTAGTTTTGCTATAGATGAAATAGAGAATAGTTTAAAAAAATTTGTAAAGGAAAAAGTAAGTCGGATTAATTTTGTTTCAGTTAGAGAAAACTCAGGAGTGAAAATTTTAAATAATTTAGGATTAAAAAACACAAAACAAGTACTAGACCCAGTATTTCTTTTACAGGAAAAATATTGGAAAGATAATTTTGTAACACAAATAACTGAAAAATATATTTTTGTATACGATTTTGATTCAAATAAACAAATTCAAGAGATAGCTAAACATGCGGCAAGACAATTTGGTTTGAAAATTTTCACAGTAAATCAGAATATTAAGTATGCCGATAAAAATTTTTATAGAAAAGGCCCTGAAACTTTTTTGTCCTTAATTTATGGAGCAACTTATGTGATTAGTAATTCTTTTCATGCTGTGGCATTTTCTTTAATTTTTAATAAGTTATTTCTTGTAGTTGACAGAAATGAGGAAATTAATACAAGAATGAGAGATATTATGAACTTGGTGGAGTTGTCTAATTTATACCTCGAGGAAGGAGAATTTAAAACCTTTGATAAGATAAAAGTTGATTATGGAAAAGTGAATGAGATATTAAAGAACAAAATTAAAGAGTCTAAATTTTTTTTAAAGAAAGCTTTAAACTAAAAGGTTATGATAAAAAAAATAAAAGCAAAATTATATTCCTTATTTTTTTGGCAAAGTAGTTTAGGAGAGATATTTAATAAATTATACGACTTAAATATTTTTTTGTCAAATTATTTTACAACCTCTTCTCTAAAAAATAAAAGTGCTTACCAAGCTTTTTTAACAAAACAATATCATATAGTAGAGAAAGGACTAGCATTGCCAATACCTAGAAAAAATTTCGGAATACCTAAAATAAAAGTTTTAATAGAAAAAGCTATATTTTATAGGAGTAAATATGGAGAAGATAGAATTGTTAGAAATATTCAAGAGGTATTAAATCAATATTTGGAAAGAAATAGCGAATTAAGGAAATTAAATATAGAATTTTATAAAATGCTTGTTGATTTTATTGATAGTAAAAAATTTGATAGACATGGAGGAGTTAAAATAGTAACTGTAACAGAAATAAAAAAGGCAGTTAATATAGATTTCAAATCTTTTATGCAAACTCGCTCAAGTGTTCGTAATTTTTCATCTGAGAATAATATTCTTGAAGAAGAGGTTTATAAAGCAATTGAAATTGCGAAATATACACCTTCAGTTTGTAATAGACAAAGTTGGAGAGTACACTATTTTGATAATAGAGTTATGATTGATAAACTACTAAAAATCCAAAATGGGAATAATGGTTTTACTGAGAGTATTAATAAATTATTGATTGTAACTACAAGTACAAAGTATTTCACTAAATTAGAAAGTAATCAAGTATTTGTTGATGGAGGAATGTTTGCAATGAGTTTGGTACTGGCATTACACTCTCAGAGTATAGCTTCTTGTTGTTTAAATACCTGTTTACCATATGTAGATGAAAAAAAGATAAAAATTATAGGAAAGATACCTAAAGATGAGAGATTAATTATGATGATTGGTATTGGGAAATATAAAGAGGTATTTGAAGTAGCAATATCGAATCGTATTCCCTTAGAAGAAATAATAAGATTAAAGAAATAAAAATGGTGTATACCATACTTTATATTACAAATAGTATTAATGGCTCTGGAGGTTTAGAACGTGTGTTGAGTATTAAAGCAAGCTATTTAACGGATAATTTTAATTACGAAGTACACATTCTTACGTTAAATAAGAGTCATCAAAGTCCATTTTATAAGTTTAGTTCAAACATAAAATTTCATGATATAAAAGTAAGAGGAAATTTTATCAACTATTTTTTTCAATATAAGAAAGGGATAAAAAAAATAATTAAAAAAATAAAGCCCAACGTAATTTCTGTATGTGATGACGGGTTAAAAGGAGTGTTATTTCCATTAATTTTCAGAAATAAGATACCCATTATTTACGAAAGGCATGCTTCTGTTAATTTGAATTTTTCTAGAGATTATAAAACTTCATTTATAAAAAAGGCACAATTTTATTTTGAACATAAATTAATGGTTTTTGGAGCAAAAAAGTTTGATGCTTTTGTTGTGCTTACTAATGGAAATAAAAAAGATTGGCCTAATGTAGAATGTACAGTTATACCCAATCCTTCGCCATTTAACATTTTTAATGATTGGAATAAATACAATAAAAAAGTTGTTTTGGCAGTGGGTAGTCAAAGTTACAATAAAGGGTATGATAGGCTTATAAAAATTTGGGATATAGTACATAAAAAACACCCTGATTGGAAACTTAAAATATTTGGAAAAACAACTAAAAAGCTAAATTTACAACATGAGATTGACTTATTGGGTTTAAACAAAACTATATTATTGCATAAACCAGTTCAGAATATTGAAGATCAATATAAAGAAGCTTCTATATACGTAATGCCATCAAGATCTGAAGGATTTGGAATGGTATTAATTGAGGCAATGGCTTATGGTTTACCTTGTATTTCATTTGATTGTCCTCATGGACCAGCCGATATAATAAAAGAAGGTAAGGATGGATTTTTAATACCTAATGGAGATATTAGTGGGTTTGCAAGTACAATTATAAAATTGATAGAAAATAAAGATAAAAGAAGCATAATGGAGAATAATGCTATTTTAAATGCAAAGCGGTATGCTCCTGAGAAAATTATTCCGTTATGGGATGAATTGTTTAAAAGTTTGGTTAAAGATTTATGAAAATAGTTTACTATACAGATCAGGTTTATTTGCATGGTGGTATTGAGAAAGTATTGGCTCAAAAGTTAAATTATTTCTCAAACTTTCCTGAATTTAAAGTGTATTTAATCACAACAGAGCAAAAAGGACAACCGTATTGTTATCCAATTTCAAAGAGAGTAACCCATTATGATTTGGGTGTAAATTATAGTAGAACTAAAAGTTATTTTCACCCTGTTAATTTTAAAAAAGTACCATCGCATCTAATAAAAATTAGAAACAAATTAAAAGAGATTAAACCAGATGTGTTAATTGTTTGCAATTTTGCCTTTGATTTTTATTTTATACCTTTTATAAGTAAAGGAATAAAAACCATCAAAGAATACCACTCATCAAGATATTATTATAGTAAAGAGTTGCCTTCAAGAAGTTTTCTAAGTCGTTTATTTTTTAAACTGAATAGATTAATTGAAAAAAGGTATACACATATAGTAGTTTTAAATAAGGATGAAAAAAAATATTATGCAGCCAAAAATTGTGTTGTAATTTCTAATTCAATTAAAGTTGCTATAAACACAAACAAGTTGGTTAGAAATAATGTTATTATTGCAGCTGGGAGAATTGCTCTTGTAAAACAATTTGACCATTTAATTAAAGCATGGAGTTTAATTGCTAATAAATTCCCCCATTGGGAGGTTCATATTTATGGAGAGGGAGATAAGGTACTTTCAAGTGAATTACAACAATTTATTAAAGAATTAAAAGTTCCAAATATTAAATTAATGGGAGCTACATCACATTTAAATGTAAAAATGAAAGAGGCATCAATCTATGCAATGACTTCTAAAACAGAATGTTTCCCCATGGTGTTGTTAGAGTCATTATCTTGTGGGCTGCCCATAATTTCATACAATTGCCCGTTTGGGCCTAAAAATATTATAACTGATAAAAAAGATGGTATTTTAGTTAACCATAATAATATAGATACTTTTGCAAGTGAGTTAGCAAAACTGATTAAAAATATTGAGCTAAGAAAAATGATGGAAATAAATGCAAAAAAGAATGTAAAACGTTTTGATGAAAATATTGTAATGCAACAGTGGATTCAACTTTTTAAAAGTATTGATTGATGATTTTCAATTCCATCATACCACTACCATATTATACTCCCTTATTTTACAACATAATTTTGTTTATAATATTGACAGCTTTTTTAAACTTACAAGTTAAGGGCTATGTTATTTACAACAATAATAAAAAAGAATATGCATCATTATTTTTATTACTTTTTGTGGTGCTTTATATGGGGTTAAGACCCATTAGTTTTGTTTTTGGAGATATGGGTATTTATAACAAGTACTTTAAATATTATGCTTCTGGAGGAGAAATAACAAATTATAAAGATTACGTTTGGCGTATTTTTATGAAGTTTTCAAGTGGTATAATGTCTGCAAAACAGTTTTTTTTAGTATGTGCTATTCTGTATATACTTCCATTGTATATGGCTGCTAAAAAATGGTTTGGAGTCGATCGTTATTTTATTTTTTTAATGTTAATCGCTTCTTTTTCTTTTTGGCCCTATGGCACTAATGGTATTCGAAATGGAATAGCTACGTCATTTATAATTTATGGCCTTTCATTTTCACAAAAGAAATACATAAGATATGCAATATTTATATTGGCATACTTTATGCATGGCAGTGTTATAATACCAATAGCAGCGTATGTACTTTCATATTTTTATAAAAACACAAAATTCTATTTACTAGGATGGTTAATAGCCATACCTTTATCATTAACCTTAGGTAGTTTTTGGGAAAATTTATTTGTATCTATTGGTTTTGGGGGTGACAGATTAGCCTATTTAACAGATGACAGGTATCTTGATCAATTCTCATCTTTAGGATTTCGTTGGGATTTTTTGTTGTATAGTGCTACTGCAGTTTATGCAGGTTATTATTTTATTTTTAAGAAAAATTTTAAAGATAAAGTTTATCAACAATTATTTAATATATATATAACTTCAAATGCCTTTTGGGTTTTAGTGATTAGAGCAAGTTTTTCAAATCGTTTTGCTTATTTATCATGGTTTTTAATGGCATTGATAATTTTTTACCCTTTTTTTAAACAACAGTTCTTTAAAAAGCAACAAAGAGTATTGGCATATACCGTATTAATTTATTTCAGTTTTACTTATATAATGTTTTTGATTGGGAAATAATGAATAAAACTAAAAAAATAACAGTATTTACGCCCACATACAATAGAGGGTATTGTTTGCATCAGTTATATGAAAGTTTGTTAAGGCAAACTTCAACTAATTTTGAGTGGTTAATAATTGATGATGGCTCTACAGATACTACAAAAGATTTGGTACAAGATTGGATTGATGAAAATAAAATTAAAATTAAATATATATATAAAGAAAATGGAGGAATGCATACAGGGTATAATGTTGCCTATGATCTTATTACTACAGAATTAAATGTCTGTATAGATTCAGATGATTATTTGACAAATAATGCCATTGAAAAAATATTAAACCATTGGGAGAAGTACAAGAATGATAAATATGCAGGTATAGTTGCCTTAGATGCAACAAAGAATGGTAAAATACTGGGAAAAAAATTCCCTAAAAGTTTGCAGAGTTCTACATTAGAAGATTTATACTACAAGCATAAAATACCAGGTGATAAAAAATTGGTATATAGAACAGCTGTTGTTAAAAAGTATCCAAAATACCCAGTTTTTAGCAAAGAAAATTTGGTTCCCTTAGGTGCACTATATTTACAAGTAGATAAAAGCTATGAGTTATTGTGCTTAAATGAAATTGTATGTATTGTGGAGTACATGGAAGATGGTTCAACTCGAAATATTTTTAAGCAATATAGATTGAGTCCAAGAGGATTTCTTTATTCTAGAAAAATAACCATTAAATACAGTAAATATTTAAAAGTTAAATTTAAAAGTATAATACACTATATTTCACACAGTATTCAATTAAAAATAATAAATATATTTAAAAATAATAATTATCCCATATTAACTTTATTAGCAATACCCTTTGGTATTGTGCTATACCTTTATGTTAGGTACAAAAGTTTAAAAAATTAAAATATAGTGGATAGAAATAAATTTTTTATAATAATAAACTCTTTGGATAAAGGAGGAGCAGAAAGAATTGCTTCAGAGTTTAGTTTTTTTTTAGAAAAACAAGGTTTTAGCGTTGTTTTTTTGCTTACAGACAACAATATTATTCGTTATAAGTTACCCGCTACCTCAAAAGTGATTAAACTTCCACTATCAAAATATATTAAAGTTTTGTTTCCTCTTGTTGTAATAGTTCAAGCTATTTATATTAGATTGTATTTTGGAACTAATTTTAAAGCCATAAGTTTTCTTCATAGAGCAAATATTGTGAATGGTTTATCTTCAGTGTTTTCCAAAAGAGTTGTTGTTGTTTCAGAAAGGTCTTTGTTTAGTAAATCTTACCGAGGAATTAAATATTTTTTGATGAAGATATTGTTAAAAATACTATTTATTAGGGTACATAAAATTATTGCAATATCACAAGTAGTTAAAGTAGAGTTACAAACTTATTTTAAAGTACATTCCTCAAAAATAGAAGTTATACATAACCCTATAAATACGCAAGAGTTTAAGTTTAACAAAGAAAAAGATAGACTATATGATGATACACAGGGTGTAAATTTTTGTACAGTAAGCAGGTTAATTGAATTAAAAAGAGTTGATTTAGTAATAGACTTATTTAATAGAATACTTAAAATATTTCCAAAATCTAAACTTCATATTCTGGGAGATGGAGATTGTAAGCAAAAGCTAATTGAACAAGTTAGAGCGTTAAATATACAAAAGGATGTAATTTTTTATGGAAATGTAGATGATGTGTATTCAATCTTAAAAAAAAATAATATCTTTTTATTTGCTTCTTCTTTTGAATCTTTTGGAAATGTTGTTTTAGAAGCTATAAGCTCTGGCTTGCCAGTAATTTATTCATCAAATTTAAATTCTATTAAGGAAATATTCTCAGAAAGCAATAATTTATCTCTTTCATTTAATGAAAAAATAAACGATAAAGATATTAAAGCAATCATCAAATTTATAGAAACATTAGATTTTGAGTCTTTCAAACAAGAAAGAAAACGGTTGTTAAATAATTTTGACAGCAATACTATTTTTAAAAAGTATTTAAACCAATTAAACACCTAGTTTTATGTGTGGAATAACAGGATTTATTTCAAAAGAAAAAATTGATATTGAAAAAACTTTAACCAATATGGTTAGTCAACTGTATCATAGAGGTCCTGATGATAAAGGAATTTGGATTGATAGGGAAAATTCAATTGGGTTAGGCCATACACGTTTGTCAATATTAGATCTTACCCAAGCTGGTCATCAGCCTATGATCTCTAATTCGGGTAGATATGTTATTATTTTTAATGGTGAAATATATAACCATTTAGCTATTCGAGAAGCATTGGATAACAACATAAAAATTAAGTGGAAAGGTCATTCAGATACAGAAACATTATTAAATGCGATAGTGCAATGGGGTATTGATACTACACTTAAAAAGTGTGTAGGGATGTTTGCTTTTGCAATATGGGATAATGATACTAAAGAGATTATTTTAGCAAGAGATAGAATGGGAGAAAAACCGTTATATTATGGATGGATAAATAATAACTTTGTTTTTGCTTCAGAATTAAAATCATTAAAACAGTTCCCTAGATTTAAAAAAGAGATAGATAGGAATTCCCTCGCTTTATATTTGAGATATAGTGCTGTGCCTGAACCCTTTTCAATATATAAAGATATTTATAAGTTAGAATCAGGTTGTTATTTAACATATAACCTAAATAAGAAGCAAACAACTAAAACGAATTATTTTTCAATAGATTCACTTTCAAATAAAGCTGCTTTAAAGTCATTTAAATTAACAGATGAAGAGTCAGTTTTAAAGTTAGAATCACTTTTATTGGATGCAGTAAGTATGCAAATGCAATCAGATGTTCCAATAGGGGCATTTTTATCTGGAGGAGTAGATTCAACAACAATTGCGGCATTAATGCAAACACAATCAAATACAAAAGTTAATACTTTTTCAATAGGATTTGAGCAAAAAAAATACAATGAAGCTGAATATGCAAGAACTGTAGCAAAACATTTAGGTACTCACCACTATGATTTATATGTGTCAGGAAAGGATGTATTAGATGTTATACCTTTGTTGCCTAAAATTTATAATGAACCATTTTCAGACTCCTCTCAAATCCCAACATACCTTGTGTCTAAAATAGCTAAAGAAAAAGTAACTGTTTGTCTAACAGGTGATGCAGGAGATGAGCTTTTTGGTGGTTATAATCGTTACCATTTGGCAAATAATACATGGAATAAAATTTCTAAAATTCCATTACCAATTAGGAGTATAATAGGAGTGGGTATAAATAGTTTACCTTATGAAGTGTGGAAAATATTATTGAGCCCTTTTGGAGGACATAGGGATAATTTAAATAAGGCAGATAAAATACTTAAGGCGTCATTAGTGCTAAATTCAAAAAACAGGAGAGATTTTTATCATAAAGGCTTTATGTCTCACAATAATGAGGCTGAAGATTGGGTGCTAAATTCTAACTTGCCTAAAACTATTTTTGATTTGGGAAATAAGTCAACAAATTCATTCTTTTCAGAAATGATGAATCTTGATTTAAAAACATATTTACCAAATGATAATTTAGCAAAAGTTGATAGAGCAGCAATGTTTGTATCTCTTGAAACAAGAGTGCCGTTTCTAGATTATAGGGTGGTGGAATTTGCACAAAAATTACCTTTGAATCTAAAATTAAGAGATGGAGTTGATAAGTGGATATTAAGAAAGGTGTTGTATAAATACGTTCCTCAGAAATTAATTGAAAGACCAAAAATGGGTTTTGCTGTGCCCTTAGCAGAGTGGTTAAGAGGCCCTCTAAAAGATTGGGCAGAAGATTTATTAGATGAAAAACATTTGACTGAACAAGGTTATTTTAACGTAAAAATAGTTAGAGAAAAATGGAGAGAGCATATATTTGGTAAAAGAAATTGGCAATATCAACTTTGGGATATTCTTGTCTTTCAAATGTGGCTAAAAGAACAATGATTCTATTTTTAAATTTGAAATACTAAAAAATAAAAATTATTCAATTTGAAATCTAAAAACACATATCATTTTATAGAGAATGCATTGTCATTATTTTCAGTAAAAGCCATTGATTTAATATTGGCTATTTTATTAATTCCGTATTTAATTTT
>Ga0256834_1002923_pt1 | contig 10491 bp, 11 predicted proteins | sample 4281140metaG_FD_190536 | JGI IMG/M metagenome (GOLD analysis project Ga0256834, IMG submission 190536) | Hydrothermal vent microbial communities from East Pacific Rise, Pacific Ocean - 4281-140 | ecosystem: Environmental > Aquatic > Marine > Hydrothermal vents | place: Pacific Ocean: East... | reverse complement strand
AATATCGCGCCAACGTTGCGAACCCCGTTTGATCCTGAAGTCGAGGAGAGGTGGATCAACGGGACGAGCCCGATGATGAAGGATAGTGGGTGAAGCTATTGGTTTGCCAGCCCGCGACCTCTTTCCACATCCTCGTTCTCGTCACGGGGATCCAAAATGCTGGTGGTTTTCGCCCATTCCCCGCAACTCAGCCCACGTGACCAAACCAAAACTCAAGCCCATTTTCCAAAAACTTGTCGTACTGAATGTAGTGAGAACCATCGCAAGAAAAATTTAGAGCGACCATGCCGTTGCAGACGTTGATGGAGCCTGAACGCAAATAGACATTTTCATCAGCAAAACGCAATTCTTTGAACATCGTAAAAACTTGGCGAACAGCTTCTTTGGGTACAATGGCGCGGTTGGTGTAATGGCGGTGGGGATAGGCCAAACAAGTGTTTGGGTTCAGAAGTTCTTGAGCGTTGAGCAATCTGTAATCATATGGATCATCGACGAGCCAAATGGATACGCGGCTTGAGGAAAAGTGCATTTTGCAATGGAACACCCCGTGGAACAAAATCAGTTCATTCATCAGCCCCATAACATCATCAAAATGATCGTCCATTAAGCTGGTTTTGCGCTCTTGGCGAAACAAGTTGGCACGAATTGATGGATCACCTTTAATCTGCTGCCAGTCTTTTGATTCTTTGTAAGGATCGGCAGTGGCGGGCAGTTCGCGCAAATCATAGTCCGCCCCTAAAAAGCCAACGAGATTATTATCACGATCACGAATGACCCGAACGGCGGTGAGTGACGGGCGTTTTGTATTGCGGCTGATATAGGCTTGCGAGAGGGCAAAGTTTGTGGTGCCAACAATTCCCTGCATATAGGGGCGGCCAGAACGGTCACGGCCAAAGGAGGTTTCATCAAGTCCACCGCGACCTACATTTGAAACAATTTGCACCATATCTTTATCAAGAACATAAATGTGCTTGCAATCAAACATCTCGTTTAAAGCTTGCGTAAGTCTTGTTTCAAGAGCTTTGCGGTCACCCATTAAGGCCACACAGTCGCGCGAGAGCTTGCGCATATCTCGAGATATTTTGGTGGTTAGCATTTCGCGCTGAACACGCACGGCAGATTGTAAATTATCTGGTTTGGGTAGAATGGCTGGCGGATTGCTCAAAAGAATAGCGTCCTTTGTATCAGTTTACGCCAGCTACCCGTTCAAACGACTCAAGGCGTGGTGGCTCTTTACGCCACATCTTAACATTTTGACCCGACTGCACACCACGATTAAACAGCGCACGCATTTTTTGTTGATCGAAATTAAGACTAAACTCAATTGGGTTTGCATCATCAGGGATGTAAGTCATCAAAAATTTTGATCTTGCATTGCGGGCGGTAACATAACCTTGATAAACGGTTTTATAGGTTAAACCACGGATTAACTCACTGATGGCTTTAGCCGAAATACTGGCAACGTCTGGCTTTACAGGTTTTGCGGCATCAGCCAATTTGAGCTGAGAGTTTAGCAGCACATAGAGGTTTTTATGCTTGGCTTTGCGCTTGAACATAAAGTTGCGGATAAGCACGGGGGCTTTTACAGAGCCGTCCACATGGGCTTGGCGAATTTCGATACCGTTTCGCGGCTTGATATAAACAGGCTTAAAGAATCCTGGAACAGTTGCCGACGCGCGGATGATTTTTTGAGTGCGGAGCAATTTATTATGTCGATTGCTGGCTGCTAGCTTACCGATGTCCCACACCACCAGTTTACCAGCATCGATATTTGTTGTGGCGACATAGAGCCGCCTGCCCTTGTTGTATTCTTGCGCAACTTTCGCCAGCAATCGGTCATCAATAATGCTGCTAATTTGTTTTTTGAATGGGGTATAGTCATAGTAGCTGTCAGAAAACAGACCCGAAAGTGGCCCCTTTTCCTTATAGATGGTTTTGTTGGTTTGCTGGGTGTAAACCTTACGTAACGTTTCGTCATATTCGGGGCCAGCAAAAGCCAAAATGGCAATCAATGCGCCAGTAGAAACGCCCGTTACAATATCAAAATTTGGTCGAGTGCCCGTTTGTGTCCAGCCATAAATGACCCCAGCGCCATAAGCACCGTTCGAACCACCACCAGAAATAGCTAAAATGTCGAGCGTTTCAGCGTTCTTTTTATCATCGCCGACAACTTGATTGGGCTGATTGTTTTCATCAAACAATGAAACGGCATGAACGGGCGTTAATGTGCGCAGAGCTTTGTCTTCAAGCGGGCGCGAGGAAGAGCACGCAGTAAGCAACAAGGCTGCAACGCTAATCACGGTTGTTACTTTCACAACTTGCCGTGACATAGATTTGATTCCGAACATTGGCTCCTACCCTCTTTTCAAAGCATAGAAAACCATTGCTGGCGGTACGTCAATCACTTTCCAGTGATACTTGCGTAACCCCAGCAAATTTTGCGTTCAGAAAATGATTCAAGGGAACATAGTAACTTGTTGTAATCCCGATGTTTCATCCAAACCAAACATGATGTTGAAATTTTGCAATGCCTGACCAGCAGAACCTTTTACAAGGTTATCTAAGGTCGACATCAAAATCACGCGGCCAGGCACTCTATCTTCATACACACCCAGCATCACTTTGTTGGAACCGCGAACAAACTGGGTAGCGGGCAATACGCCTTTAGGTGCCATATGGATAAATGGTTCATCAGCATAACGCGTTTCAAGCTCGGCTTTACAGTCAGCGCTCGTTGCCCCGTTTGAAAGTTTTGCATAAGCCGTGATAAATTCACCGCGCGACATAGGAACAAGGTGCGGGGTAAAACTGACGATCACGTCTTTACCTGCAACAACCGAAATCTCTTGCTCTATTTCTGGTGCATGGCGATGCTTTGCAACGGCGTAGGTTGAAAACCCCTCGCCTGCTTCGGCAAATAATGTATTTTGTTTGAGGCCACGCCCTGCACCTGTAACACCAGATTTTGCATCGATAACCAAGTCACTAGCCTCGACCAAGCCAGCTTTGACCAGTGGCAGTAGCAGCGTCAAAACAGCGGTTGGGTAACAGCCAGGACATGCCACAAGGTTGGCCGTTTTTAGCTCCTCGCGATAATGTTCGCTCAGGCCATACACGGCTTGGGCTTGTAATTCAAACTGAGTGCGCTCAACGCCATACCATTCTTTATAAACATCTGCATCGCGCAAACGAAAGTCAGCTGACATATCGATGACTTTGAGGTGTTTGGGGAGGTTGGCGATCACTTCTTGGCTGGTTGCGTGTGGAAGTCCACAAAAAACCGCGTCAATACCACTCCAGTCCACTTCATCCACCGTGACCAAATCAGGCAAATCCAAATCTGCTAAATGCGGAAATACCTGATGCATTGGTTTTCCCGCATGGCTGTAAGCCGTCAGAGCTTTAATTTCAATATTGGGATGACGGACAGCAAGGCGAACCAAATCTGAACCCGTATAGCCAGATGCGCCGATCACGCCGATTGCAATTTTTTTTGCCATTACTTCATTCCCTTTTGAGTTTTAATTTCAAACAGCTTCAAATAAATTAGACACTCACAAACTTGTGTTGGCTTGTTTATTTGAATAACCAGTTTGCAGTACCTATATTAAATATATCAACGAGACGACAAGAGCTTTTATACAGGTTGTCCCCTCACCTTAGTAAGATGAGTTCTTGTCACCACGTCCTTTAGATTGTTCTAACGGACAGAAAGCCCGAGAATCCTCCCTCTCGGGCTTTTTTTGTATGGGAGGTTAATCTTCTCAAATTTCAGACACAAAAAAACCCGACCGACCATTGCTGATCGATCGGGTTTGATTTGAAAACCAAATCGATTAGCGTTTTGAGAACTGGAAGCTACGACGCGCTTTTGCACGACCGTATTTCTTACGTTCAACTTCACGCGCATCACGTGTTAGGAAGCCACCTTTTTTCAAAACCGGGCGAAGTGCTGGTTCGAAATTGATGAGCGCGCGTGAGATACCGTGGCGAACTGCGCCAGCTTGACCTGAAAGACCGCCACCTTTAACGGTACAAACAACGTCATAAGCATCTTTACGTTCTGCAGCTTGTGAAGGTTGAGCAATAACCATGCGCAATGCTGGACGTGCGAAGTATTTTTCAAATTCACGACCGTTTACGGTGATTTTGCCATTACCTGGTTTGATCCAAACACGAGCAACCGCATCTTTACGGCGACCAGTTGCATATGCACGGCCTTGCTCATCAATTTTTGGATCAGGAAGAACAACTTCTTCAACAACAGGTGTTGCCTCTGCTGGTGTGCCTTCTGGCGCATCAACCGAAGCGGTTTCAGGTGCAGCCGTGTCAGTTGCAGCTGCTTTTGAAGACGCAGCAAGAACAGCGCCGAGGTCTTCCAATGATTTTTTTTCGTCAGCCATTGATCTTAATCCCTTAGCGTATTTTTGACATTAGCCGCCGCGAAATCAATCGCAACAGGTGCTTGTGCTTCATGTGGATGTTCAGAACCAGCGTAAATGCGCAAGTTTTTCAACTGAGCACGTGACAAAGGTCCGCCAGGCATCATACGAGTGATCGCTTTTTCCAAAACGCGTTCTGGAAATTTGCCGTCAAGAATTTCACCAGCGATTGACTGTTTAAGGCCACCTGGGTGATTTGTGTGACGGTAATAAATTTTGTTTTGGCGTTTTTTACCGGTCAACAAAACTTTCTCCGCATTGATGATTACGACATGGTCGCCACAATCAACGTGGGGAGTGAATGTTGGAAGATGTTTGCCGCGCAAACGAAATGCTACTTCTGAAGCTAAACGTCCTAGAACAACGTCTTTTGCATCAAATAACACCCAGTTCTTTTCGACCTCAGCTGGTTTCTGAGAGAAGGTTTTCATGTGTTTATGTCCTGCATATAAATATGACGCGCACGACGATGCCCGCCAACGAGTTATCTCGATGCGGTTATGTAGGTTATTTATACAAAGAGGTCAACAGGGTATTTTGAACACCGCATTAAATTAAATGTGTTATTTCAACACTTTATCAAAACGGTATTATTTTACCACATGTATTATTGACACAAATCAAAGCACTCTTTGCAAACTTAGGCAAATTCACTATCTCAACATATAAATTAAACATAGGAGTTGCGATTTTGAAACCTTGCGTATTCATCCAGACAAACCACAAGCAAATACTTGGCGCTATTGTTGCCGAATACGCGCTTAAACGCAATTCTGCCAATGCAGACAAGTTTGATGTAAAAGTTTTGCATCATAAGGATTTTGATTATTTCCTTGCACGCGAAGGCCAATCCTATTTGCGCGAGGGCCATCAACGGGTTTGGCGCAACAATGATTTGCAGTCCTTCACCCTCACCCGTTTCATGCCACCAGAGCAAATGGGATATGAAGGTCGCTCGATTGAGATTGACCCTGATATTTTTGCTGTTGGCGATGTTTGGGATCTTTTGCAGATGGATATGGGTGGAAAAGCTATTTTAGCACGCCCTCTTCGCGGTAAAAAGGGTGCGGCTGGTTACATGGCCTCCAGCGTTATGATGATGGATAACGCCAAACTCAAACATTGGAAAGTTGAAGAACAGTTCAATGAAATGTTTGAAAACAAGCGTGACTATGGCGAATGGATCGGACTTAAATTAGAAGACCCCAACACCATTGGCGTTATGGATGAAGTTTGGAATGACCTTGACCGCCTAACCAAAGATACCAAAATGCTGCACACAACGCTGCGCCGCACACAGCCTTGGAAAACGGGTTTGCAAGCAGACTTTGTGCCACGCGACAAAAAACCAGGCATTCCACTTTCTGGGCCAGTTAACAGGTTAAAGCGCAAAATCTTTGGCGATTACGCCTTTTTAGGTAAATATCGCCAGCATCCTGATATTCGCCAAGAGCAATTTTTCTTTGCCCTCTTACAAGAGTGCGTCGACAATGGCATTGTGACACCTGACATGGTCAAAGAGCAAATGTCTCTCAATCATGTGCGTCACGATGCGTTTGAAGTGTTGGAACGTACTCCGCCACTTGATGAGGTTATGGCTGCCGTTGCAAGGGTTGATGCGGTTGCGGCTTAATCAGGCTTAATCAACATTGCCAACGTAATATGTCAGTTCCAAATGGGAAAGAATATCATCTTGCTGTGAGCGGATTTGAACATCTGCCACAGCCAAGGTACGGCCATGTTTTATCAACTGTACATGGCACGTGATCGGTCCAGACTTTGGCTTTCGTAGGAAACTACAGGTTAGATTTGTTGTCACCGATAGCTTGGCCGCGTCACCATGATGAGCGAGTAACAAAAAGTACACGGCAAAATCGGCCAATTCCATTTGAGCGGGACCAGAGACCGTGCCGCCCGGCCTCAATTGGTTTTCCCCTGCAACCATACTGATGACAAGTTGATCTTTTTCGAGTGTGAGAATTTTATATTTCTGCTCATTGGTGAAGGCTTGTGGGAACTCTTTTTCAAGAAATTCCATTACTTCCTTAGAATCCCATTGTAATTGTTTGCGAGACATTGAAATTTGTTTCCTCTTCCCCAAGCGTTAAAGATTTTCTATGATCGGTTACGGCATTCTAAACATTAGGACGAGTGAGGATGCATAAAATTTTATTGGCTGCGGTGTTATTTACCGCGATTATAGCATTGCTTTTGATTGAAATGCCGCAAACCTTTGCAGCAGTAAAGGATCAATCGCGAATTTCACCCCCCAGCTCCAAATTGCCCGCGTCTCCTAAAAACAACAATTCCACACCAGGTAACCTGTTTGAAAATGGTGGGATACCAAAACTTGAGCAACGACCGAGTAATCCCCCCGAAGGTGTAGAACCACCAGCGCAAACTGACGAATTTAACGTCGAGGACATTCCGGCCCTTGAGCAAATCGAGCTAACCTTAGATATTGCCAAACGAGCCATCGACACATTTTTGCAGGTTGGCAGCAAATATGACGACAAAGGGTTAAATGACTACCCTACCCTTAAAGAGTTCGTTGACAAAACCGATGCAGGAAAGCAATTGCAGAAAGAAGTCCAAGGCAATGGCTTTAAAGATATTGTTGAATGGAATACGGCGATTATGAACGTTAGCTTTGCTTATAGCGCCTTACATGAAGATCAGAAAAGCGATATTAAGGCCCAGATTGCAGCGGTTAAAGAAAGCACAAAACTTACCGATGACAAGAAACTTAGGATTATTGCCAGCTTAAATGCTCTAATCCCGTCAAAGGATAATATCAAAGTTTTGCGCGAGCTAAACGAACTCCCAGAATACAGTAAAAAACTGGAGGTATTAAATGTTTTTGAATAGCCCTTTGAAATGTAAGGTTTGAAATAAATGTCCAATGAAATTGTCTTGCTCACATTTGCAGACAAAAAAAATCGTATTGCGCGCATCACCCTTAACCGCCCGCAAGCGCGCAATGCTTTATCGCAAGATATGTTAGCTGCCCTCAAGCAGGCAATTACAGACGTGAACGCCATTGATAGCGTCCGCGCCGTTGTGATTGATGCAAATGGACCAGGGTTTTGTGCGGGCCACGACCTTAAAGAAATGACCGTCCACCGCCAAGATGACGATGAAGGTCGGGCTTATTACCAACAATTATTTGCTGTTTGTTCAGACTTCATGCTGGCAATTGTAAAAAGCCCTAAAATATTTATTGCCCAAATTGATGGCATCGCAACGGCTGCGGGCTGTCAAATGGTGGCAGCTTGCGACATGGCTATCGCCAGCGAAAATGCCCGCTTTGGCGTGAACGGTATTAGCTCGGGTTTGTTTTGTTCAACGCCAATGGTGTCTCTCTCGCGCAATGCTGGACGTAAACGGGCGATGGAATTGCTAACAACGGGCGCTCTTATGAGTGCGCAAGAAGCACTGAGCGCCGAAATTATCAATAGAGTGGTTAGTGCCGATGACTTGAGCGATGCTGTTTTAACAATGGCGCAAGCCGTGGCGGCAAAACCTGCCAAAGTTTTGGCGTTGGGCAAACAAGCTTTTTATGCGCAGCTAGAAATGCCGCTTGTCGATGCTTACGAACACACCTCAAAAATTATCACTGAAAATATGATGATGGATGATGCCAAAGAAGGCATTTGCGCATTCATCGAAAAACGCCAACCCAATTGGGATTAGATTAAACGGGAAACAAGAACAAAAACGTTATGGATCACTTTACGTATACCAACGACTATATTTCTGGAATTTTGCAATCGGTAAAAACCATTGCACTGGTCGGCGCGTCAGCCAAGAAAGTGCGCCCGTCATACTTCGTGATGAAATACCTGCTTGATAAGGGATATAGAATTATTCCGATCAATCCTGGGTTGGCGGGGCAAGAGCTGCTCGGGCAAACTGTTTATGCATCGCTCAGCGATGTGCCAGAGCCCATTGATATGGTCGATATTTTTCGCAACTCCGAGGCTGCAGGCAGCATTACCGATGAAGCGCTTACGCTTAGCCCCCTGCCTAAAGTGATTTGGATGCAATTATCGGTTCGCAACGATGAAGCGGCCCAAAAAGCTGAGGCTGCAGGCTTACAAGTGGTGATGGATCGCTGCCCTAAAATAGAATATGGAAAGCTGTCTGGCGAATGGGCTTGGGTTGGCGGTTCTACGGGTGTGATTTCATCAAAGAAACAAACACTACATCAATCTGGCAAAATGCAGAGCCTTGGACTCGCGCCAAAAAAGTAAGTTTTTTATTGCTTTTTGCCGTCTGTTCTTTTAAACGAACATTAAGATTTTTTACAAAACAAAAAAACTGGAGGATATTATGAGCGAACAAGATTATGGCTTTGACACACTGGCCATTCATGCAGGTGCGCAACCAGACCCAGCAACGGGCGCACGTTCCACACCGATTTACCAAACCACCGCATTTGTGTTTGATGATACCGACCACGCAGCCGACTTGTTTGCCCTTCGCTCCTTTGGCAATATTTACACCCGCATTATGAACCCAACGCAAGCGGTGCTTGAATCTAAAGTTGCGGCCCTTGAAGGTGGCACAGCGGCCCTTGCGACAGCATCTGGCCACGCCGCACAATTGCTGGTTTTCCATGCCCTCCTCAATCCCGGTGATGAATTTATCGCGACGCGCCAACTTTATGGTGGTTCGATCAACCAGTTTAATCACTCCTTCAAGTCATTTGGCTGGAACGTTGTTTGGGCAGATGCTGACGAGGTTGCAACGATTGCAGCAGCAGTGACTGACAAAACCAAAGCTATTTTTGTTGAATCAATTGCGAACCCTGGTGGGCGTGTCACAGACATTGCTGCCATTTCTGAGATTGCCAAAAAAGCTGGCATTCCGCTGATTGTTGACAACACCCTTGCAACACCTTGGTTGTGTAAACCGTTTGAACATGGGGCAAATATCATCGTTCATTCATTGACCAAATTTATCGCAGGACATGGAAATTCCATGGGCGGCATTGTGGTTGATGGTGGTAATTTTGACTGGGGTAAGGATGGTAAATACCCAATGCTTTCCGAACCGAATGCGTCTTACAACGGCATCAAAATGTATGAGACATTTGGTAATATCGCTTTTGCAATTACCTGCCGCGTACTTGGTTTGCGCGATCTTGGCCCAGCGATTTCCCCCACCAATGCGTTTAACATTCTGACAGGCATGGAAACGCTTTCATTACGGATGGAGCGCCATGTTTCAAACGCCCAAAAAGTGGCAGAATGGCTAGAAGCCAATGACAAGGTTGAATATGTCAATTATGCGGGCCTCAAGAGCAGCCCTCATTATGACTTGGCGCAAAAGTACACCCCGCGCGGCCCTGGCGCCGTGTTCACCTTTGGCCTTAAAGGTGGCTATGAAGCTGGTGTGAAAGTGGTGTCTGGTGTCAACTTATTGAGCCATTTGGCCAATGTTGGTGATACGCGCTCGCTTATCATTCACCCTGCATCGACCACTCACAGCCAACTTACACCTGAGCAACAAACCATTGCAGGTGCTGGGCCAGAATTGGTACGTCTTTCAATTGGTATTGAAAATGTTGACGATATTATCGCCGACTTAGACCAAGCGATTGGCTGAACATCAATGCCACCACTCTCCTCATTATCGGGCCTGTCCCGATAATCCATGGCACCGAGGCTCACTGAGTCTGGCCGATAGAGTCGGTCTGGTTTAAATTGAACCAGACCGACCAGCTTAGGGTATTGATAATCTTGCGTTTCATGCAGTGTTTGTGATTCAAACAAAACATGAAACGCTCTAGATAGATCATCGGTATAAAACCGATGATGAGGGAAAAAGCATAATACGGCGAAGGCGTTTAACTGATGCCTTGATTTAGTCACCACAAACGCAAACATCATGTAGGTGCCAAATGGCTGCGGTGAGTAGCAGCAAGGCCCCTGCCTGATGGGCAAGCCCTAGTGAAATTGGCACATGGGCCAACAACGTAGCGATGCCTAATCCAACCTGAGCAAATCCAAAGAGCATGAGCACCATTGCTGATGAGCCTGCTTTG
>Ga0256834_1002922_pt1 | contig 10493 bp, 11 predicted proteins | sample 4281140metaG_FD_190536 | JGI IMG/M metagenome (GOLD analysis project Ga0256834, IMG submission 190536) | Hydrothermal vent microbial communities from East Pacific Rise, Pacific Ocean - 4281-140 | ecosystem: Environmental > Aquatic > Marine > Hydrothermal vents | place: Pacific Ocean: East... | reverse complement strand
GTCCTCTTGGAAGGTCTTTTTTGGTTAACGGACCAATAGTTACACAATCTACCTTCACAACATTATAATTTAAATGATCAAAAATAGTACGAATTATACTGTTTCCGATATGCTTAATTTTTAAACCAATTTCTTTTTTTGGAGCATTTTTTACCCAACTTACATCTTCTACTTCGATAGTTTTTCCATCAATTTTTAAACCTTCCTTTATTCGTTGCATATCTTCAGATTTAAGGTTTTTATCCAATTCTATATGAAACAAACGCGATACTCCTTTGCGAGTAAACTTTTGCATAAAGTCATCATCGTTAGTAAATAACAACAAACCTGTAGCATTACGCCCTAATCTTCCAATTGGATGTAGTCTTACACTGGATGCCTTAGCCACTAAATCCATTACAGTATTTCCTTTTGAGTCACTAGTTGTAGTTGCAAATCCTTTTGGTTTATTAAGTATTACATAGGCTTTTGCTTCTGGGCTAATACGTCTTCCGTCAAATTTTACCTCATCTGTTGGTTTTACTTTATAACCCATTTGGTTGATGATTTTACCATTTACCTCAACGCTTCCTACTTCAATATACATATCTGCCTCTCTTCTAGAACAAATTCCAGAATTAGAAATATATTTATTAAGTCTTATCCCATCGGAAGGATTTGATGGTTTTGAAGGAGTTGATGGTTTGTTTTGAGTCTTCTTCACAGGTGTCTTTTTGCCTTTAAATGAAGATTTTCCTTTTCCTTTATAATCTTTCTGCTTGCTCATATTATTTTCGTAAAAACGGTATGGGTATTAATTAAAATTTTTGCAAAGATACAGAAAGCTACACGATTGGAGCATCAAATGTTAAAATAGCGAAAAATGGTTTATTTTTCTTAATCAATAAAATCGGTGGTGGTCTGTCGCTGTCTATTAACGGTTAATTTAGTAACATCTGGGCGAGAATAATGACCGGCAGGATCAAAATTTTGACGTTCTTCGAGAACCCTACCAAAATCTAAGGTGTGATAAAAATTTCCTTCTTTGTTTATAATAGGCTCTACAATCCATTCTCCATTGGGCCCAGCAATACAACTTCCTCCATTTGCTAATGTTTTGGGTGCATTTTTAATGAGTTCATCATAGTACGGAGTGTCTTTTGGAAAATCATTTTTTGTCATCAACGAAGAAACTGAAATCACATAACTTCTAGATTCTCTTGCAATAAAACGGGTAATATCTTTAGTATTATAATCACTACCCGGCCAAACGGCAATATGTAAATCTTCGCCTTGTGCATAAAGTGCTGCTCTGGGTAATGGCATCCAATTTTCCCAGCAATTAAGTCCGCCAAGTGTAAATTCTTTTAATTTATGCGTTTGTAGCCCATTACCATCTCCGGGTGACCACGTTAATCTTTCGTCGTAAGTAGGCTGCAATTTACGATGCACAGATTTTATTTCTCCTTCTGAATTTATAAAGACTAAAGAGGCATACAAACTATGACCTCCTCTATCCAAAGGGCTTTCAATAACACCTAAATATATAGCAATTTTATGTTTTTTTGAAAGTGCACATATTTCATCTAAATCTCCCTTTTCAATACAAACTGAATTCCGAATATAGTGTGCATGAATCTCTTTGTTCATTTTTGTGTCCCAAGCAGAACCATTAGTTAAAGCAAGCCAAAACGGATAGCCAGGAACCAATCCTTCTCCAAAAACAATAAGTTCTGCCTTGTTTTCTACAGCTTCTAAAATGCTGTTTTTTACTTTCTGAAGGGTTTTAGGCTTATTAAACCAAACGGGACTAATTTGAGCTAAGGCTACTTTTAAAAGGTGTTTTTCTTTCATCTTTTAAAGGTATGGAAATTCTATAAAACCTTATCTAAAATCCTACTCACATTAATTAAAGGAATACTAAAAACACCCACCACAATTATAAATTTTAAAATATTATGAAGAATTATATAGTGAAGTTTCTTATTAGATTTCCAAAGAATGAAATCAAAAATCAATAAAGCAATCCCACTTCCTAAGAAAAAGTAATTCATATAACCAATTGTAAATTTTGTAATTAAGAAATAACTAGGCACCAAGGTTAGCACGCTTAAAACAGTGAGCATTATTTTTGAAATATTTTCACCATAAACCACAGGAATTGTGCGGTAATTATGTGCTAAATCACCTTTTAAGTTTTCTAAATCTTTCGCCAATTCACGCATAGCAATAATTAAAAATAAGAAAGTAGCGTGTACAAAAATGACTAGATCAAAATTCTTATAATAAATAAAAACAGCAAAAAATGGAATAACTGCAAGTGTTGCCGCTACCAAATTACCCACAAAAGGGTATTTTTTTAGTTTGTGAGAGTAAAACCATATTCCAAATATATAGAGAGAAAAAAACAACACCGCTTTAAACGAAACATAACTCGCTACAAAAACTGATAAAAAATTAAGTATAAAATAGACAGTTAATTTGGTCTGCTGACTCACCAAACGATCTAACATTGTCTTGTTAGGTTTATTGATCAAGTCTTTTTCACGATCGTAAAAATTATTAATAATATAACCTCCTGCAATTGCAAAAGAAGATGCCAATACTAACATAAACAAGTTAATATCAAACAAGATTTTTTTTATAGGTAAATGCGGAGCTAAAATAAATATAGAAGTTAGGTATTGAGCAATAACAATCATTAAAATGTTATAACCTCTTACTATTGAAAACAGACTAAAAAACTTAAGCAGTATATATTTCTGTTTCCTGTTTAGCATAATTTATAAAATTCTCTTCATTAAAGAGAGTTCGGTAAGTGTATCAAAAATTATAAACCACTTCCAGTTTATAATCTTTAAGTGCTTCTTTTGCTTTTTCAAAATCGTGGGTAAAACCTAACATATATCCTCCACCCCCAGAACCACAAAGTTTTAAATAATAAGCGTTAGTATCGATTCCTTTTTTCCAAAGTTTATGAAATTTTTCAGGAATCATAGGCTTAAAGTTATCTAATACTACTTTAGAAAGTTCTTTTACATTGCCTAACAGCTCTTTTACATTTCCTTGTAAAAAATCCGACACACAAGCATCCGTATGTTTTACAAATTGATCTTTTACCATTTTACGAAAACCTTCTTGTTTCATATTTTCCATAAAAATCTGAACCATTGGAGCGGTTTCACCTGTAATTCCACTATCTAATAAAAACACTGCTCCCTTACCATTTTGAGGCTGAGATGGAATCCCTGCAGGTTCAATATTATCTTTAGAATTGATAAGAATTGGCAAACTCAAATAACTATTTAAAGGGTCTAAACCCGAAGACTTTCCGTGGAAAAAAGATTCCATTTCAGCAAAAATAGACTTTAAAGTAAGTAATTTTTCTCGAGTTAGATTTTCAAGAATCGTTATTTTATCTGAAGCATATTTATCATAAATAGCAGCAACTAGAGCACCACTACTTCCTACTCCATATCCTTGCGGAATACTAGAATCAAAATACAAACCCGCTTCAATATCAGCTTTTAACGTTTCTATATCAAAAGAAACTAAAGTTGGATTTTCTTCTTGCATTTTACCAAGATAAGCAGTAAATCTTTTTAGGGTTTGGTTTGAACGATGAGTAAACGTCGTATGATGCTTATCAATTTTTAGTGCACCATTATAAAAATTATAAGGTATAGAAAGTCCTTTTGAATCTTTAATAATTCCGTACTCACCAAAGAGTAATATTTTTGAATAAAATAACGGTCCGTGCATTTGTAGGTTTTTATAGGTGTTAAAGTTACAGCTTTTTAGCACCAAATCCTATTTGGTCGCAAATATACTGCCCGTCTTGGCAATATACAACTAACTCATTCTTAATAAATTCCAAAACACTTTCCTTTTCATTTTCAGGATATAGTACGTGAACATTCGCACCGGCGTCTAAAGTAAAGCAGATATTAGAATTTGTTTCTTTTCTAAAACTCCAAATTCTATTAATTATTTCCAAGGTATTGGGTTTCATTAAAATAAAATAGGGCATTGAAGTCATCATCATTGCGTGTAATGTTAATGCTTCACTTTCTACAATTTTTATAAATTCTGAAAGATTTCCTTCTTTTAAAATGGGAATTAATTTTGAAACATTCTCATTGGCCTGCTTAAATCGTTCTTCCGAAAAAGGATGATCGTGCATTAAATTATGCCCCACCGAACTACTGACTTGCTTCTCCCCTTTATCCACCAATAAAATAGTGTCTTGATAATTCTTAAATTTTTCGTGAACTGGAAACGGATATTTAATTCCGAAGAAATTAGAACTTCCTTTAATTTCTGAATGTTCGCCCCAAACTACCAAATCACCTTCTACACTTCTACAGGCTGATCCTGAGCCTAATCTTGCTAGGAAGGATGCTTTTTGATTAAAAAATTCTTTTGACAAAGACCTCTTATCCCGATACATATCGGGAGCGCTCAGGGTGACATCCTCATTAGCAAATAAATATTCCAAGTCTACCAAACAAAGAGCCAAAGCACTCATTCCACTTGCAGACGATGCAATTCCACTACTATGTGGAAAGGTGTTTTGAGTGTGAATTTCAAATTTATAGTCCTTCAGGAAAGGTAAGTATTTTTCAATTCGCTTAAAAAATGTTTCAATTTTTGGTTTAAAGTCTTTTGATAATTTATTTTCAAAAAATACATCAAAATCAAAGGTGTTTGAAGCGATTTTCTTTTTCTGAAATTTTAATTTAGTAATCGTTTTACAATTAGCTAAAGTAAAACTGATAGAGGGATTTGCAGGTAGTTGCTCACCATATTTTCCCCAGTATTTTACCAAAGCGATATTGCTTGGTGATTGCCAAGTTACACTTCCTTTATCTATGGATTTGTAATGGTTTTGTGGAATAAAAACTGATTCGGTCATATAAAAAAATAAATAGGTTCAAAGATAATTTAATTAGTCAACTCTAAAAGCTTTTTCATCGTTCTAAAATTTCTAGCAGTAGCCTTTACTTTTAGTTTCCGTTCAAAGAAGTTAATTCCTAGTTTTGCTTTTCCTGCTCCTAAACTATAATAAATATAGACACAAGGGTTTGTAATAATAAATTCTTCTTTGGAAGATGATAATTTTTCAGTTTCTAAAACAAATTCTGAAGAAGGGTTTTTATCCAATAATATAAAATAACTCTTTTCTTTCTTTTCTTGTAAAAAAGGACAATTAGCAAAAATACTCTTATTTTCTAAAGCTGTTTTTACTAGAACCGGAACTTCCCAACCGTATTGTTTCAAAATAGCTTCAGAAATAATCTTGGAAACGACTTCTTTCTTTTCCGAAGTAGATAAAACCACATTTCCGCTTTGAATATATGTTTTTACATTTTGAAAGCCAGACCTTTCAAGTAAAGCTCTTAAATCTGCCATCAAGATTTTTTTATGTCCTCCTACGTTAATTCCTCTAAGAAATGCGATGTAGGTTTTCATATTAATAGCTTTGACTTTGATTTAAAACATGTAAAATATAAACTGTGGTGTCTTCAATTTTATAATGAATTGTATATTGAAAATGATTAAAACTTATAATCCGAACTTGTTTATACCTTACCTGAAAACCATAGGGCATATTTTTAATAATTTCAATTTGAGATTCAAAATCTTTAATAAAATGCGTTGACCTATTATAAAGTTCAAAATAACAAATGGCTTGGTGTAGCTCTTTTCTTGCGGTTTCTAATACAATAAAATTATCGACCATACCTTGCCATCACTTCTTTTAAAGAATAGGTTTTTATAGTTCCATCTTCTAATTTCTGAAGTGTTTCATCCATCATCGCCTTATACTCCTCGGAAGGTTCGCTAAAGCGTGCAGCCGTATCTTCCAACATAAACTCGATGTAGTTTTTAAGAGAACGTTTCTGAAGTTTTGCTTGTTTTTTTAAGATTTCTAATGCTTTGTTGTCTATTTCGATAAGTTTTTTTGTAGTTCCCATAATGATATATTTTATATATAACAAATATATACTTTTTATATAAAACATAAAATAAAAAGAATAAGATTCTTCTCCCGATAGCTATCGGGACGCATCTCGTTCTGAATGACAAGTTTATTTAATCCTTATAGCTTTCTGAAATACTTTTAGCAACAATATAAGCTCCTGTCCAAGCATTCTGAAAGTTAAAGCCACCAGTAATAGCATCAATATTTAATACCTCGCCTGCAAAAAACAGGTTTTTGTGTAGCTTACTTTCAAATCGTTTAAAATTAATTTCTTTTAAATCTACTCCTCCAGCGGTTACAAATTCTTCTTTAAAAGTAGCTTTTCCATTAACAGGAAATAAAGACTGCGTGAGCTGGCTTGCTAATTCTTGAAGTTGCTTATTGGTAGTTTCTGCCCATTTTTGAGTTTCTTCAATTTGGGAAGCAGTCAATAAACTTTGCCACAATCTTTTAGGCACTCCTAATTGAGCGTATTTAAAAAGTGTTTGTTTGCTGTGAGTTTCTTTTAAATCTTTTAGCTTATCAAAAGCTTCTTCTTTTGAAACATCCAACAACCAATTTACTTTTATTTTAAATTGATAATCCAATTCATTCAAATCTCTTGCTCCCCAAGCAGAAAGTTTTAAAATCGCAGGACCGCTTAATCCCCAATGTGTAATTAGTAAAGCTCCTTCAGATTCTAAATTATTTTTGCTTCCTGAAACCACTTTCACAGAAGCTTGAGTTGCAATTCCTGGTAAGTTTTTAATTCGGGAATCTTGAATATTAAAAGTAAATAAAGAAGGAACTGCTGGTACAATGGTATGCCCCAATTCTTCAATTAAACTCCAAATTTTATTGCTACTTCCTGTTGCAATTACTAAGTTTTCTGAAGTAAATTCGCCTTTTTCAGTTGTGATTTTCCAGTTCTCTTCTTCTTTTTGAATTTTTTTAACCGAATGACTTTTTAAAATAACAACACCTAATCTTTCAGTTTCATTTAAAAAACAATCAATGATAGATTGTGACGAATTACTCTCTGGGAAAATTCTGCCATCTTCTTCAATTTTAAGCGGAACTCCCCTTTTCTCAAACCACTCCATCGTATCGCCTGTCATAAAAGTATGAAAAGGTCCTAACAATTCTTTTGCTCCTCTTGGATAGTTTTGAGTAAGTTCTTTGGGAATAAATTCGGCGTTTGAGACATTGCACCTTCCTCCGCCAGAAATCCTAACTTTGGTTAAAACTTCGCTGCTTCTTTCTAGAATTATAATCTTTTTATCTGGATTATTTTCAGCTAAGTTAATGGCTGTGAAAAACCCTGCGGCTCCTCCTCCTACTATAATTATATCAGATTTATTATTCATTAATAACATAAAATTCTTCAGTCGTTCCTCCTTCTGAATGACAACTATTTAATCAAATGGTGTGTTTTAGCAATATCGTTACACAATTTAAAAGTCTCTTTTATATCGTCCATCGTAGTTCTTGGGTTGATTAAACACATTCGTAAAACTGTTTGCCCATGAAGAATAGTGGTTACCAACAATGCTTCTTGCGTTGCCACTACTTTTTCTGAAATATACTGATTCAATTGATCCAATTGCTTTTCATTTAGTTTATGGCTAATTGGATTGTATCTAAAATTAACCACCGCCAAAGTTGCTGGTGAAATCACTTCCCAATAGGGGCTACTTCGCAAACAATCTTCTACTTCTTCTGCTAGTTTAATATTATAGGTAATGGCTTCTCTAAACTCTTTCAACCCAAAAGTTTTGATAGACATATAGAATTTTAAAGCTCTAAATCTTCGGGTTAATTGAATTCCATGATCGTAAAAATTGATTTCGGATTTGTTTCCTTCCACATCTTTTAAATACTCGGGAGTTTCGGTAAATGTTCCTTTTAAATGAGCGATATTTCGCACTAACAAACAACCCATTTCGTAGGGTTGGTAAAACCATTTATGAGGATCTACAGTAAGCGAATCTGCCTTTTCAATTCCTTTTAGCATTTTCTTTCCATCTTTTGAAAGTATCGCAGCACCACCATAAGCTCCGTCAATATGAAACCAAATGTTTTCCTTTTTACAGATAGCTGCAATTTCGGTGAGTGGATCTACGGTTCCGGTGTTAGTGGTTCCTGCTGTTGCAATTAAACAAAAAGGTTTTAAACCTCCTAACCGGTCTCTTGCAATGGCATTTTTCAGTTTATTAATGGAGAATTTAAACTCTGTATTGGTAGGAATAATACGAATTTGCTCCTTTTTAAAACCAAGAATCCGAATGGCTTTTATATTGGAAGAATGCGCCTGATCTGAAAGATAAATTACCGCATTTGAAAAATCATCACCACATTTAATTCGCCTTGCCGTAACAATTGCAGTTAGGTTTGCCAATGAACCTCCACTAGTGAAAATTCCACCTCCTTTTTTAACTGGAAAACCAAAAATCTTTAGCAACCAATTTAAAGTTACAACTTCTAATTCTGCTGCTGCTGGCGAAGCTGCCCAACCTCCAGAAAAAATATTAAAACCTGTTGCCAATGTATCTGCCATTGCAGAAATATAATTGCTAGGTCCTGGCACAAATGAAAATGCTTTAGGGTGCGAAACAATAGTGCTTTGGGTAACTACTTCTTTTAAAACAAAGTCTAGTACTTGTTTTGCATCAGTAGGGTTTTCTGGTGCTTCTTCCAAAAATAGCTGATCCATTTCGGCTCTAGAAGCTTTTGCAACAGGAAGCTTTTCGTTTTGCGTTTCAAAATGTTCGACAACTGCGTCAACTACCTGATAACCATAGGCTCTCATTTCTTCTTTTGAAAGTTGCAAAGTTGCATTATTTTTTTTCATACCCTTAATTTCTTTCCTTATATATTTTCGGCAAAAATAAGTCTTTATTCAGAACTAAAGCTATTTCAGAAAGTATTAAACAACAAAAAAATAATTACGTTAATCATTTGTTATTTCTGATTAAAATCATAAAATATTACATTGAAAATCGTTAAATTTGAATATCAATTTAAAATTAAAACACTATGACAATAAACGTGCAATATGTAAAGATGCTTACGAGCGAAACAATGACGGAATACGTTACAAAAAGACTTGATAAATTAGGAACGAAATTCGATTGGATTATCGGCGCTAAAGTTTTCTTTAAAATTGAAAACGATCCTAAAGGTGATGGTCATATTTGTGATATAGATTTAAGTCTTCCTGGTCCAAAAATTTTCGCTTCTTCTAAAGAAAAAAACTTTGAATTGGCTGTAAAAAACACCATTTCAGACCTAACAAAACAGTTAGAAAAAAGAAAAGCAGCTTTTGGTCACCGTTAATGATCATTAATTATTTAACCCTTTAAATTACTAGTTATGAAAAAAATATTGGTTCCAGTAGATTTTTCTGAATGTTCAGAATATGCTTTAAAAATAGCAGCGAAATTCGCAAAACAATACAATGCAGATATCTTAGCATTACATATGATGGGTATGTCTGACGCTGTATTAACAAACACTCAGACAAAGCAAATGTTAGAGGGGATTTACTATGTAAAACTTGCTCAAAAACGTTTCAAAGAGTTTTTAGATAAAGATTATTTAAAAGATATTTCTATTTCTGAAACAGTTTATAATTACAAAGATTTTAGTGAGATTAACAATGTTGCTCAAGAAAGTGAAGCCGACCTGATTATTATGGGATCTCACGGAAGTAGCGGATTAAGCGAAGTATTTGTTGGTTCTAACACTGAAAAAGTGGTGCGTAATTCCGATATTCCAGTATTGGTTGTAAAAAAAGAATCAAAGAATATCAATTTTAATAATGCTGTTTTTGCTAGCGATTTCTCTTTAGAAAACACAACTGCTTATAAGAAAGCAATGAAATTTTTCAAATCATTAGATTCTAAAGTAACGCTTCTTTATATCAACCTTCCAGGGCAGAACTATCGCAGTTCAAAAGAAATGGAAAGTAGAGTTAAAGATTTCTTATTTAACGTTGGTGATCTGGACAAATTAGAAGATGTGGTATATTATAACGACTATAGCGTAGAGGATGGAATATTTAATTATAGTAATAAAAATGAAATTGGTATAATTTCTTTACCAACTCACGGTCGTAGAGGTTTAGCACATTTTTTCTCAGGAAGTATCAGTGAAGATTTAGTAAATCATTCTACTATTCCGGTGATTACTTTTAAAATTTAAAAAAGTACATTTGAGTTTGGTCGAGGATTTAATATAAGTTCTCGACTGCGCTCGAACAGACATTTATTACAAAGTGCCCAAAGCGATTTTTATCATATCGCTGAAGGTACTTTCTCTTTCTTCCGAAGTGGTTTCTTCTTTAGTAATCAAAGAATCTGAAATAGTTAAAACTGTCAATGCTTTTACATTGTATTTTGCTGCTACGGTATAGATTCCTGCGGTTTCCATTTCAACACAAAGCACTCCAAAATCTGCCCATTTTTTATAGGAATTATAATCATCTTCATAAAACTCATCCGATGACAATACATTCCCTGCTTTAATAGCAATTTTATTATCTCTAGCA
>Ga0256834_1002921_pt1 | contig 10494 bp, 9 predicted proteins | sample 4281140metaG_FD_190536 | JGI IMG/M metagenome (GOLD analysis project Ga0256834, IMG submission 190536) | Hydrothermal vent microbial communities from East Pacific Rise, Pacific Ocean - 4281-140 | ecosystem: Environmental > Aquatic > Marine > Hydrothermal vents | place: Pacific Ocean: East Pacific... | reverse complement strand
CCTAATGCTCCTCCTGTAGCAAAAATCTCTATAGTTCCAAGAGGAAAGGCTGCTTTAGGATATACCTTGCAATTACCTCAAGAAGAACAATATTTAATGACTAAAAGCGAATTATTAGATAAAATATGTGTATCTTTAGGAGGTCGTGCTGCAGAGAAACTTATTCTTGGAGAAATAAGCTCTGGTGCACAAAATGACCTAGAAGTTGCAACAGAAATGGCAAGAAGCATGGTGTGCCGTTTTGGAATGAGTGATAAGATAGGTCCTATGGTTCTTTCTAGAGAAACCTCTCCTTTTTTAAGGAGTCCTTTAGATTTTCAACAACCTATAGCACAACTTAGCCCAGAACTTGCAGCTCAAGTAGATGAAGAAGTTAAAAAACTTTTAACTGAACAGGCAAAAAGAGCAGATCAGATTATTTCTGAACACACTGATGCACTAGATAGAGTTGTGAAATATCTGCTAGAAAAAGAGGTAATAAGCGCAGATGAATTTAAGAGTCTTGTTGAAGGTAAAGAAATAAGACAAGATTCTAAAAATAAGGGAGACTTTTCAACTTATATATAAATTAAGAGGAGTTTTTGGCTGGGAGGGCAAAAACAAATAAAATTAAGGAGGCGTATTAATGGAATTAAAACAAAGTAGGAAAAAGGCTCTTACCAGCAGGGTTTTGGCATTTTTTCTGGTGGTAGTACTAGCTATTATAGGTTCTTATCCAACCTATGCAGCTAATATTAAGCCTTTTACCCCTCAAGAAAAGAAAGATATAGCACTTTTAGCTCGTACAGCTGAGGCTTTTGCTGCAATTGTAAAACGGGTAAAACCTGCGGTAGTATTTATACAAGTAGAAAAAACAATTAAGACCAAACCTACTCCAGTTTTTCCTTTTCCTGATCCTTTTAAATTTTTCTTTGGCCAACCAGGTTTTGGACCTTTTTCTGCCCCAGCTTTTCCTTTTCCTAGTCAACCTAGAGAGTATAAAGAGATTGGACAGGGTTCAGGCTTTATTATAACACCTAATGGCTATATACTGACAAACAATCATGTAGTTGCAGGAGCAGATAAGATAACAGTAAAACTATCGGATGGAAGAGTCTTTAAAGCTAAAGTCATTGGAAGAGATCCTTTATCTGATGTAGCTGTTATTAAAATAAACGCCACAAATCTACCCACAATTCCTCTAGGAGATTCAGACAAACTAAAAGTAGGTGAATGGGTTATTGCTATAGGAAATCCCTTTGGACTATCTCAAACAGTTACTGTTGGAGTAGTTAGTGCTAAAGGTAGAAGTGGTATAGGAATAAATGACTATGAAGATTTTATCCAGACAGATGCCGCTATTAATCCAGGTAACTCTGGTGGACCACTAATTAACATATATGGCCAAGCTGTAGGAATGAATACAGCAATTTATTCAAAAAGTGGTGGATTTATGGGTATAGGCTTTGCCATCCCAATAAACATGGTCAAAATTATCAAAGATCAACTTATTAAATATGGTAAAGTCACTAGAGGTTGGTTAGGTGTTGTAATACAAAACGTCACAGAAGACCTTGCTCAAGAGTTTGGCTTACCTAAACCTGAAGGAGCCCTTATTGCTCAAGTTGAAAAGGAGACCCCTGCCTCTAGAGCAGGATTAAAGGCTGGAGACGTAATTATATACTATAATGGTAAAAAAGTTGAAAACGTTGGTGAATTAAGAAATATGGTAGCCCTTACTAAGCCGGGAACTTGGGTAAATATTGTAGTAATTAGAAATGGACATAGAAAAACATTTAGAGTAAAGATTGGAGAGTTAAGTTCTGCTAATACACATTTTGTACCAAGAGGCATTACACATAAGTTATTAAAAGAATTGGGATTTAATGTACAGAACTTAACACCAGACCTTGCAGAACAATTTGGTTATAAGATAGGACAAGGTGTATTAATTTCTCAGGTTCAAGCAGGTAGCCCTGCCGATCAAGCAGGATTAAGACCAGGGGACTTAATAATGGAAGTAAATAGGCATAGAGTGCATAACTTAAGACAATTCTTTAGAGCTTTGGCTTTATCTGCAAAGACAAAGAGATTCTTGTTTATGATAAGACACGGACAGTTTAACCGATTTGTAGCAATATCCTTACAATAATCTAAAAAACAAAAAGGGGCTTACACTGTAACGTAAGCCCCTTTATCCTCTAAATTTTATTAAGGATTAATCCATGTTTTATCCATTTGCAGCGATATTATTCTTTCTCTTATTTCTTTTCATATTAGGTTTTTTATTTATATTTATCCATCTAGGGCTCATAACCATTGCCTTTGGATCAATTGGACTGACTCCTGCCCAAGTCTTTTCCTTCTTACTTTTGTCTCTTATAGGTAGTTATATAAATATCCCTATAAAAAAAATTCCAGGAGAGACTATTGTTGAAATTCAACAAGTTAGGTTTTATGGGGTTACTTATAGAATACCAAAACCTAAATATACAGGAACTATTGTTGCTATTAATGTTGGTGGGGCATTGGTACCTTTATTCTTATCAATTTATTTAATGTTAAAATGGAACCTATTTATTCAGCCAGCTCTTGCAACACTTTTGGTTGCAATTGTCTCTTATAAATTAGCAAAGCCAATAGAAGGCATGGGAATAGCTATACCAATTTTTATCCCTCCTATCTTAGCTGCTCTTTCTGCTTATTTAATATCTCCATCTATTCATACCCCTGTTGTTGCCTATATAGCAGGTACCATGGGTACTTTAATAGGAGCAGATATAATGCACTTAAAAGACATAAATAAATTAAAAGCCCCTGTTGTGTCGATAGGAGGAGCAGGAACCTTTGATGGGATATTTCTAGCAGGAATTATAGCTGTACTATTAGCATAAACTTATATTGATAATAAAAAGGAACGAGTTAAACTGTTTATTATTTTGTTTCATATAGGAGGATTTAATAATGTGCGTTGCTGTCCCTATTGAAGTGGTTGAGTTAAAAACAGTAGAAGGTTTTGAAGAAAGACCTTTAATTGCGGTTGTTAATGCATCTGGAATCAAAAAAGAAGTTAGATTAGACATTGTAGATAGAATCCCTAAGGTAGGAGACTTTGTGATAGTACATGCAGGTTTTGCAATTCATACCCTAGAAAAGGAAGAAGCCCTTAAAAATCTTGACCTATTACAGCAATTAGAATTTTAATATTGTAAAAAGACTGCTCTTATCTATAAGAATTAAATTACACCCTCCGTTTAAAATTAGCCCTTTTCTTTTTTAAGCTAATCTTTATCTTAGAATAAAAAACTATAATTCATTTTTACGAGGGGAAAGATGTCTAACAAGACCCAAAAAAACAAACATATCCCAAAAGAAATACAAAAAAGGATCGAGGAACTTAGAAAAGAAATAAACTATCATAATTATAGATACTATGTGCTTGATGATCCTGTAATATCTGATGAAGAATATGATGCCTTAATGCGCGAATTAAAGCGCTTAGAAGAACAATACCCAGAACTTATAACTCCTGATTCTCCCACTCAAAGAGTAGGGGCTCCTCCTGCTGAAGGGTTTCTACCTGTTGAGCACTCTGTTCCAATGCTGAGCCTTGATGATGCATTTAGTGAACAAGAGGTTAAAGACTTTGATGAACGCATAAAAAGACAACTTAATTTAAATGAAGATATAGAATATACAGTTGAGCCTAAAATGGACGGTCTTGCAGTAGAATTGGTATATGAAAAAGGAATCTTTGTAAAAGGCTCAACAAGAGGGGATGGCTATGTTGGTGAAGATGTTACTCCAAATCTAAGAACTATTAGATCAATACCTTTAAGATTAATAGATCAAGAGCTACCGATTCCTGAGTTAATCGAGGCTCGTGGTGAAGTATTTATGAATAAAAAGGGCTTTGAAGAACTAAATAAAGAAAGAATAGAAAAAGGAGAGCCCCCTTTTGCAAACCCAAGGAATGCTGCTGCAGGTTCCTTAAGACAATTAGATCCTTCAATAACAGCCTCAAGACCACTTGATATCTTCTTTTATGGTATTGGATTGGTAAAAGGTTATGAATTTAAATCTCAGTGGGAGATTTTAAATTCTTTAAAAAAATGGGGATTAAAAATAAATGGCCTTATAAAAAAGGTTAAAGGAATAGAGGCTGCTATAAAATATCATCATGAAATAGCAAAGATAAGAGATAATCTTGATTATCAAATAGATGGTATTGTAATAAAGGTAAATGATTTAAAACTCCAAGAGTTATTAGGACAAAAAGCCCGTAGCCCTAGATGGGCTATTGCTTATAAGTTTGCAGCAGAAAAAGCTATTACAAGAATTGTTGATATACTTTTAAGTGTGGGGCGTACTGGTGCTGTTACCCCTGTAGCAGTTATGGAACCTGTACGTGTAGGAGGTGTTATTGTAAGAAGAGCTACTTTACATAATGAAGATGAAATACGTAGAAAAGATATAAGAATTGGTGATTGGGTTATTATTCAAAGAGCTGGAGATGTTATACCAGAGGTTGTTAAGGTCTTAAAAGAAAGAAGGACAGGAAATGAAAAAGAATTTAAGATGCCAGATACCTGTCCTGTATGTGGTTCAAAGCTTACTAAGAAACCAGGTGAAGCTGTATGGCGTTGTCCAAATCCCGATTGTTTTCCTAGACTTGTACGCTCTATTATTCATTTTGCAAGCAAAGGAGCAATGAATATAGAAGGGCTTGGTAGTAAGGTAGCAGAACAACTTGTTACAGCAGGACTTGTAAGAAAAGTCTCTGATATATACAAGCTTCAACTAAGTGATCTTACTTCATTGGAGCGCTTTGCAGAAAAATCGGCAAAAAATCTTTTAGATGAGATAGAAAAAAGCAAAAACAGACCTCTTTCAAAACTCATTTACGCATTAGGGATAAGACATGTTGGAGAGGTAACAGCTCAACTTCTTGCAAGACACTTTGGATCTTTAGATGCACTTTCAAAGGCAAGTGAACAAGAACTTCTAAAAATAGAAGGCATTGGACCAGAAGTAGCTACATCTATAAAAAAATGGTTTTCTGATCCTAAAAATATAGAATTAATTAAAGAGTTAAAGGAATTAGGTGTAAAAAGTGCCCAGAGTCCAAAAGAAATAAAGACAAAAACCCATGAGCTATTTCAAGGAGAATTTTTTAATAATAAGGAGACACAAGAATATCAAAAGATATCACTTGAAGGAAAAAGTTTTTTATTTACTGGTGCACTAAAATCTATGACAAGACAAGAGGCAAAAGACATTGTAATAGAGCTTGGGGGTAGAGTAGCCTCTAGTGTAAGTAAAAAATTGGATTATCTTGTTGTTGGAGAAAAACCAGGATCAAAACTTGAGAAGGCAAAAAAACTTGGGATAAAGATTATAAATGAACAAGAATTTCTAAAAATGATCGGTAAGGAGGAGTTACTAAAATGAAACCAGAAAAAAGAATCAGAGCACTTATTTCTGGAAGGGTTCAAGGGGTATTTTATAGAGCATCTACAAGGGATGAGGCAAAAAGGCTCGGACTTACTGGTTGGGTTAGAAATCTGCGTGATGGTAGGGTGGAACTTGTTGCAGAAGGAAGTGAAGAAGCTATAAAAAAACTTATCTCATGGTGTTGGGATGGACCCCCTTATGCAAAAGTTGAAGAAGTTTTAGTACAAGAAGAAGAACCAACAGGTGAATTTGACGATTTTGAAATAAGATACACGGTTTAAAACTTAAGAGATTTATTATGAAAAAAAGAACTATTTTAAAGACTATTTTAGTTATTTGTTTCTATTTAATAACTTTATGTAGTTGTGCAAGGGTAAATATTAATCTGACTCAATTTAATAAGCCTGTTTGTATGAACCTGGGCAATCAACTAAATGCGATAGTTCTTAAACATTTTAAAGATTCAACTAGTGCAGATTATGGTCTTTTTGGACTTATCTGTTGGAGCCCCCTTAATATCAATAAAATAGTTTCTAAAGAAATATTAAAAAATCATGGAGATGGAGTAATAAATTTAACTATAAAAGGCTATTATAGTGTATGGCAGGCTATGTTTGGGATTATAACAGCACCTTTTTGGTTACATAAAACATATATAATAGAAGGAGACGTTATTGCTCTTCCTAAAAAGAACAATCCGCCTCCTTTCTAAAACCATTAAAGTATCTCCATGGCCTTTTTAGCTAAAGATTGGGCATCTAATCCTTGCTCTCTATAAAGATCTATAGGCTTTCCTGAAGAACCATACTTTTCAACACCACATGTAACTAATTTTGTAATTATTGAATTTTTTATTAAAACCTGAGCAACTAATGAACCTAAACCTGTCTTAGCAATATGATCTTCAACAGTTATAATAGGACCTTTCTTAGCTGCTTCTATAATTGCTTTTTCATCAATAGGTTTTAAAGAAGCCATATTTATAACTTGAGCTTTTATTCCTTTTTCTTTTAATATCTCATGAGCTTCTAATACTTGTGTCACTAAGGAACCATAAGTAATAAAAGAAAGATCATCACCATATCTTAAGATATCTGCTTTACCTGGTACAAATTTATAGTCTTTATTGAAAAAAGGTCTTCCATCTTCATCTTTTACTATAGGAAGCTTTGACCTTCCCATACCAACAAAGAAATTACCTGGTTGAGTAGCAATATAACGAACAATTCTGTCTGTCTGGTTAGGATCTGCTGGCATAAAAATAGAAAAACCAAAAAGGTTATTTAATAACCCTAAATAGTCAATACACTGATGTGTAGGACCATCCTCGCCAACATCAAGCCCTAAATGAGTAGAAACAATCTTTATAGCTGTACCATTTAAATCGTTCAATCTGTGCTGATTATATGTCTCTGAAACAGCAAAGACACCAAAAGTGCTAAAGAAACAAACTAAACCCTCTTTTGATGCAGCACCAGCACAGGTTGCAGCATGATGTTCCTGTATCCCACATTCAATAAAAGCATCAGGACTTACCTGATGAAAGCCTTGCATCTTAACGGAACCTTCAAGATCACAACTAAAACCTAATATCTTAATTGAGTTCTTATTGTTAGCCTCAGCAAGGCTCTTAAGCGCATTACCATAAGCAGACCTGCAGTCTGTCTTTGTATCTGCATCATAAAGTATTGGTTCTGAAGGATCTATCTGGATTTGAGGTGTAGACAGTTGCTCTTTACAAGGAACTATTTCATAAGACTTCCTTTTTATTAACCAATCATCAAGCTCTTTAGGATCAAAACCAAGTATAGCTAAAGCTTCTTTTGCTTGATCAGGCTTTAGAGGTGAGCCATGATATTTGGCTAAATTTTCCATAAAAGGAATCCCTTTACCCATTATAGTTCTTAAAACTAATACAGTCGGTCTTTCTGGGATAAGGGTATTTCCTGTATAAGCATCCTTTATTGCATCAAGGAGTTGATCAAAATCATTTCCATTTGGAACATAAATAACATTCCAACCTGATGCCTGGTATTCCTCTCTAACTTTTACAGGCATTACATCTTCAGTTACACCACCTATCTGTAGATGATTTCTATCTACTAGACATATAAGATTTGATAACTCAAACTTTGTAGCAAATCTTCTTGCCTCACATACCTGACCCTTTTGCTGTTCGCCATCACCCATTAATACAAAAGTTTTTGCATCTATCCCAAGCCTTTTAAGTGCAAGGGCAAAGCCACAGCCTGCAGAAAGCCCCTGTCCAAGGTTTCCTGTATTCCACTCAACACCAGGAACACTTTGTTCAACATGCCCAGCAAACCTAGAACCCGCTTGTCTAAACTCACATAAAAATTCTTCCTCACTTATATAACCAAATTCACAAAGGACACTATAAACAGCAGGGGAAATATGCCCCATACTTACAATAACCCTATCCCTGTCTTTGAGTTTAGGTTCCTTAGGATCATGCCTTATTGTAGAATAAAGAGTTAAAAGACTATGAAGAGCAGAAAGAGAACCTCCTGGATGGCCGCTTCCTGCAAGAGTAGTTGCCAAAATAATTCTTTTGGCACATCTTCTCCACATCTGATGTAAAGTATTTTTTTGCTCCTCTGTTAATTGTACTTGGTTAATTAAGTCTACTCTAAACATTTTTACAACACCTACTTCCTATTTATTTTTTGTTTTGCTAGAAGTTTCTTTGTTTAGTTCCTTTATTATCATCTTTGTAATATCTATTTTAGGACTTACATAATATATGCCTGGCATATTCTTTTCTAAGATAATAGAGTAACCTTTTTTCTTTCCAATATCATGGATAAGAGCCTTTAATTTAGCAAAAATTGGCTTCATAGCTTCTTGTTCTGCCTGGCGCATCTCCATTTGATAATTTTGTTGTTGAGCCTGTAGATCTCTTATCATATTGGAAATTTGTTGTTCCTCTTTCTGTTTTGCTTCTTTGTTTAATAAGGGAGCCTTTTTTTCAAATTCTTGACGAGCTTGTTGCACCTTTTTAGCCTGTTGATTTAGTTTTTCTTGAAGGGATCTATATTTCGCTTTTAATTTAGAAATTGTTGCTTTACCAATATTAGACTGCTGTATAATCTGCTGCATGTCTATAACAGCAATCTTAACGCCTCTTGCAAAAGAAAAAGAGGAGAAACTCAAAAGCAACACAAAAGAAAAAAATAAAATAAAAAATCTTTTACTATACATACCTAACTCTCCTTTCAATAATACTAAAATAATAAAGCCGTCTTGGAGTGTACACCAAGGCGGCTTTAAGTTTCAAGAGAAAGTTTTATAAAAATTTACTGACCAATAATTACAAAATCGTCTCTTCTGTTCTTTGCCCATGCAGCAGGACAATGACGAGGATCTAAAGGTTTTTCTTTACCAAAAGAAATTGTCTGAATTCTATCAGGAGCTACTCCTAAATTTACAAGGTATTTTTTAGCTGCCTCTGCTCTTTTCTCTCCAAGTGCAAGGTTATATGCTTCACTTCCTCTCTCATCACAATTGCCTTGAATTTGGATTTTTATATTTGGATGGGCTAATAAAAACTTAGCATTATTTTCCATGCGTTGAACCATATCTGGACGTATGTTGTATTTATTAAAATCAAAGTAAATTGGAAGCATTGGTGCATCTGTACGTCCCTCAGAAATTTTTATTCCAAAAGTTTCATTTTGTGTAGCATTTGTTGCCTCATTAGTACCAATCACTGTTGTAGCATTTATAGGCATAGAAGTAGCATTTGTTTCTGTTGCATTTAATGTTTCAGTCTTTAATTTAGATTGATTAGTTGTTGCATTAATACTTGTCTGATTACCTGAAGTAGCATTTATAGATGTAGCATTGCTAGAAGGCTGAGTAGGTGGTACAGGAATAGTCTTTTTAGCACAACCTCCTATAATAGCCAACAAAAACAAAACAGAGACAACAACAACTAAATGAGACATTTTAATAGTTAATTCTTTCTGCATGCTCTCCCCCTCTTCAGTATTATTTTTTTCATTACTTGGTTTTGTTACCAACTTAAATGAATATACTTTAGTTTACTAAATACAAAGAAAAATACAACATATTTACATTCTAAAATAAAAATATTTCTTATTTATATTAAGAAAAATTTATTTTTGAGCCCTCCTTTCACTTTTATATTTTTGAGGCAAAATATAAGCATTTTCTGTTGCCTCAACATAACTAATAATACCATTTGCTATACCTTGAGCAACTAAATTTAAATAACGATTATTCTCTAGTCTTTTTTCTTCTATTCTATTACTTATAAAAGATATTTCAGTAAGAATTGCAGGCATTCTAGCACCTATTAACACAAAAAATGGAGCTTGTTTTACTCCTAAGTTTTCTATTCCTTTATACCTTTTTTTAAGGGTATCAATAATACCTTTCTGCACATATTGTGCCAATCTTTTTGACTCCCTAATTTTACTATTTCTCATAAGATCATTTAATATACTTTGTAAATCACTAATTCTTTTTGTTGAAGTAGCATTTTCTCTAGCAGCTACTCGCATAGCATCTTTATCGAGAGCAAAGTTTAAAAAAAATGTCTCTACTCCTCTAGTATGTGGATTTGGGGATGAATTCGCATGAATAGAAATAAAAAGGTCTGCTTTATCTGCATTGGCAATAGCTGTCCTTTCTTCAAGAGGCAAAAAGACATCCTTTGATCTAGTTAGTATTACCTGACATCCTAACCTTTTTTTAAGAATTTGAGCTAACATTTTAGCCACTTTTAAAACAACATTTTTTTCTTCTAATCCATCAGGGCCTATTGCACCAGGATCTTTTCCACCGTGTCCTGCATCAATAACTATTCTCCTTACACATAATCCTAACTGTTGAGCTAAAGATAATCTTTTACCTCTCTCTAAATTTCTTAATCCAGGAGGGATACAGTTTTTTAAAGATTTATAAGAAGCGTAGTGTTCTCCAAACACATCTACTACAATTCTAAAAGGATTATCTAAATAAAAAACTCTTGTTCCTTTAAATTGTCCTAAATCAAAAACAACCCTTACTGTTTTG
>Ga0256834_1002920_pt1 | contig 10495 bp, 6 predicted proteins | sample 4281140metaG_FD_190536 | JGI IMG/M metagenome (GOLD analysis project Ga0256834, IMG submission 190536) | Hydrothermal vent microbial communities from East Pacific Rise, Pacific Ocean - 4281-140 | ecosystem: Environmental > Aquatic > Marine > Hydrothermal vents | place: Pacific Ocean: East Pacific... | reverse complement strand
CAGGCTTATTCATTAGATGGTAGATCTGCAGATTTTAATGCTACCCTAAATAGGTTTAAAAATGCAAATCCTGATATAAAAGGACTGGAGGGTGTAGAATTTGATGCCATTCGTGGTTATTATAACGATGGCCTTTATGCCAAGGCCGAAGAAGGATTTAAGGGGTTTATTTCTAATTATCCCGATGACCCAAATTTAGGAGAGGCCAAATTTATATTGGCAGAGTCGCTGTTGAGGCAAGCTAAACTGAAAGAGGCGCTCAAGTTTTATTATGAAGTAGAAAAGGACGACATCTACGATCAGATGTATAAAGTATATGAACGAATTGCTGACCTTGAATATGATGCTAATAAGTTTAATGTAGCCATTCCATATTTTCATCAATTAAGCAGAAATTCCATAAGCAAAAATCAAAAATTAAGAGCCATTAATGGCTTAATGAAATCGCATTATTTCAATAGCAGGTACGACTCAGTACATGTATATGCCAAGCAATTGCTAGAAAGCGATGGAACTCGAAATGAATTTTTAGTATCGGCCAATTTATTTGAAGGCAAAGCTTATTTTGCTATCGGTGATTATGAAAATGCGGAAAAGAGCTTTATTGCCACAACTGAGATTGCAAACGATGAAAACGGGGCAGAAGCTCAATATATGTTAGGAGAAATTAAATACCTTACGAAGCAATACGATGCCTCTAATGAGGTACTGTATATAATCCCTCAGAAGTATGGCAATTATACCGAGTGGCTGGACAAAGCATTCTTATTAATCGCAGATAATTTTGTAGGCAAAGAAGAGTTTTTTCAGGCCAAAGCCACACTCGAGTCAATTATAGAAAATACGACTTCTAACATAACAAAATCGAAAGCAAAACAAAGATTAGCAGACTTGATCTTGCTGGAAAAAGAAAGCAAATTAAGTAACGATACTATTCAGGTAATTATAAAAGACTCCATTCCAGATGAATAAAATTATAGCACTTATATTGGCTTTTTTACCCTTGTTCGGAGTTGCTCAGGTGGATTGGGAAAACCCTAAAGGAGCCATTAAAAGCGAGGAGATTGTTATTGAAAAAGATAAGCAATTGGTATTGCCTACCGTTTCACGGAGGTTTACCTCTATAACGGTGGATCCTTTGGGTATTGATACTGCTGCCATAACGTATGTGCCTAAGAATATTAAAATTGAGCTACCCAAAATGCCTGTTAAGTTAAGGCCTCGAACAATGAAATCTGAGGCACTTGATAAAACATATTGGGGCAATTTTAAGGCAGGTTATGGCAGTTATGTTTCTCCTTATTTTCAAGCCGATGTAGCCTCAAAAAGAAGTGATGAATATGCGGTGGCAGTGCATTTTCGACATTTTTCCTCCAAAAATGGCCCGGTTGATAAAGAGAACTCTGGGCTAAGTAATACAGATGCCTACTTAAGTGGGAAGCTTTTCTTAAATAAAATGACCATTGGGGGGAGTATTGGTGCAAAATTTGATAAATATCATTTGTACGGGTATAATTTAACTGACCCTGTGCCTGATAAATTGGATATTGAGCAAAAATTATCTAACTATTCGGTTGCTCTTAATATAGCTGATAACGATTCTAAAGAGGATTTTTATTATAAACTTAATATGGGTAGTAATATATTTAATGCGAGTAGTTTAAGCTGGAAGGAAAATGACATTAATGCCGATATTAGAACTGATATAAAAGCATCAGATGATATTAAAATAAAAATAGAAGGTGATTTTCACTTAGCTACCCAGGATTACATTACAACTACTAATACAAGGGTATTTTATAAGATAAAACCTGTGGCAACCTATTCAATGAATGCGTTCGATTTTGAAGTAGGAGCAGGTATATACGGTACTAAGGATTCTGTTAATAATTACCAGCAAAAACTTTACATAACTCCGCACCTCGTAGCCAATTATAACTTTTCAACGGGTCAACGGGTTTCTGTTGGAGTAAAAGGCGATGTAGCCTGGCAGTCTGCCAGAACAATGTTTGATAAAAACCCCTACTTAGGAGCTACAACGGTTATCAATAATAACGTAAAACCTATTGAGGTATTTTTAGAAGCCAAAGGCAAACTAGCTCCCAAAGTTGATTTCAGTTTAGGCTATGAGGCTTCTGTTTATAAGGTCTTTGGGCAATTTGTAAATAACGCCACCGACCAAGCTGTATTCGTTATTGATTATCAAGAAGGAAATAATTTAATTCACACCTTAGGAAGCCAATTCGATTTTATTACCTCCAAAAATCTAATGCTCTCGGTATATGGTAAGTACTTAATTTTTAACTTTAAAAATATCGAAAATGCATACCATGTGCCTAAAATGGATTTGGGTCTTAAGGCTAAGTTTAATTTAGAAAATAAGTTTGATGCAGAATTCTCGTTGGCATACCTAGATGGTATTTATGCATTCGAAAACACATCAGGGACTGAGGTGAAATTAAATTCTATTTTAGATATGAACATTTCAACCTCCTACACTATTAATTCTACTTTTTCGGTATTTCTTAAAATGCAAAATATTTTAGGGAACAAGTATCAATACTATTATAATTACCCGAGTAAAGGGTTTCAGGTATTGGCAGGGTTGAGTATTACATTATAAAATCACGATTTAAGGGGATTTTAGTAGTAAAAAGTGCTAAAGGTATGCAAGGGTTTTACTATTCGATTTAGTTTTGCTATTTTTAATTTATTAAAGTAAACCATAATCCCTAAACAATGGACGAAAAGGATCCTAAGGACGAAGAACTAAACCCACAAGGACAAGATGATGCAAATGAAGCTGATGACAGTTTCGGCTTGCCAGATCTTGATTATAAACCTTTAGATGAAGAGTCAAATGATTCGGAGGAAGAATTAACCACCGAAGAAAATACTTATACAGAAGAGGAGGAGGTCGAAGAGGAGGAGCCTCAGGACAGTTATGGGGCAACCTCTGACTATGACGACTCTACTAAATCGGAGGAGGATACTGAAAAGCCAGCCCTTCGTTACCAAATGGAAGAAGAAAGTTCTAATGCGCCTAAAATAATTGGAGGCATAATAGGAGTTCTTGCCTTAGCCGCCATTGTATGGTATTTTGGGTTTTACAGACCTAAGCAGCAAAAGATTGAAGATGAAGCTAAAGCAAAACAGGAAGAATTAGACTATAAAAAAGCTCAAGAAGCGGAGGCTGCTCGTAAAAAGAAAGCGGCTGCAGATGCTGCTGCAGCAGAGCAAGCCAGGGAAGAGGCTCAAGTAGAAGAAACATCAAATGCAGAAGTGCAGATACTAACTGAAAGATCGGGTCGTTACTACATTGTACTCGAGAGTTTTATTGATGAAGACTTTGCAAAAGACTTTGGCAATAAAATTGCTCAGGAAGGTACACCAAGCTTTTTAATTCCTCCATATTCTAAAAAGAAAATGCAAAGAGTAGGAATTGGAGGGTACGAGTCATTGAATGAAGCACAATCTGCTTTAAATGATTTACCTGAAGAGTTTGGGACTGGTAAATGGATTTTGAAATATTGATATGATTTTAGTTCAAATAACTACAACAGTTGCTGTTGATACACTCTCAACAGCAACTGAATCAGGGTCGGTTCAAGTAATCGACCTTTTGTTTAAAGGAGGAATTATGATGATTCCTATCGCCTTACTTTCATTGGTAGCAGTATATGTGTTTGTAGAGCGCATACGTACACTTAAACAAGCATTGGTTACCCCAGAAGGTTTTATGGATAAGGTAAAGTCCTTAGTGACTAACGGTGATGTAAATGGTGCTAAATTGGCCTGTGCTGAGGTAGATACACCTGCTTCTCGTATGATTGAGAAAGGGCTAAGTCGCATAGGACACCCCTTAAAGAATATAGAAGTATCTATTGAAAATGTGGGCAAAATAGAACTTTACAAATTGGAAAGAAATTTACCACTGTTAGCAACGGTATCCGGAGCTGCTCCAATGCTAGGCTTTTTAGGTACGGTAATTGGTATGATACAAGCCTTTATGTCGATTGCTCAAGAAGAAGGTGCTGTGAGTCCCAAACTGCTTTCAGCAGGCATTTATGAGGCTATGGTAACTACTGCTGCTGGTTTACTGGTGGGCATAATTGCGTACTTAGGCTATAACTACTTAGTTACAAGGCTTCAAAAAGCAGTACATACTATGGAGTACTCTTCTATTGAGTTTATCGATTTATTGCAAGAGCCAAAATAAGATGGGATTAGAATCGAAACATAAAATAGATAGTAGCTTTAGTGTATCGTCTATGACGGATATTATCTTTCTACTATTAATATTTTTTATGCTTACTAGTTCGTTTATTACACCTTCTGGTTTACCCGTGAATTTACCATCTACCAAAAAATCGAAAATAGTAATGCAAAAAACCTCGGTAACTATTACCAAGGATTTAAAATATTTTATTAATAACAGAAGGGTAGTAGAGTCTAATTTAGAAAGAGAATTAGCCAGAGAAATAAGTGGGAGTGAAGCCATTATAACGCTTCATGTAGATAAATCTGTTCCTACTGAATACTTAGTAAATGTGGCAGGAATTGCTGCTTCGTTAAATGCGAAAGTGTCGATAGCAACTAAACCGGGTAAATAATGCATCAATCCGATAAAGAAAAGAAGAACAAGCAGATGGGAGCCATCATTTCGGTGGGGTCGCATATTGCCGTGTTTTTACTTTTTTTATTTATGGTAGCTTGGCGTGCTCCTGATCCTCCTTTACCAGAAATAGGTATTGAACTTAACTTTGGGTTGGACGATGCAGGTACTGGTGACGAACAACCTGAACCTTTTACTACACCAGCCGAATCTGATTCTGAAGAGGATGCAGCTCCGGATGGAATGGAAGAAGTGCCAGAAGAAGTAGTGAAAGATCAAACACCTGTGGAAGAGGCTTCAGAACCTGTAACAGACCCGGTAGAATCTACAGAACAGCCTACTGATGAAGTAGTGGAGCAAGTTGAAAATACCCATGAATCTCCTGATGTGGTGGAAAAAACACCCGTTACCGAAGTTAAAAAGGAAGAAGTAAAAGAACCAGAAGTTAAGAAAGAGGAAGCACCTAAATTGCCTCCCGTGTTATACCCAAATAATAAAACAGGTGCTGGAGGTAAAGATGGCGAAGCCAATAAAGCTCAAAATGCTAACCAGGGAGACAAACAAAATGCTGTGGGCGACCAGGGAGATAAAGATGGCACTGTTGACTCCAGAGCCTTATATGGCACTGCCGGAGGCGGAGGAGGTTCCTCCTTGCAAATGAGTGGTTGGATGTGGGATTTTAAGCCTAAGCCCAAAGACACATCCTCGGAGAGTGGAAAACTTGTTTTCCAAGTTGTGATTGACGATAAAGGTAATATTGTTCGGGTAAAAACCGTTGAAAGTAGTGTAAGTCCTACCTTAGAAAAGATTTATAGAGATGAAGTAATGAAACTTACATTTTCTAAAACGGCTGGAACTTCTGTGGCAAGTACTTCAACTGGCACTATCACTTTTGTTATAAAAGCAAGGTAATTATAAGCTCTTTTAATTTATGCCTGTCGATATTACTAATTACATAGCCCAACTTTCTGGTGAGTTGGAAGATAAAGCCTTCGAGGCCTCCGATGCGTTAGGTCGTATAGGTTCACCAGAGGTAGTGTTGGCTATGATTGATCTGTTAAAGCACCCTAATTCTGAATCTAGGTTTATGGCTGCACGCACCTTGGGCTTAGTTAAAAATAATGCTGAAGCATTAGAACCAATGCTCGAAGCCATAAGTGCTAAAGAAAACAGTAATCAAACCGGAGATTTGTTATCCGTGCTCGAAGGTTTTGATATAAGTAGTAAATATGTTGATGTTTTTAAATTTTACCTTTTTGGAAGTTTTAAAACATCTTTAGTGGCAAAAGAGCTGCTAGACTATAAAGAGTTTGATATTACCCCTCGGGTATTAAAAAAAGCAACTAAGCATTGGAACCATTATTCAAATAATGTAAAACAAGATAACGCTTTTATCCTTAAGAAACGAGAAGTGGAAGAAATGCTTTCTGACCTATCAATCTACCTTAATAACCTGAGTTCGGGATAAGGAATAGCTGCCAGCATTCCTTATCCCGAACTCAGGTTATTAGCTAAGAGTTAGATAATACCTTAAATCCGCAAGGGACTTCGTTATGAAAGCTTTAAGATGCTGTTAGTCAGGCATTCGCACAGGTATTTGGAACAGCCTGTCCCGTCTTTTTCGGGAGAAACAATGTTGAATATTGGTGAGTACCAAATGCCGAGCAAATGACTGAATGATAGTATATTAAGGCTTGTAATAGATTTACCTTGCGGATTTAAGGTATTATTACATTAGTTGAACTCCATAAAATAGTACATTACCTCAACAGCATTACTCCTCCGTATTGTTCAATGGTGCCACGGTCTCTAAACGAGCTTGTGTAACGTACTACCCAACTATACTGACCAGCAGGAGCCGGCTCTCCTACAGGTGTATTTCCATCCCATTTAAAATCTTTATCCTGAGAAGTAAAAACGAGTTCTCCCCATCGGTTGTAAATAAATATTTCAAACGTATCAATATACTTATAAAAGAGTCCATAGGTAGTGTTTACACCTCCAGGTCTAAAAGCATTAGGGCCACTTACTACAGGAATACAATCTTCTATGGCTTCTGATTGGTCAAAGGTTACACAACCAAAGCTATTGGTTGCTTCTAATTCATATAATCCACCTGTACTTACTTGTATCGACTGTTCCGTACTGCCTGTACTCCATAAGTAGCTAACAAAGTTAGGCCCTGCATCTAGTACTAATAGGCTATCGTCTGAGCAAAAAACACCTGCACTTGGTAAATCGGTGGGAGTAAGATCGAATAAGGTAACTGTAAACTCTGCTTCTTGAGAACAGGTGTAAGTAGCTCGAACATCATTGGTAATAACTTTATAAACACCTGCATCAAGGTAAATTTCAGAAGATTTGGTTCTGCCATTCCCTTGTCCATTATAAAACCATTCGTACGTTGGGTTGGTAACGCTCCCATTTACATTTGCGGTTAGGGTAAAGGGTTGGCCATTGTTACATAATACACCAGGGGTTGAAATGGATACTGTAAAAGGAGCTGGTATTGGATCGCTGTATATTGCAGGGGTAGAGGAGCAGGTTGGGTTAATGCCGTGGTAGCCCACAACTTCATAGCTACCAGTTTGAGTAATATTTATTGATTGTGTTATTTCTCCCGTATTCCATCTAAACCCAATGGCCGAAAGAGCTCCTGGGTAGCCTTCGTTTGTAACTCTGGCGGTAAGCGTTAATTGGCCATCACATATATTGCCTGTAGTGTCTATGACAACCGTAGGTGGTGGTGTTAATAATACATTAGCTTGTTGTATAACCGGGCATAAATTTAGTGCAGAGGCTCTAAAGTAAACTAAGTTATCACCAGTAGTTGTATAAGGTTGTGTTATGGGGTTAACATCTGACGAAAAATCATTAACAGAGCTCCATTCTAGCACAACACCAGCGGAACTAGATGTTACGGGAATACCAGAATTATTAACCTGATCGAAACGAATACTAGAAGAACAATTTACAATTGGGTTTTGTGTTACTTGCAAATCTGCGTCTAGTGGGCTACTTATGGTAAGTGTTTGTGCAATAGGAGGGTTGGTGCCGTTAATCCAAATAGCTGTACATTGCAAGCCACCATCTTCTTGAATTTCTAGCACGTAATCGCCTGGAGGTAAACCTATTGGGGTAGGGCTGTTAAAAACAAATGAACCATTACCCCCAGGGTTAAAATCTTGGGTATAGACTAACGCAGGGTTGTTAATATCTATAACAGTTGCCCTAAAAGAGCCTATGGCTCCAGTGCCAACATCAAATGTAATTTGGCCATCATTTCTTGCACAGGTAGCGTCAACTGCTGCAGCGGTTGTAATCTCAAATAATGCATCGTCAATTACGGTAATAATAGCAGTTTGCACACAAAGCGAACTTGTATTAGTTAAAGTTAATACATTATTTCCGGCAGGAATATTGGATATTGGGTTTCCAACGCTTGGCCCCGTTAGTGTACCAGATTCATTTGCTATGGTGTAATCAAAAGTGCCTGTAGATGTAATATCAACTGAAATTTGGCCAGAGGCATTTCCACAAGTGGTGGGGGCAGTTTGAATACCCGTAAAAACAGGGGTAGGATTAACAGTTATTATTACCTGATCGGTTACTGTACACGGCCCAAGTGAACCTCCTAAATCAATGGTGGCATCTACTTGAATGGTATAGCTGCCTGCGGTTAAGTTCTGAGCCCCTACATCAAAGAAACGAGTTCCAGGTTGTGAAACTCCGTTTATGCTCCATGAATAAGTATCGGCATTTACTTGAGCATCTAAGGTTAGTGCTCCTCCTTCACAAATGTCTTGGGGTTCGCCTACATCAATGGGTATTGGAGGACCCACAAAAATGGAAGCGGTGATATTGCATTGTGTTAGTCTATTGGTAATAAGTACAGAATAATTTCCTTGTGCAGAAACCGTAATAGCTTGTGTGGTTTCTCCTGTTGACCAAGCAAAATCAAGATCAGCAATGTTGCCCGGAGCATTTATATACGGATCCAAAGTGGTTCCGCCCCCGCATAAAAAGGTGCTTGGAGGTAAGTCTGTTACTTGAGGAGGAGCTGTTATTTCGAAAGAAACCGATGGTAACGCAAACCCAGGGTCTTGTAAGCACCTATTATTTATTTGAACAGAAGCAGTATAGGTGCCTGGCGGGTTCGTTGGGTCTTCTAGGATGGTTAATGAATCCATTAATTGAGTAGAGGTAAAATTATAGGAGGTTCCATCTGGCTTAAATATTTGCCAAATCACCTCATCTATACTAGAAGTAGCATTTACAGATAAATAGATAGTTTGCCCAAAACAAGCCGGGCTTGATACTGAAATGCCTGGACCTGAACCTGAAGTGCCAGTTTGCTGAATAAAATTTGGCAAGCCTAATTGGCTGGTTTTACCTGCAAGTGGGAATGAACTTGGCGTATAAGTAGAAGCTTGAAGAGTATCTCCATTTGGGGAAATCGTTCCTAAACTTCCATTGCCATTTTCTGCTACATAAATTTGACCGTCTGGGCCTGTTTGAATAGCACCAACCTCTAAACCTGGGAGCATAATGGGTGTATTTAGATTGAGGTTATCTAAATAATCAATCCAATATTCCATTATTTGGGAACTTCCTCCATTATTTAACGAAACAAATATTTTAGCACCACTAATCTCAATGCCATAGGCACTGCCAGTAGCTCCATCTGCGGTAAGGTTAGCTCGTTTTAAATTACTCACTTCTCCAGAACTTGCATCAAAATCAAACACATCTAAAAAGTTTGTAATAGTGCCATTATTGTTTTCAACTACGGCTAAAGCTAGGATGGTTCCACCTAGTTTCATATAGCCTTTTCCATTTTCCGCAGCAATAATGCTATAGTCTTCTCCTACGCTGCTAACTACAGCGTTTCCTATGCCTGCTGCTGAAATAGGATAGGCTCTAAAGTTATTATTGCCGTATTCATGTATTACCACCCAATTGGCAGAGGCAGTAACGCGTTCAGTACTTTTATTAAAAAGAACCACGCTTTTTTCAACTACAGCACCCAGTCCGTTATTTTGTTTTAAATCGAAGAGGGAATAGCTAAAATTATAGTCGGGAGAAGAAGGATCAGTATTTTGGGTAGTAAAAATATAGAACAGCGTTTCATCTCCAGGCACAGCAACCGAAACAACTGATTGGGCTGCAGTACCTGTTGCATTTGGAGTGCCTCCTAGGCCAGAATCAATTTGAGTATGAGTCTGATCGAATAGCACATCTCCATCAGTATAGAATATTATTTGTCCGTTTAAATCAGAAACAGCCGTACAACCTTCCATGGCATCCATTTGTCCATCGGTAATGGCGGTGGCTCCTCCGGTAAAATCAATACCTGCCTGATTGCCAAAATACCAAACATTTGCTCTTGAACTTGGAGAAATACCAGGGTAAGGGAGCAGATCTACATCATACTCTTGCACTTCTACTCCTGCATAGGTAGAACAAGCTCCATCGGTGGCAATTACATAATAATAGCCAGCTTCATTGGGGTGCAAAGTTGTGCCAGTTTCACCGTTTGACCATACATACGTTTCTGCACCAGAGCCACCTTGGGCTTGAACTGTAACACTAAATGGAGTGCAGCTAATAGGTGCATAAATTGGCAATTCGCATTTACATGCTACCGTATCTTGTGGTAGTGTAAGTTGCAATTGAAAATCAGTTATTGTTGTTGGTATTGAAACACTTTGTGATTGCCCATTTAAAAATGCAGTGAGTGTAACATCGCCTGCATAAGCAGCAGTATAGGTATAAAAAGGAGCTAAATCAGTTGATGTACTTCCATCACCAAAATCCCATACTACACGAGTTGGTGCAGGAGAAACCTGTGGGTAAAATGTTGTAGGAGCATTGGCACAG
>Ga0256834_1002919_pt1 | contig 10496 bp, 8 predicted proteins | sample 4281140metaG_FD_190536 | JGI IMG/M metagenome (GOLD analysis project Ga0256834, IMG submission 190536) | Hydrothermal vent microbial communities from East Pacific Rise, Pacific Ocean - 4281-140 | ecosystem: Environmental > Aquatic > Marine > Hydrothermal vents | place: Pacific Ocean: East Pacific... | reverse complement strand
AGGTCTTGATAATAATAATCTTTATATTTTAACTACTAAAGATAATTTTATTAAAGTATATAGTATTAATTCATATCAATTAGTTGATAAAATAAGTATTCCTTTTACAGTTCAAGCAACTTATATGATTTTAGATAAAAAAGATAATTATATATTTGTTCTTGATTCTAGAAGTAATTCTATTGCACGTATTGATATATCTTCCGGCTCAGTTATGGTTAAAGACCATATAGGTTATCAACCAACTTTTGGAGTATATTTTGATACAATTAATACATTAGCAATTTCTTCTAAGTTATCACAAGCAATATATTTCTTAAATCCAGAATCTTTAAATATAGTGAAGACTATATCTACTACGAATTCTCCTTCTGGTTTGTTACTATGGCAAAATTTATTATACATAGCTGAGAGTAATTCTAACAATATTAGTGTTTATGATATTAATAATAATAATATGGTAATGCATTTTAATGTAGGGATAGAACCTTTACGTTTATATCCTGGAATGAATGAGATATTTGTTACTAATTATTCTTCTAATACTGTTGATATATTATTACCTAATCAGATAGGAGTTGTACAAGAAATTGATGTAGGACAAGGTCCAGTAGATATGTCATGTTCTCATACTAGACATTGGTTATATGTAGCTTGTCATATTGATAAAGAGATTACTGTAATAGATCCTTCTTCTTCCACAGTTATTAGACATATCTATCTAGGAACTATGCCTCTTGGTTTGACAGTCTTACAATAATTCAGTATTTAATTTATTATTGATTTTGTTATTTAGTGTGAAGCAATTCAGAACATTAGAAAATTAGCAAATTTTTAAAGACCTAAAAATAACATTATCTTAATTGCTTAAAACTAAATCACATTTTTTTATTTGTCGTCTTTCTAATCCGAAAAGATTAATAACAGCACAAATCTTGTGGATTAGGAGGACGACAGTGAGATATTATATATTTTTTATAATACTGTATTTAATTATATGTCCCACAAAAATTTTTGCACAAAAGAATTGCTTATCCTGTCATAATAGTTGGTATAATGAAAAAATAGATGAAGCTTCTATTCATGCTCCTTTCTTGCATGGTAACTGTAATGTATGTCATTCAAAGTCTGATATGGAAAATTCTTCAGATCAGGATCAGCAAATTAGCGATTATAACTGGATATTATCTAAATATATTCCATCGGGGATGACTTTAATACCTTTATCTCAGAACAAAAATTTATTATTAAAATTAACTAATGAAGATAAAGATATTAATAAAACTATTCACTTAAAAGTTACAAACTTTGAACAATTATCTAATAATATAGATTTTAGTTTACCTGTAGTCATTACTAATTTCCATGTTGTTTCTATAACTACAGATTACATGGTACACGCTAAAATAGTATGGAATACTAATATCCCTACAAAATGTAGTATATATTATGGGATATCTAAAAATGACAAAAATATTTCTAATGAATACTTATATAGTACAAATCATATTTTAGAAATAGATGGACTTAAGAAAAATACTCAATATTATTTATATATTGTGGCAGAATCTCCAATTAATGAAAAAATAACATCTTCTACTATTTCATTTAATACTTCTGCAAATTTTGATAACTCAAGCCTAATAGAGAATTCAAATGTTAATCAAAAATTAGATGTCAAAATAATAAATATCTTAGATAAAAGATATATTGAAATAACTAGTCCAACACAATTATATTTAAAAATTGCTTTAGATAATTCTAATTTATCTAACGGTGTGACAGGAATAAATATTGCTGATACTAGTATAAAACCTACTCACTTATGTTCATCTGAAATATATGAATTAGGATATAAGAAATGTCTTGATTGTCATAATTCCTCGCAATATGATCATAATTCTCATCCTATTAATATCATGTTACCTCCCAATATGCATCCACCTAAAAAGCTAATATTAGTAAATGGTAAGATTACTTGTATAACATGTCATTGTCCACATGCTAGTAATTATCCACATCAGTTAAGGATGAAAGAGACTACTCTATGCGGGTGTTGTCATGATCTTAGACATTATGCAGGATTAAAAATAGCTCAACAATATAGATATAGGGATAACTCTCAGGAAAGTTTAAGCAACATGTAATAAAGTTTATTTAAAATAACGAGTAATAATTCTTTTAGTAGTAGGATCTCTATATTTTAAAGAAACATTAATAATAGCATCTTTATTAGTTATTATTTCTACAAAGATACTATGTCTTTTATGACATGATAAAATCCATTTTATAATACCATACCTATTATTATAACTAATGGGAGAGGGACGAGCATTTTTTAAATATATTCCATAAGGTAAATGTACTTTTAATATGATAGTTTTGGGTCCCTTTCTATCTATATTAACTACTATTTTATAATGTTTGCTTTTAATATAATTGATATGGACTATTACTTGAGCCAAACAAACTCCTGCCAGATATATCCAGGTAAATAGTAATATCAATAATATCTTATTTATTAGGTAAAAATTTATGTTTTTTATCATCCCAATGGTATTTACCAGCGGCCCATAATCTCTCAATTTCTCTTTTCCCATAGTTAATTCCCTTAATTCCTTGCAATTCATCAAAAATTGTTAATATTTCCTGGTCGTCAATTTTTAAATCCCCATTTAGATCTGCCCAGTGGACATATTTTATAGTAATATTTTTATCTCCTCTTATGGATTGTTTGTATTTACCTTTTTGCATTGTTATTGAGCCTGTAAATTTTAACTGTGTCCCTATAGAAATATTATTTTTTGTTTTTAAGAAATATACCACAACAAAATCTTTTTTATTAGGAGGAAATATCCAAATTAACTCGTTTTCTTTTAATTTTTTCATAACATAATGAGGAATTGATTGTATAAATGTACAAGAGTGAGGAAAATGTTCTCTTAATATTAGAGAAGAGGTATTAGACCCTTGTATTTTTATAGTGATTATTACAGGGAATTTCTCTCCTGGTGCAACATAATTAGGTAGTATTCTTTGAATTTTAATATTAGGAAGTGATTGTTGTTTATAATAGTTAACACCATAAAACACAACGGCTACAAAAAGTATTGTTATAAGCATAATAACAAAATATAACTTTTTATTAATAAATGATCTTATATCCCAAGACCTTCTATATCTTTTTTCTTTTTTGTTATTATTTTTTTCACTTATAGGTTTTTCTACTTCCTCTTCTTCTGTTGTTTTTGTTATGATTTCTTTTTCTCTTATAAGCTCTGATATATCGATCTCTAAGGCATTGGCTAGTTTTAAAGCGTTTTCTTTTTTAATAGTAGGATATTTTTTGTTTTCCCATCTAGAAATAGTATCTGTCGTTACTCCAACTATAGAAGCTACATACAATTGAGTTAATCCTAGTTCCTCCCGACGTTTTTTTATTTTATCTCCGTCAATGGGTATTTTTGAAGGAATTTGATATTTTTCTTCTATCACTCAGATCTCCAGTTTATTTATAATCTTTTTATTTTTTATATTATATATCACCCTACATCTAGTTAAAAGTAACCCTACATCTACCAATATCGCCTTTTATTTTTTTATATTTTGTTTATTCTAGATTATAAAAGTACCTACACAGTATTTAAATTTTATTAACAAAAAACACAATGAAAAGGAGGTTATGTTATGAGAAACAAAAATGGTATAAAGAAAATGTTGGCATCTATAGTGTCAATGTTTTTATTGGTGACGTTGGTTAGCATTAATGCAAATGCAGCTAAATTTAAAGGTGAGGTTAAAGAGATTATTCCTGCTAATGTTACAATTGAAAAGGTGATTACTACAGGTATTCCTTTTGTAAAAAAGATAAAATTGAGAAATACTAAAGCATACGGAATTGAAATAGTAGTAATCAATGCTAATTTACCAAAAAGATTACGTCAGGGGAAAAGATTAATTATCCATACTGCTCATGGTAAGATATTAGCTAAAATTATAGCAATTGTAACGCCAAAGACCTCTATAGGAAGGATCGAGAGAATTTTTAAACATAAGCACGTGGCTATCATTATAAATGATCTAAAGAGAAAAAGAGTGATTATTTTAGGTATCAAGAAAAAGATAAAAATTCAAAAACAAGAAAAAGTTTTAATATTTATACAAAGAGCTCATAGGACAATGATGGAAGGTTGTTAACTATATATAAATAGCAATATTTCTAATAGCCCAAGAGTATCTCTTGGGCTATTTTTATTTTTTCTCTTGTTTTCATGTGGTAATGAGTATATTTATTATTATAATTAATAATAAAAATTTTTATTAATTAAGAGGTGTTCTATGAGTGAATATAAATCCTCAATAAATTTTTGGGAGACATATAAACCTAGAGCGAGTAAGTGGACACATCTTTTAGTAGCGTCTCTTGTGTGGTCTGTAGTAGGTATAGTCTTAATTATTAGAGGCAGTTTTTATGCTGTAAGGCCTTATGGGTGGATGGGGCTTTTATATTGTAGTCCTGCTTTAATATTAGGTTTTGTTAAGGCCAAGTGGATTTTGGATAAAACAGCCCATAAGATTATAAAAAGAATAGAGGAAAGAGGGGACCATAAGTGTATTGGCGGGTTTATATCTTTTAAAAATTACTTATTAATTATAGCAATGATATTTTTAGGAATAACTCTAAGAAAGAGTGGTTTTTTCCCAGCTTGGTTTGTAGCTATGGTTTATGTGGCTATAGGAGCTGGACTTTTATTTTCTAGTAGACTTATATGGACTAAGTGGCGTTTAAGACAAGAAATGGCTTAATAATTATCATTTGTTAGATTTTAAATCCTAATTTAATCCCAATTAATTTTAAAATTATTATTAGTAATGCAAATAATATAAAATTTAATTCAACAAATAATTCTAGTCTAAGTAGTAATCCGATAGCTTCCCCTTTTAATTTAAAGGATAATAGTAAAAATAATAAGGAAATAGGTAAAAAACATATTACACCAATAGGAGTTATCTTCCACACAACCAAAGCTAACGAAGTAATTGCTGTTAAGAATGCTACGATCTTTATAAGTTTAATTGTTTTACTTTCTCCTAATATTACTGCTATGGTTTCTCTTCCTACTATTTTGTCACCATGAATTTCTAATACATCTAATAAGGCACTTCTCAAAAAAACTATAGCAAATGCTAAAGCAAACAAGATAATTATTACCTGTTGGTTAACTGAATTTAGATCTATAGTAGGTGCTATAACAGATACAATAGACCATGCAAGTGGCACAAAAAAACTTTTAGTACCTGATAGACTCAATCTTTTTTTTCTAAATTTTTTATCTGTGAATAGTCTAGCAGTATAGAGTGCGCCTAACAAAGATAAGGCTAGATACATTAAAAAGGCGTTTTCTCCTAGATAAAAAGATATTAATATACTTAAAATTGATAAAAATATAGAAAATCCTATTAGTGCCTTTTGATGGATTGTCAAAAAATTAGCTCTCAGAGGATCATTATACCTACCAGCTTCTCTATTTAAGAGTCTGTTTAGTGTGTGCATTGCATATATATAGCCACCTGCGGCACATGCTCCTATAATACTACGTAGTCCAAGTCTGAGAATGAGTCCTATACCCAAAGCAAGGCAAAAACCTGCAAGTCCTGTCATTAGATTGGCTTCTAACAAGAATCTAATAAGTTTTTTAGTTCCTCTTTCTAATATGGTTTCTTTTTTCCCAGGAAGCGCTTCTAGTTGTTTTACAACTTGATTTATTACCCAATTTGGAGTCGATGCACCCGCTGTAACACCAATGCTTGAGAAATTTTTTAATTTTTCAAGGTCTAAATCTTCTGCTGTTTCAACAGCTAAAGTAAAAGCGTTACACTCACTTGCTATTTCAGCAAGTCTTTTAGTATTTGCACTGTTTTTACCACCTACAACTACTATTGCTTCTACGTGTTTAGCAAGACGTCTTACCTCATGTTGTCTTCTAAATGTAGCATCACAAATAGTATCAAATATTTTTCCCCCAGGATTTTTTTCCAAAATCTTTTTACACCACTTTTCAAAACGTTTTCTATCTTGTGTGGTCTGGGCTAAAATAATGTATTTATTTAATGTGGGAAGTTTTTCTATATCTTCTTCAGAGCTTACAAGAATTCCTTTCTCCCCTGCATGGGCTAGTATTCCTATTACCTCAGCATGTCCTTTATCTCCAATAAGGACACAGTTATATCCTTTGGAAGCATAAGTCTTAGCAAGCATTTGTACTTTAACAACTTTAGGACAGGTAGCATTTTTTATAGAAAATCCTGCCCGTTTTAATTTTTCTATAGTAGAAGGGGGTGCCCCATGTGCCCTTATTATGACTGTGCCTTCTCCTTTTCGAGGGATTTCTTTTAGTATAGATACACCTTGTTTTTCAAGAAGTGCTAGGGCTGAGGGGTTATGGATAAGAGGTCCTAGAGTATATACAGGTTTTGGAGCATTTCTTGATGCCTCAAGGGCAATTTCCATTGCCCTTCTAACTCCCATACAAAATCCTGCGACCCTAGCTAGCTTAACTCTCATTCTATCCTTTCCATATAGATATTAGAGTAGACTTAGGTCTGCTACCAAAAAGAATAGTTCTTTTATATTTGCAAGAAGATTTAATCTATTGTTTTTAAGTTCTTTTTCTTTTGCCATTACAAGTACATTATCAAAGAAATTATCTATTGTAGGTTTAAGTTTTAATAATAATTTTAGTGCAGTTTTATAATCATCTTTTTCTACAGCTTTTAAAATGTCTTGTTTGTTCTCTAAGTAGGCCTTCCAAAGCGCTTTTTCTTCCTCTTGTACTAATAAATCTTCATTGACTTTACCTTTAGGACGGTCTTTTAAGATATTTACTACCCTTTTAAAGGCAAGTATCAGGTCTTTGAATTCCTCTTTATCTTTTATATCTTCTAACGCCTTTATACGGGCTAACGCCTTAATGGGGTAATCAAATCCTATAGCCAATACAGAGTCCACAACTTTTGGATCATATCCCTTTTGTATCTGGTCATTTAAGAATCTTTTGGCAATAAAGGAGATTATTTTTCCCTTTTGTTCTTTTGATATATCTATAGTTGTTGATAATTTTATTGTTTTTAATGTAAAGTCGACCAAGTTATCTATATTAATTAATAGATTATTTTCAAGAACAATCCTTAAAATTCCTAAAGATGCCCTTCTTAATCCATAAGGGTCTTGGGTTCCAGATGGTTCATGTCCTAAGATAAACATTGAACATATAGTGTCTATTTTATCTGAAATACTTACAATTGAGCCACATATAGTTTTGGGTAACTCTCCATCAGCTTTAGTTGGCATATAATGTTCTTCAATGGCTATAGCTACCTCTTCCGGTTCATTAGAAAGAAGGGCATAATATCTACCCATAACACCTTGAAGAGTGGGAAATTCTCCAACCATTTCTGTTAAAAGATCTGCTTTACATAGATATGCAGCCCTTTCTACACAGTCCAGTACTGAAGGGTTTATGTTTTCTGCTAGATATTTAGCAATTTCTATAATCCTCTTTGTTTTATCAAGAATAGTTCCAAGACCTTCATGATATATCATCCCAGAGAGCTCTGGGACATATGCCTCCAAAGGTCTTTTTGTATCCTCTTTAAAGAAAAATGCTGCATCGCTTAGCCTTGCTCTTAATACACGTTCATGTCCTTTGGTTACGAGTGAAGGATCTTTAGGTTTTAGGTTATTTATTGCAACAAAATGCGGGGCAAGTTTTCCTTCGTTATTTACAACAGCAAAGTACTTTTGGTGTTCTTTCATAGAGGTTATTAAAACAGGCTCTGGTAGTTCTAAAAATTTTGAATCAAAATCTCCACAAATGGCAAATGGATACTCTGTTAAATTGGTATTTATCTCTACAAGTTCATCATCTTCTAATATTTTATATCCTTTTTCTTGAACCACTTTTTGTGCATCTTCAAGAAGAATATTTTTTCTTTTATCTTGATCTACGATAACAAAATTTTCTTCTAATATCTTTAAGTAATTATTTAGATTAGCCTCAGAAAGTTTGATTTCTTTTTTGCCTAAGAATCTGTGTCCTTGAGTTATATTAGAACTAATGACATCTTCTATTTGAAATTCTATAGTTTCATTTCCAAAAAGTGCCAAAATCCATCTTATTGGTCTTGCAAATCTTATTTTTTCTTCTCCCCAACGCATATTTTTAGGGAAGCTTATAGTGGTTATTATTTCTTTTAAGAGGGGAGGAAGTATTTCTTTGGTATCTTTCCCGTTTATAATACGATTTATAATTACATAAGGACCCTTATCTGTTTCTTCTATTTTAAGCTCTGTTATATCTACTCCTTGATTTTTAGCAAATCCTAGTGCAGCCTTGGTTGGGTTGCCTTTTTCATCAAAGGCTATTTTTTTAGGGGGGCCAACAATCTTTTCTTTTCTATCTTTTTGCTTAATAGCAAGAGAATCTATGAATAATAAAAGTCTTCTAGGTGTTCCAAAGGTTTTTACACTTGAAAAGGAAAGATAATTTTCAGTTAATAGTTTTTGAGCTATATCTTTTAATTGTCTGATAGCATTTGGTATAAATCTAGCTGGTATTTCCTCTGTTCCTATTTCAAACAATAAATTTTGCACCTGGCTCATCTTATTCCTCCTCCTTTTTAAGTTGTTCTACATAAGCCTTTGCTACTGCTCTAGCCAGGTGCCTGACCCTTGCAATATAAGCAGTTCGTTCAGACACACTTATTGCTCCCCTTGCCTCAAGTAGATTAAATGTATGAGAACATTTTAGGCATTGATCATAAGCTGGTCGTACTATAACTTTTTCTAAGAGAGATTTGGCTTCTTCTTCATATTTTTCAAAGCAGTCTTTTAGAGTTTCTATATTAGCATATTCAAAGTTATATGCTGAGAATTCAACTTCATCTTTATAATGTACGTCCCCGTAACTAGTATACTCGTTCCATTTTAGTTCATATACATTATCGACTTCCTGTAAATACATTGCTATTCTTTCAAGTCCATAAGTAATTTCTACACTTATTGGGTCTAGGTCAATACCACCAACCTGCTGGAAATAAGTAAATTGTGTTATTTCCATGCCATCTAGCCAGACCTCCCAGCCAAGTCCCCATGCTCCAAGGGTAGGAGATTCCCAGTCATCTTCTACAAAGCGGACATCATGACATTTAAGATCAAGCCCAAATGCCTCAAGGCTTCCAAGATATAAATCTTGTATATTTTTAGGGCTAGGCTTTATTATGACTTGATATTGATAATAATGTTGAAGTCTGTTTGGGTTTTGTCCGTATCTACCATCTGTTGGCCTTCTAGAAGGTTGTACATAAGCAGCTTTCCATGGCTTTGGTCCAAGACAACACAAAAATGTTGCAGGGTGAAATGTCCCTGCACCAACTTCCATATCATATGGTTGAACAATAAGACAGCCCTGTTTCTCCCAGTAAGAATTTAGTGTTGATATAAGTTGTTGAAAGGTCATTTTAGTTGATCCTTACTCCTTTGTACTTATATTTTATAAAAAATAAGTAATAGTTTTGGTTGACTATTAAATATCAAACGAAAAAGTTATTTAGTCAACAGTTATAAATAAGTTATGATAAAATTTGTCATTTTTATTAAAAGAATGCTTCCACTGTTGTTTTTTCTTTGCTATAGTCAACATTAAGAGATCACATCTTAAAAGGAGGTGTCAAATTGAGCCAGATAAAGAATATTCCAGCGATTGATCCTAGTAAAGACCCTTTATCACCAGAGTTTTGGCGTAATTATTTTACTGACACCCAGGGGGGATTAAGTCTTAAAGATGCAATGGAGACCTGTATATGTGAAGAGGCAGCGTTAGACTATGATGAGCTTGAACGCTGCAGTCACTTTATGAGTGAAGTAAATGCTGTATTAGATGACCTTAATAGGGTAGGGGTCTTAAGCAGAGAAAATACAATTCTTCACATAGGTTGTGGTACCGGTACCTTTGCAATTCGAATGGCCCCTGTATGTCAAAAAGTAATATGTGTTGATGATTCTGAAAGAAATTTAAAGCGGTTAAAAGAAAAGATTCAGGTGATGGGGCTTGAGACAAACGTAGAGGTCCAAAAGGTAGATTGGGCAAGCTATAAACCAGATAAACAATATGATGTAGTATTCGCATTTAACTCACCAATACTTCGTTCAATTGAGGGGATAGATAGTCTTCTTGCGTCTGCTAAAAAATATTTAGCAGTAGTTTACTGGGCAGGTATTAGAAGGAATCCATTATTAATTGAACTTTTTAAAGAAATCATGGATTTTGATTATAAGCCTGCGACTCCAGATATTGTTACAATATTTAATTATCTTTATAGCTTGGGGTATGCAGCAGATCTAAAATTCTTTAGGGGGTGTTGGAAAAGGACAAAAGATGTAAATGCACAAGTAGAAAATCTTATATGGAGACTAGAATCAAGAAGAAAACTTACTG
>Ga0256834_1002918_pt1 | contig 10496 bp, 8 predicted proteins | sample 4281140metaG_FD_190536 | JGI IMG/M metagenome (GOLD analysis project Ga0256834, IMG submission 190536) | Hydrothermal vent microbial communities from East Pacific Rise, Pacific Ocean - 4281-140 | ecosystem: Environmental > Aquatic > Marine > Hydrothermal vents | place: Pacific Ocean: East Pacific... | reverse complement strand
CACTTTCCATTAATATCACCTGCTCATTCTCCGCGACCAAATACGCGGATGTTAACAAAACAGGTGGGTCAATTTTAAACGCCAATTACCCACCCAAGTGGATCACTTTTGCATGCCTATTCACAAGCATGGGCTGGAACGCTTATACCGCCGGAATGATGGCGCTAGGTATTTTTGGCATTGGCCGCATCGCAACCGGAGAACATTTAATACGAGCTTTAAAAAAGCATACGGGTATCGACGTACCAAAGTTTTAAATCTGTTGGGTAATATTTGGCCATAGTAGCAGCAGGATCTATCACCGTTTAATTACATATGTTTTTGGCGGTATAAACCATCACAGGCACAGAATAGTCGCGCAACAAATCCATAATGTGACCTGTTGTAAAGACCATCTACGGCCCAAACCAGACCTTGACTAGAGACTAGGTCACTGTGCAGCAGCTTCTACAAATCGGGCTCGTGCATTCGGCAACAATTTTGGCCAATTAGGAGCCACAACGTCGGGCTTTGTTGCCAATGCTTGACTGTCATCCGCTAAGCGACCTGTCCAAAGGTCGTGTCAGTTTTGAACGATATCCTATGTGCTAAGCATCTTGTATCTTGATCTTCGCTACGCTCCATCTCAAGTGTGAGAAGTGTATCTTCTGGGAATGCCGGGCTAAGCTCCAAACGCAGATATTCAAATAGCTGCCTATCATGAACCGCGATTATTACTTGTCGATTGTGTTCTTTGGATAGTGTCCGAAGGAGTGCGGCAAAGTTCGAGATGTGAACATCATCCATTGACTGGACTGGGTCGTCCAAAATCAGCCATGGCAGCTTCTTCGGCACGGAAAGATGTAGCGCAAGAAACAGCGTGAGTGCGGCAGTGTTAAGGTTGCCGGCACTCAACATGGCACCAGGTGTTCCCCCTGCGTCCCCACCATTCCGGAAATTTGTAATCAATTTGGGTTGAATGCGTTGCGTGCTGGATTCCGGCACACTGAAGGCAGGGACGAATGGCTCGTCTGGAGCAAGTCTAACGAACAGGTCTCGCCACAAATGATTCAGCCGATCGTTGAATTCACTTCGGATGATACCTGATCGAACTCTATCAACAATCGTGCGCAAATCTGAGGCCTGCCGCCTTAAGCCTTGCCCTCTTTCGATTGCATTCGAACTCCTTTTCAGTTCACCTTTTAAGACAGCGATTTCGTCATCTTGCGCTTCTCGCTCGCCGACCAGACGCAGAAGGTCATTATTCAGTTCACGAATTCGGGTTTGAGCGGAGGCACACCGTTGCTGTTCTTGTTCTCTTTCTGACAGGGCTTCGCTTATTTGTGATGCCAAATCAGAGAGCGAATTTTTCGATGGGCTTAAATCTATTCCGGCATCTGAGGCAAATGTTTGCAGCGTTTCGCGTGCCGCCGTAAGCGTCGAATTCATAGATTGGAAGTCGTTAAATTTGCGCCGTGTTGCCACTTCATTGGCCCGTAGAGTTCTGCCACGATCAAGTGTCGATGCAGTTTTAATTATTGCGAGGATTACCGCTTGAATTTCACCATGCCGTCTTTCGAGAGAATTCACTTCGTTGTCTGACAATAACCGAGATTGTCTTTCGTCCATCCTTTTGCTGGCCGACCGCAAACGTGTCTCTTCGTCGTTCCGTGCGCGCCCCAATGCCAGTAATCTCTCAGCGGAAGCTGACAATGAGCGAACCTTACTATGAACATGTTCTGTAAGGTTACCTGTCTCAAGTTCCGAGAAGTCACGATCACAGATGGGGCACACTTCGTCATCAATGTAACCACTTAGCTCTGAAAGGAGAGACGCGAAATTTTCCGACCTTGACGAGATGGTTGAAAGTTCTTCATCTATTATATCGATTTGTTTTTTGGATACATTTACGGTTTTTCTATCCACGTTAGCGTTTGTGTGATCTGCTCTTGCAACGGATAGTCGTTTCTCAATACGTTCTTTTTCAGTGGTCAAATGCTCGCGGGCCTCCTCCCAAAACTCCAAAAAGTCACCGCTCAAAGAGGAGCGAGGTAGAAGAGAAAGAAAGCGAGTTTCCAGATCTTCAATATAGTCTAGGTGCTCGGACTTCCAAAGTTCGTATTCGCGAGATATTTTGCTTGTTTCGGCCGACATGGATGCATAATCAGCCTGAGAGAACGTACTTGCCACTTCAAATTGCCGACGAATGGCCGAAAGCTCCCTTCGCCTTCCGATTGTATCACGCAAATCCCGTTCATGGGTCGGGGTGAGGGCCAGCTCAATAAGTTCCAAGAAGTTGTCTTCCGACGCTTCCCTATCCATGTCGAGAACTTGCAAGCGCTCCTGCAACTCCAAAAGTTGTGTATCAATTTTCTTCTGAGTCTCAACTCGAAATCCCGACTTGTTTTCACAGTTTCCGTTATGCCTATCGACCTCTGCTTCAACTTCCGCCCATTTCTCCGAACTCTTGCGGATGTTGCGAACATCTTTAAGTGCTTGGAGGCCACCCTCGAGAGCATCTAGGCGATCGAGACCTAAAAGGTCACCCACAAATTTTGCCAATGGTGAGTCCATGCGCGAGCTGGAGTCTTGGTAAATCTGAAGCAGTTGACTAAGCAGGGCCTGCGGCAAAAAGGCCCTCTCGCTAAAGAAATCGGCCAAGTCTTCTTCAAAAATTGAGCGATTGTCTATGCCAGTTTTGTTGACCGATGATTCATATTCACTTCTCTCACCTTGTCCATCCACCTCAACGTTGACTCTCCCCCCCCTTGCTCCACGATAAAGAAGCTGAGTTGAATAGGTTTTATCCGCCCGCAAAAGTGATTGCACTTTGCCTGTAAGTGCTAGCTCAACAGCGGAAAGTAGGCTAGTCTTACCGGCCCCATTTTCTCCATGCACTAACACTACATTTGCGTCGAGAGGGACGTTTATAGTCCCTTTGATGCTTCTAAAATTCTTAACTGATAAACTCTTCAGCCACAAATCAGACATCGCTCTGCTCCTTCTCTAGAGAAAGTTCAAGGGCAGCAATTAAGCTGTTTTCTACAGCTTCTTTTCCAAAATCCGAGGCCTCAAGAACTTTGCTAATGAAATCTGGGTCCATTTCTGCTGGCACAGCTAGGCGTAGTTGTTCTATTGCCGAATGTTCATCATCACCAACAGTTACTGAGCTTTCTGGCAACTTTAGAGGCAACAAAACGCTAATCCTATCATCCAGTTGACGCTTAACTTTCTGGCGTGCCTCTTCATCGGCATGAGTTGTCGAAATGTTATCAACAGTAAGGACTCGGCAGTTTTCCGATAAATCCTCAACGCTGCCATGTGACACTGCACCGACTAAGATTACAGTAATCACTAGCCGCGATTGGGCAACATCTAGCGCGCGACCTAGTCCTGCGATCCTTTGGCCAACACGTCGACTATCCCGATCGCCGTGCTCTCCAGTCGTGGTGTCTACTATCAATACAAGATCATTTGCCCTTCTAGCATTTCCTCGAAAAGCTAAAGTGAAGTTGAAGTCAACGGAAGCAATGCGGAATGGCGTATCCAGCTGTCCGTAACCTGCTTCGATTAATCGGTCAGCTACCATTTTGACTAAAGGGGAATCATTCATATAGATGCCTCCGCAACGAATTCTGTGTTCAGGTTTTGTAGATCGTCACATTCATTCAACAAAGCCTCTAAACTTATATGAGTAATGCGTACGCTCGCCGTTCGTCCCGGCGAAGAACGCGGGCTACGCGCGCTTCCACCGTCAGGGCGCAGTTGTGGCCACAGATTATCCGCATGGACTACAATAGCACCTTGTCCTTCAAATGCCCCATCTTTCTCAAGCGAGATCGCTTCAGATACAGACTTTACGATGAAGACCGGCCTTGGTTCGGCACCCGCCCAAGTCCCGTTAACAGTAAGGGAGCCACCCTCGATTTCGTCGCACTGGGCCGGTGAAAGCGTCCATAGACCCTCTGTTCGGCCATAGTTTACCAAGCATAAACTGAGCGCTAGCTTACCAAGTTGAGATTCGCGCGCGAGTTCGTCTCCAGCGAGTTGAGAGAGTGAAGTTGCACTTACTGCCTCATAACCACCAACAGAATTTGGAAGGGCCCCTCGACGATACAGCGACAGTAAACGCGGCCATGTCTTATGGGCCTGATCAACAAAAGCCTGACGGTCGTCATTCGCTAAATTGGCTCCGAAGTCGCGGCATGCTTTTAGTGAAGCGCTGAGCTCAGCGGCGAAACCTGCCTTTCCTATACTAGTTATCCATTCATTCATTAAATAATCGAGTTTGTGAAATATCAGCTGCAGAAGTAGCGCAATCAAAACTTGTTCTGGCCAAGCTCGTAGATGTGCGCCCGCGTTGATATCTGTAGCATTTGCGTCGTAATCGTCCCCATAGACAAGTTTTAAAACTGACTGCTGACCCGTCGTTAGACGCTCTTGGCAAAAGACATATCCAGGAGCATTTGGCTCACTTGGCCAAGGCCAAGGATTGGCTTGTTTTGCTCTAGAAAATGTCTGATGCAAGTTCTGATCTTGTATCGACAGCCCCATCACAAGAGCCTTCTGATTAGTCGCTATGCCAACAATTTCATTCCGAACAGCCGCAAATAGTGGAGTTTCAGACCACTCCGTTATCTGTGTTCTGCTCCCCGTGAGATATTTCCGAAAGGTATCCGGGTCGTTCGTAGCATGACGAATACACCCGTGAAACTTGAGAAGTCTTGCGCGTCCAGGTGGGGTTCTGAGTTGGTTGGGGTCTACGACAACTTGAATGACGTCAGGCGCGCCGCAGCTTAACATCTCTACTGCTTGCTCAATAAAGTTATCCCAGTTAGCTGACGCAATATCTCGCACGGCCCCTTCTAGTATAAGCGCAGCAATACAGAGATGTTCGATGGCTGGAGAAGGAGGGTTTTCAAATGCTTCGCGGATTCCTATTGCGTCCCATAATATATAGTCGCTGGCCTCACCGGATACACGTAGGTCAAGGACCTCAGAATACTTATTCCAAAGCCGGTTGATAATCGTTTCTTGATCAGGCCATTGGGAAAATTGGTCATGGATGCAATCATTCAGTAGCTTAGGTTCAAACTCCGCAATTTCTAGGAGCTCTCGTAGGGTGTCAGAAAATTTTCCTTTACCACTTTCTGTTAGAGCTTTTTCTCGAAGGAATTCCGCGGCCTTTCTTAGAAGACCTCCCAAATTTGGTGCATTCCGCGAAATGCCTGATCCGATCCAAAAAGAGAACTCGCCATTTTCCACCGCTTTAGAAAACGCAGCGAAATCTTGTTCAAACCTCTCGAGAACCTCAGCTACTGAGATTTCGTCCGCTTTCCGCTCGTTCGCCAATCTAAACTGCCCTCGAATAACTAAACACTAATACCATATACCTAGAGTTGATCGAGTGCGTTGTAAAACACTGATATGCAACAACTCAATTATCGGGGGCGAACCTATCCTCCCGTTTCTTGCCGCTTCCAGTATTCGATAAGTTTGCGTTGACGAACCGAAATTAGTTCGCCCAGAATTTGCCTCCTGAGCTCAAACGGCTTGCGTTTTTAACGCCCCCTCTTCGTGACCTTACAGTCATACTGCATTCGCAGCGAAGGTCCGCAATCCGCCCTTACTGGGCAAGCGCTCTTATGAACTCGACCAGCGCCCCGAACTCATATCCATCCGCCTCCCTCAAGGCAGATATATACCGCGTACGGTGGTCACTATCGGCAACCAATGTGCCGCCGCCGGACCAGTCTAGGAAGATATCCTTGTCGATTTCCGCAAGATAAGCATCTGCCATGATCCTTGCCCAACGTCCGTTACCGTTGGCGAATGGGTGGACCCAGACTAGCTTGTGATGTAGTCGCGCGGTGGCTTCCAGTAGCTCGTAGGTGCCGTTTTCGCGCCAATAGCAGGCATCATCTAGGCAAGTGCGCATTTCAGTTGTGATGTGCCAGACGGGTACACCGATGTTCTTCTCTGTCAAACGATAGACGCCCGCCCACCCCCAGACCTTACCAAACAAACGCTTGTGAACCTCACGGACGGCACCATCGGTCAGAAGGTCAAACGATTTCGGTCGCTGTTCAAGCCACGTCAGGCCCTCAACAATATTGGCACCTTCCAATTCATTAAGCTCGCCGCGACTGGTGATGTGCTTGGCCTTGAGACCAAGTAATTCATCTGGCGACAGTGGGGTTGCGCCTGAAGGCTCGTGCAGTTCCAAAGTCATTTCCAGAAATCCCTTGGCATTTCACGGACTATTTCAGACGCTAGTTCCTCGATCATCTCATCCTGGCTGCGCAAACCTTCGGTTTGTTCCTCAAGCGCCATATGCGCGCGAGTGCGCTTGATGATGTGTTTAGCCTTCTTGCGTGCTTGGGCCATGATGATCTCTTCGACCGGCTCCTGACGCGGAACAATCGCGTAGACGAGTTTGCCACCCATAGCCTCGGCCACCTTGTCGAGTCGGTTTAGTGTGATGGAACCCATCCGCTCATCCTCGATGGAACTGTAGACGCTGTTGCGCGAAACACCCAAGCGTTCAGCCAAGTTTACGGCGCTCATACCGACTGCCTCCTGGAAAGTTGCAATCCAGCCACCCAATGGCTTGGCCAGAACTTGCGAGGCCTGTGCAGCCTGACTGATCTTGCTTCCGGCCTGTCTTTGCTTTGTTCGTGAAACGGACATTTGCCAACCTATAGATTTACACTCTGGATATTTTTGTCATCCTTTAGTATGACAAAACAATAATTTTTGCAATGCTATAGGTTGACATAAAATTACGACACGCCATGCAATAGGTTGGCAATGTGTCAGGTTATCGGGTTACAACCCATGACCCAGCCCGTGATCCCGTTCCCTCAGCTCCGTCTCAACCTCTCTACGGCGGCCTTCGTTAACTGCAAGCTCGTCTTCAATTGATCGTCCAGCTTGTTGTAACTGGCCTCTTCGCTCAGTAAGCCACGCAACGCTGCCATTGATGCGGCTTGCGAGCGAATGAGCAGCGTCACGCATTCGGCCAAACCATCCAACTGGCTGCGCATCTTGTTCGTCGAGCGTGCTTCTAACCCGCTCAATTCCTCGGCTGAGGTTTCGCAGGCCGTCACCAAGCGTTCGACGCAGGCGAGCAAATCGCGTTCCAAGGCTGTCATGGGCGTCGTCATTCATCTCTCCTTGATCTGGATGCAGATCACCGGCGTGCCCGCCAGCGTACATGTCTTCACCACCGTGCGGTCGGGGTCCATCACCAGCCAAGTCTGCCCCGCTTGATCGATCCGCGTCAGCCCAAGCTCCGTCATCTCCGAATGCATCATCATCGAGGCCCAAAACCAGCTCGCGGCCATCATCAAGGCTATCCCCGTCAAGATCAGCCCCGTGATCAGCCAAGGCGAGATCGTCAGCCAGCGCTTTATCTCCGAGGTCCGAGTCTGAAACCAACTCCGGTTCTGTTGCAGAAAGTGACGAGTATCGGTTTCGATTGTACTCCGTGCGTGTTGCGCAATGCTGCTCAAATCGCTCCTGAAGCTCTCCAATTGCGATGCCATCGAGGCGGCGTAGTCCTGCCGGATCGTGTCCAGCTCCGCGTTCAATTTCTCGCTCAGCCGTGTCGGCTTGCCAATCTTCATGGAAAATCTCTCCTTTCAAACGCCAGCGTTCGCCAGTGTCAGGGTCTTGTGCTGTTAGGTAGGCCTTGCCCGCACGAGGTAGGTCGAAACCTGCATCGGTGAGGGCATCAACCATGCTGGCGCGGTCGGTGATTTCGCCGATGCTCACCTGATCAAGGATCCACGCGTGCAGCTCGTCGCGCCCTTGCGCGCGGGTTGGGGCTTCGATGGTGTCACGAACTTCTTGCGCACGTTCCAGCTCCATCGGGTCGGCCCAGCCGTGGGCTTTGTTCATTAGGTCGCGCAGGCTGTCGAAGGCGTTCTGATAGCCTGGCGGCGCGATGTTCAGGCTGCGACCTGAGGTTAACTCAAGACGTGGGGTGCAGAAATGCAGCTCGACGCGATCTTCGTGATTGTGACGAACCCAGAGCATGTCGTATTGTTCGCCGTCCAACCCCGCGAAGGCCAGCTGCTCAAAGGCATCCATGACTTCGGCCTGTTGGACCTCGTTTGGCGCGTCCTCCCCAGCAAAGCTGATCACGCCTGCGCGGTAGGTCCATTGATGAGCGCTGGCGTCGATTAACGCCTCTGTGCGGGTTGGGTCACCACGCAGCACCTCCGGCAAAGGCTCTCGTACCGTGGTCAAGGCTTGGCCGTTCGCATCGCGTATAAGGTCGCGGTTAGCATCATAGGCCAGCACTTCGCGAGCGACGAGATAGCCAACTGGCCCCGCACCCGCACCTTTGCCGTTGGGAAAGAACTTGATCAGCATCGGCGCGCTGTTTCAACGATCTGGGCAAGCTGGCGCTCAATGGTCAGCAAGCGCCGTGCGACGATCAGCGCGTCGAGGTCGGTGCGCCCCATCAACATCGCACGGTTCAGCCAACGTGCGATCTGGTTGAGGTTGCCACCGATGCGCCCGACAGCCAGCACCAGCGTCGGGTCAACGCGCGGCATCGGCTTGCGACGGCGGGCTTCAGTCAACCCCAAAGCTTCGCGCAGAAGGGTGGCGGCGGGTAGTCCAGCGGCCTCGGCCTTGGTGCGAAGGTCGGCCTTCTCTGCCGCTGTGCAACGGAAGACAAACGTCTCCGTTAGCGGCTCTTTTGCGCGGGCTTTCCTCGCGCGGTTGGGGTTCGAAGGGGAGGCTTGCCGCCCCTCGCATGGCCCTGTGTCAGAAGCGCCAGCGTATGACATGGGTCGCCTTGCTGTTTCCTTATCGGTCGGTTTGATCTCAGTCATGATGCAAGCCCTGCGGCGCGCACTTGCACCTCTGTCACCAGCTTGGACGCCAGCAAAGCTGTGACTTGATACGACGTGATATGCTTGCACATCGGGTGGCGGTCACTGATCCAGCAAGCGAGCCGCGCATGATGATCGGCCTCGACCACAACCAACCGTTCACGCTCAACCTGCTGCCTTTCAAAATAGGGCTGCCAGCGACGAGACTGAAACCAGTTGTCGGAAAAGCAGACCTTCGAGCGGGTGAAACCTTCGCTGTCGGTCGCGTAGGATTGGACCGCTTGCAGCAAATCCTTCGGGTCGATCTCTTCCTTCATGGCTTCTTCGATCTGGGCAAGGCACACGGTTTTGCCGCGAAGGCGGTCCGGTGGATAAGCCGCCAATATCTTCTCAGCTTCTGAAGCCTCCGCCGCCTCGCGCTTGCGCGTAGGTGGTTTATGGATGGTTTTAGGATGGTTTGGGGTCCGCTGTGGACCCCGTACCCCGTCCACCATGGACCCCGTACCGGGTTCAGTCTGGACCGGGTCCACAGTGGACCCCGTCTCGATCTCGGGTTCTACGGTCGATTCCAACAAGGCAATTTGTGTCAAAGAGATATGGTAGACGACGGTGTAGCCGTTTTTGCACTTCCGACGGCCTGTCTCGATCAGGATGCCCTCCCTCAGGAAGTCACTGATCGTCCGCTTCACAGTGCTTTCGCCAAGTTCTGTATGTCGTTGAATCGTGCCTTTGGAACACCAGATGCCCGAACCGTCATCACTCGCCTTGTCTGCAAGGAACATGATGATCTGTTTGCGGGCCGCGCTACCGAACCGTCGTTCGGCGCATTCGTTTGCGACGCGCCAGCTCATTGACTGGCCTCAAAGTGCGCAAACATGTGCGAATTTTGTACAGGTTTTGTACGAGATTTTCGCCATTTCGGCCGAATGCGGCCCGCATCGATTCGTAAGTTTCTGCAAGCATCTGCACAAAGCTTTGTAAATAAGCCATATTTTACAAGTGTTTTTGGTGACCCCGACTGGATTCGAACCAGTAACCTGCCCCTTAGGAGGGGGCTGCTCTATCCAGTTGAGCCACGGGGCCACAACCCAGTGAATACGCATATTCAGAATGGATTTCCAGCGCCAATCAATGGCGGTTACAGGGGAATGAATTCCAGCACGTCCCCTTTGGACACGCCCTCGCACTCGGCCGGGATCACCGCCAACCCGTCGGCCAGCGACAACAGCGCCACGCGGCCGGAAAATTCAGGCGACATCAGTTCGACTTCGCTGGTCTCTGTCAGCGGGTTGTCAACATAACGGGCGGGTCGGAATTCGATCCGCCCGGGGCGGCGTTTGGCATCACCCGCCGCCCGCACCAGCATCCGGCCAGCGCGCCGCGCCATTAGCCCTGCGCGTTTTTCCAGCACCGGCGCGCCGATCACCATCCAGGTCACAAAGGCCGACACCGGATTGCCCGGCAGGCCGACGAATATCGCGCGGTCCAATGAGCCAAAGGCAATCGGCTTGCCCGGTTTGATCGCCACTTTCATCACCTGCATCTTGCCGCCCGCCTCTTCAAACAGACGCGGCATGTGGTCTTCGTCACCCACCGACACGCCGCCGGTGGTGATCACCATGTCACATGTGGCGCAAGCATTGACCAATGCGGCCTTTAACAGATCAGGTT
>Ga0256834_1002917_pt1 | contig 10497 bp, 12 predicted proteins | sample 4281140metaG_FD_190536 | JGI IMG/M metagenome (GOLD analysis project Ga0256834, IMG submission 190536) | Hydrothermal vent microbial communities from East Pacific Rise, Pacific Ocean - 4281-140 | ecosystem: Environmental > Aquatic > Marine > Hydrothermal vents | place: Pacific Ocean: East... | reverse complement strand
CGCCACCACGATTGTAGAATCTGGGCTTGATATCCCAAACGCAAATACGCTTATTGTGCATCGGGCAGATAATTTTGGGCTGGCGCAACTTTATCAAATCAGGGGGCGGATTGGGCGTTCTAAAACTCGTGCTTATGCTTTATTCACCGTGCCAGCTGAGCGTAAAATTACCGATACCGCTCAACGCCGCCTAGAAGTGCTGCAATCGCTTGAAAGTCTGGGCGCAGGATTTCAGCTTGCAAGCCATGATTTAGATATTCGTGGGGCGGGTAATTTATTGGGCGATGAGCAATCGGGGCATATTAAAGAGGTTGGGTATGAGCTTTATCAGGCAATGTTAGAAGATGCGGTGGCGGCTTTAAGGGCAGGGGAGAGCGAGGTCGACGAGCAGGGCGATTGGTCGCCGCAAATTTCTCTCGGTATGCCAGTGATGATACCAGATTCTTATGTGTTAGATTTAGCAATTAGAATGCAGCTTTATCGCCGTTTAGGAGATTTAACAGATGTCGCCCAAATTGATGAATTTGGCGCAGAATTAATTGATAGATTTGGCTCATTGCCGCCAGAAGTAGAAGCATTGCTAAAAATAATAGTGGTGAAATCACTTTGTAAAAAAGCAAATGTAGAAAAAATTGATGCAGGGCCCAAGGGCGCAATTATTAAATTAAGGGATAATATTTTCCCAAACCCTGCAGCATTAGTGAAAATGGTGTCAGATCCAACACAGTTGGTGCGCCTTCGTCCCGATCAAAAACTAGTGTTTTCACGTAATTGGCCAAGCCCAGACGATCGTCTGCGTGGCACGGCTTCAATTTTATTGCGGCTTGTTAATTTAGTTGAAAGTGATGACAATTAGAAAGTTTATTGATAATAACTTTTTCTAAAGTAATTTTGGTCATTTTCTCGCCTAAATTTAAGGCTTGAACATAAAGTAGATTTTTTGCGGGCATTTTGCCTTTTTAATTAGGAATAATAATGAAGTTTAATAAAATTTTGATTGCTGGTTTTGCTGTTGCAGGTTTAGCGCTTTCACCACTTAGCGCAATTGCCCAAGATGCCAAAGATGATGCCAAAAAAGATGCCCCTGCAACCCCTCAAATTGCAACCAACCCCGCAACGACTGTAAAGCCAGAAGATAATTGGCTTAAGATATGCGAACCGCTTGAGAGTGGTGAAAAAGCCTGCATCATGCGTCAGGTAGTATTAAACAATGGGCAGTTTTTTGGCTCATTCATGCTTCGTAATGATCCGGGGCAAGAAAGTCGTTTGCTAGCAGTTGCCGCTGTGCCGCTTGGTGTTTTATTGCCTTTTAATATGGTGTGGCAAATTGATGGCGGCAAACCAATTCGTGTGCCATTTGTTCTTTGTGATAAAATATCTTGCACCTCGCAACTTGTGATAAACGAGAATTATATTAATAGCTTGAAAAAGGGCGGAAAATTAACATTAGCCGCAAAAACTCAACAGAATAAAGACTTGGTAATTAACATTAATCTCGCTGGTTTTACATCTGTTTATGATAGTGATTCGGCCTTAACTTTTGACCAGTTCAGAAAACAATCTAGCGGTGAGAATGCGCTAGAACAGCAGTTGCAAGATAGAGCAGAGCAAATTCGTCAAGAGAAAGATAAAAAAGAAACTACGCCAACGCAATAATTGCATAAAATTTATAAACGTGATGAGTAGGGCTTAGAGATGCCCTACCTTTCACCCATGCCAATATGAAACGCTTTCTTGCGTAAAAAAGGCAGTGACTTAAGCGCCCAAACTCCACCTGCCCGCATTGCTTGCACGGGGATAAAATCTGCCAATAGTGACTTAAACAATGTTTCAACCATGGCTAAAGTGCCTTTTAGGTCGCCCATGCGTTTCTTATTATAGGTTTCGCTCGCCACCTTGCCCCAATTAATTTGGCTTTTATCAGTGGTTTTTAGCACATCAACTAAATCTACAATATCTCGTAGACTAAGGTTTAGCCCCTGTGCGCCAACGGGTGGAAAAGCATGTGCTGCTTCACCAGCTAAAACGATGCCATTTTTGCCAACGCTATTAGCCATTAAGTTAGTAAGAGGGAAAATAAACACTCCGCTAGTTAGCTTGATGTTACCAAATAAATCCATTGAGAGTTTTTCAAGCTGTCCAATAAAATCTTCTTCGTCTGCATTTTTTGCCCTTTGCAAAACCTCGTGTTTGTCCATCCAAACAAGGTTTGCTTTTTTACCGCCCGCAGGCACAAGTGTGAAGGGTCCATTTTTATAGTGATATTCTACCGAAGCTCCGTCTAATTCACGCTCCAGCTCAAGATTGCAAACAAGCGCAGACTGTTTGTGTTTTTTCTCTTTAATGCCAATGCCTGCATTTGAGCGGACAGAGGATTTTTTTCCATCTGCCCCAACCAGCATTTGGCAATTAATAGTTTTTCCATCGTCTGTTTTAATAGTGATGCCATTGTCGCTTGAATCAATTTTTTCAAAACTAGCGACAATGCGTTGATAAGAATCAATATTTTGCGCTTTTTCATCAAAAGCTTTAAGCAGTTTCTCGTTGGCAAAATTATAGCCAAAACTATTTAGCCCCGCTTCACGACTATCAAATAGAGCTTCGGGCGAGCGAATAAGCCTGTTTGTTGCATCAATTATACGGATTTTATTCATTTTCACCCCAATTTTATCAGGGTCAGGCACAAGCCCAGATGAAGTGAGAATATCAATGCTTGGTCCCATAAGGGCAGAAGTTCGCCTATCTTTAACGGCAGTTGGCGCAAGGTGAATGGTGTTTATGCCTAATTGAGCAATGCAAATGGCGGCGGCAGTTCCTGCTAGCCCGCCACCTACAATAACAATATCAGCTTTTATTGTTTTATTATTAAGTAAATTTTTCGCCATTATTAGAAACCTCAATCGGTGCCATTAATTTAAGAACATAAGAGCCAAGAAAAGACCCTGCAAACATTGCTAATAGAAATATTATAAGATTTTCAGGCATAAAGGCAATCAAACTAATGGCAGGGCCAGGGCAAATTCCAGACATTCCCCAACCTAGACCAAAAATAATAGAACCAATAATTAATGAGTGGTCTATTTTTTTGTTATCTGGCAGGTGAAATTCGTTATCAAGAATTGGTGTTTCCTTTTTTCTAACTATTTTTACGCCAATAAACATAACTAAAATTGCTGCAACAATTACAAAAGCCAGTGAGGGATCCCAATTGCCGCTTGGAATTGCGCCAAAATCTAAAAATTTCAACACTTTAAGCGGATCAACCATTTGCGAAACATAAAGCCCACTGCCAAATAATGTTCCGCAAATTACAGCAACTATTAAATAACTTGCTTTAATACTCTTATTCACAATGAAATTCCACTAAATGTTACAGTAATGATTGCGGTGATAAAAAACACTATTACAGCAATTAAAGAACGCAGAGAAAACCTCGCCAAGCCGCACACCCCATGACCAGATGTACACCCATTACCAATTTTTGTTCCCAAACCAATGAGAAGCCCAGAAATTGCGACCCATAGTATTGAGCTGTCAACAAGCTCAGGTTTTGCACCATTCTCGCCGCCAAGGTTTGGTAATATCAAATAAGAAATATAGGTAGCGCCAATCATTGATACTAGAAACACTAGCCGCCATATAACGGTTCTTGCAGGAGGTAAGAGTTGCCCAAAAATCCCAGATATTCCTGCAATCCTGCCATTGAATATCCAAAGAATAGCAGAAGCAAGCCCAATCATTGCACCACCAATTAGGGCAGTTATTGGCGAAAAATTTTCCATATTTAAGACTCCAAATAATTAAGAGTTGTAAAGCCATTTTAATAAACAAATTGGCTTTTGTTATTTAGAGTAGATAAAGGTGTTTTTTTTCTTAAGCAACAAATTTTTTAATAGGGAAGAGTAGTTATTATTTGCGTAATTAGGTCAAAACTTGTGTTGCTGGGGTAAGAAAATTACAAGGCAAAAATAAAAAAGTTAAAAGCGAGAAAAAAGATGCTTGCAAGAAGCGCATTGAGAGTATAAACGAACCTTTCAGATACTACTATATGCGGGTGGGTGGCAGAGTGGTTGAATGCTCTGGTCTTGAAAACCAGCGAGCGCGCAAGCGTTCCGGGGGTTCGAATCCCTCCCCACCCGCCATTAAACAAGCCGCCCTTTTTTGGGCGGTTTTTTTAATGGTGCTTGTTGTTGGCGAAGAGAACACCATCGGGGTTCGAAAACAAGCTTAATGAGCCAGCCTGCGCAGTGTGAGCGCTATAAAAATAGAAAAGCGAATTTAGCGGTTTCGATGAAGGGCTTTAGCCCTGACATAATCCCTCCCCACCCGCCATTATCTCCTTTAGCTACTCAACCTAACCAGCTGAAAACATTACATAAAATTTTTCAATAATTTAGTCCGCCACACATTACCCTTGATTTGCTATACATTCTGCCATATCAATAAACAGCCTGATGCTGTAGGCTATGTTGAAAATTTATTTTGGGCGTATAAAGTGTCCGATTTTTTATTGCAGAATTTTTTATACTTAGTAAAATTAGTTCGCAATCTTAACATGTCAGTAATAAAATTAATCCTCCTGCTTTTTTGATGATATATTATCGTTTCTTACAAATGAGTAGGAGATGAATGAATGTCTGAGGAAACAGCGAATTTGGGTTTGCCATATATTTTGGCTAACCAAGCGCAAAAACATACTACGCATAATGAGGCGCTTCGTGGGCTTGATGCTGTTGTGCAGCTTTGTGTCATTGATCGTCATTTAACTTCTCCCCCAGCTTTGCCTATAGAAGGGGATCGTTATATTGTTGCCACTACTAGCACTGGCGAGTGGGACGGCAAGGACGGGCAGATAGCGGCATTCCAAAATAATGCTTGGGCATTTTATTCGCCCATTGAGGGCTGGCTTTGCTGGGTTGCAGATGAAGATATTTTACTTGTTTTTGATGGGGTGACTTGGTCTGCCGTTTCAACAGGTGCGGCATCTGGCGGCACTGCAAATATTCTTAATAGTTCTGCAAACGGGGCAAAGACAAAATTTGAACTGCATGAAGAAGAGCTCACACTTAGTGGCGCTAGTGTTGATAGCACAATTCTTATTCCCTCTCGTGCAATTGTTTTTGGTGTTAGCACCAGAACAACACAGGCTATCAACGGCGCTACTTCTTATGATTGCGGTATTATTGGCGAGACAAATAAATACGGCTCATTACTCTCTATTGTCGCTAATAGCACTAATTCTGGAGTTACTGGTCCGACGGCATATTATTCAGACACAGCAATACGCATCACAGCCAATGGCGGCAATTTCACTGGCGGCAAGGTGCGTGCCGCTATTCATTATATGCTTTGCGAAACCCCAACATCTTAAACAAAATGGAGAATAAACATGACTGATCGATTTAAAGATACAAGCTCTGGGCTAAGCGGCCCTGCATTTGATGCGTTTGCAATTACGCCAAGTGATGCAAATGATATTTTGGAAGTTACTCGTGCGCTTTATATTGGTGGAGGTGGCAATATTACCCTTATTACTAAAGGTGGAACTCAAACCACTTTTGCTGGAGTGTCAGCAGGTGCAATATTACCCATTCGCACGTCTCGTGTAATGGCAACAGGAACAAGCGCAACTAATATTGTGGGTATGATTTGATGGTAAATGTAAAATTATCCTCTATGGACATTGATTTAAAAAACAACAATTCATGGTGGCAATTTGACTCATCTGTGGATATGGACTTTGCTAATGGGCAGTATTTTTTTGGCAATTCTTTTGCAAATGAAGCTGATTTTTTAACTGCTATTGGCGGGGTAAAAACTGGCGATACATACGTTATCGGACCAATTGATATTAGTGATGAGTTGATGAGTGACCCTAATTTTGACACAGGTATTATTGCCGATGGTTGGGAGGAGGGCAGTGGATATGCTACTCTTGGCGAACTTTCGCATGATGCAGGGCAATTAAAAGTCACACGCACCGCAACTAGCCAATATCGTTTTGGCTTTCCTCATACACAAGCAGAAATGCGAGCTTATAAATTCAGCGCAACCTTTAGCAATGCAGATGCAGGGCTTTTAACTAATCCTGGCTCCGCAATGGTTGCCACAGGTGCTAACGATGCTAATCTATGGGGATCTAGAGCCGCATTTGGTTTTACCAATTTACCTGCACTTCCTGACGATGGTTCGATTGTTTATGGGGCAGAAAAAACAACATTCTGGTCTGGTTTAAATACAAATGTAGGCATAACTGGTGATATATGGGTGGACAATTGCTCGTTAAAAGAAGTTGCGCCTTTTGCTGGTTTTAAGCAAAATGGAACAAGTTTTAGGATTGCTGGGATTACGCCTAATATTGCCACTGGCGATAAGGTTGTTTTTCAGCTTGATGATGAAAGCAGTGAGCGTTCTCGTATTAGGTTGGTCTGGGATAATTCTAAACATTTGCGCCTTATTGTTACATGGGCTGGCGCAGAGCAGGTTAATATTGATTTTGGAATTATTGATATAAATACTGAATTTGAGGTGAGTTTTGCTGGCAAAAAAGCGGAGATTTATACTCGTTTGAATAATGAGGCTTCAATATTTGCTTCACCTGCCCAATTTCCCGGGTTGGCGACTCTACGTTTAGGGCGCTCTTATAATGGTGATAATTGGGACAGCACAATATCTCGAATTACTGGGTGGGCAGGTTATCAACCTAGTATAGTTATTGAACCTAATCTTGCTTTTGCAGTATATGGTGACAGCACTGCGGCCGCCGCAGGCTCTTCCAGCTCTGCAACACAATGGTATTCATTGCTTTACACGGGATATACACCAAACCGCATAGCTTATCGTAATGCAACGGGTGGGCAAGGAATTGCTGATATGGCGGCTGATGTTATTGCCGATGAAGCACATAGTGATTGGTTGCATATTTTTTATGATAGAAAAAACACTGGTGAAACTGCAGATTTGTGGTTGGCACAAATCGCCCTTGCAGTTACGAATTTGCAAACCAATAGGTTTTTGATTATGCCGCAAGTTCCCTTTGCAGATGGAGCAGAAGACGCAACTAACCAGCTTATTCTTGATGAGATAAATACTCGCATTCGTGCAACATATCCAAATAACACTTTTACTGTAGCGCAAGAAACAGCGTTTTTGTCCAATTTATCATCTGGCACAACCCGCTCTGATGGACTGCACCGAAATGATGTTGGTCAGGCAATAGAAGCTAACACAATTCGCACGTGGCTTGATGGCAAGGGATGGTGATGTTACTTAAATTACTGCTTTTCTTTCTTTCATAAATTCAATATAGAGTTCTATTATGAAGTATAATTTTCAAATTTTATCTATATTGTTATTTTTATTTGCTACAGTCACACAAAGCGCAGCACAAGAGTGGAAAGGGCTAATTGCAATAACCTCTCAAACTATTAACTTGCGAACTGCACCAGGCTCAACTTACACAATTTTAGTTTCAATTCCAGCTGGAAGTCAAGTTGAAGTTGGGCAGTGTTTTAAGGCTGGAGAATGGTGCGTTCTAAAATGGAATAGTGAAACAGGATATGGCGCAGCTTCATATCTTATAGCCAAGAAAGATGGTGTAAACAAAACAGTCAAAGATATTTACTCTGCCTACTGGAAAAACCTATTGCCCCCTGTGAAAAAAGTTGAAAATAAAGCACTTGCTGTTTATGGTGACAGCACTGCCGCAGGCGCAGGTAATTCAAGCATTCCAACGCAGTGGTATTCTTTGCTTTATACTGGTTATACGCCAGATAGGATTGCCTATCGTAATGCGACAGGTGGGCAAGGAATTGCTGATATGGCAACTGGTGTGATTGCTGATGAAATACATCGAGATTGGCTAACTATTTTTTATGATAGAAAAAACACAGGTGAAACAGCAGATTTATGGCTGGAACAAATTGCTATCGCGGTTACACATTTACAAACCAATAGGTTTTTGATAATGCCGCAAGTAGCTTATGCAGATGGTGCAGAAGACGCTAATAATCAGCTTATTCTTGATGAGATAAATACTCGCATTCGTGCTACTTACCCAAATAACACTTTTAATGCGGCTGAAGAAACAGCGTTTTTGTCCGATTTATCATCTAGCACAACTCGCTCTGACGGTCTGCACCGAAATGATGTTGGTCAGGCAATCGAGGCTAACACAATTCGTGCTTGGTTGGATAATAAAGGGTGGTGATGAATATCTAATTTTCAAGGGTCAAATTCAAGCCTGTTAATCGAGATAATTCCGCTCGGATTTGGCTCTTGTTGTTTATTCACTATTTGCTACGTTTTTGTATTTCTTTTGCTGGATTTCCTGCATATATTTTCCATGGCTCTAAGTTTTTAGTTGCCACGCCACGAGCGCCCAATACCGCTCCCTCACCCACCTCAATTCCAGCACTTACAAAAGCCTCTGAGGCAATCCATGATTTCGCTCCGATTATAATAGGTTTGGTAATAAGTTGGAAATTTGGATCATCAACAATATGCGTTCCACCACACAAATGCGCTCGTTGAGAGATTATAGCACGTTCTCCAATGGTAATTTTATCCATACAATAACAAATAACCTCTCGCCCTAAAACGGATTGCCGTCCCATTTCTAAATTCGGCGGATACCACACACGCACGCTAGAATAGAGTCGCACAGTTGAGTGAATTTTTGCACCAAACAGGTTAAGCAACATCACTCGCCAGCGATGAAACGGCGGAGGTGTCCAGCGTGCCAGCAAAAACCACGTAACACCAAACGCCGCACGCAACAAACGATGGCGCAAAGAAAAAGACGGCGCACCAGCGAATGTATCATTTTCACTAGCGTCTAAGATGTAAGTTTTTGTCTGTTTGTTTTTTTTCATATATTATTTTCCAATAAACTAGAAATTGTTTCATTGATCAATTTTGCTTGAGTAATAGGATTATATTTGGTTTCAATCATTTTCACACATTCAGCGCTTGTCTTTTGCCAATCAATTTTTGGGTTCATCCAGTAATCAATTTTTTTTGCAAGGTCTTTAGCACTATTTTCATCAAACAAGGATCCAGTCACGCCTTCAACTATTGCCTCAACCTCTGGCATTTGATTATCTAATTTATTATGAGATATAACAGGAATTCCATACATCATGCTGTGCATTGCGCTAAGACCTACTTTGCCAGGACTAACCGTGAGGTTGGAGGCAAATATCTGCTCTCCTAATCTTTGCTCCTCATAAACCGCCCCAAGAAAACTAACATTCACTCCCAAATCTTTAGCCTGTTTCTCTAAGGCTGATTTTTGATCACCTTCGCCAATTAAGCAGATCTCAAATTCTTTACCAACAAACCTAGTATCAGCCATTGCGTCAATCAAAATATCAAAACGAGATTTTTGCGTAAGACGTGCTACACAAATTATTCTGAATGTTTTGCTTGGTATAGACAATCTTTTTCTAACATTTATTTGTCCTTCTTTTTTTAAAGAAGTCAAAATTGGCTTTGCGGCTAGCCAATCAAGTGAATTATATATAGGAACAATTTTATTACGTGGAAAACCAGAAGCCTCTGCAACATCTTGAGCTCTTTCTGCATAAGTCATTGTTATATGAGCAAGCCTGTGATGTAGATTTCTGATTTTAGATTTAAGCCATGTTTCTTTTTTTAACCATCCATGCGCCCAATAAAGAATTTTCTTTCCTGTTAAACGTCCAACAATTCCAATAAACCAACTTGCTGGCATCTTAGGATGCCCGTGAACAATCAAAACATCAGCGGATTTATCAAAAACAGCTGACCAATAACCTTTAATAATCCACACTCCCCCTCTTGCATGAAATTTTATCGGATTAACCTTCACCAATTCATCACCAGTAAAAACCTCGATCCCCTGATGCACCTTATGCGCCCCCCAAAACCGATATTCATGCACTCCAGACTTAACCAATTCACGCATCACTGGAGCGCGGTAGTGGGGGAAATGATGGTAGATAATGTTTATTTTAAGTATGATTTTTTCCATTAGATAGTACATCCAGTTCTTATTGCAAACGTTTCTTAGAGCAAATAAGCGATAAAATAATAACAAACAATATAAAAGCTATAGGCGTATTTTTTAAAAATGAGGTGTCAAAAGCAGATATACTCATAACAAACGCAATCAAGGCAAGTGTGGTGGGATAAAGCGAATTACGATATTCCACTTTTTTCAGGATTGGCCAAATTCCAATTATTATTACAAGATAAACCAAGCCTATCACTCCAAGCATATAGGTAACTTCTAACCACTGATTATGCAAAGTTGGCACAACAAAATTTAGCGTACCATATCTGGAAGAAAACATTTGTAATTGCCATTGTTGCCAGTAAATATCGTTTCCAATATTCAAAAATCCATGTCCAAGCAACGGTGCTTCAGCAATTATTCTTAATGCATAATCCCAAATATAAACACGTCCTGTGAGATATGCATCTTTCCCAGTAATTTCAGACAAAAATGTGAAGAAC
>Ga0256834_1002916_pt1 | contig 10502 bp, 11 predicted proteins | sample 4281140metaG_FD_190536 | JGI IMG/M metagenome (GOLD analysis project Ga0256834, IMG submission 190536) | Hydrothermal vent microbial communities from East Pacific Rise, Pacific Ocean - 4281-140 | ecosystem: Environmental > Aquatic > Marine > Hydrothermal vents | place: Pacific Ocean: East... | reverse complement strand
TAAAGGGCGTGTTGGTGAAATTATTGATGAGCATTTAAGCATTGCTTGTGCCATAAATGCCATTCAACCAACTCGGCTACAAAAACAGGGCAAGGGCATTGTTGATTTGGCAGATTTCTTGCGTGGAGCGGGTGAATTAAAAGGCAGGATTATTAGCTAATGTTTCGTTATGCTATAACTATTGAATATGATGGAACTAATTTTTATGGCTGGCAAAAACAGCCAGATCAACGCACTGTGCAGGGCGATATAGAAAAAGCGATTGAGAGATTTTCTGGTGAAAAGGTTTCAATTAGTGCGGCGGGAAGAACCGATAGCGGGGTGCATGCTAGGGGGCAAGTGGCGCATTTTGATTTAAGTAAAGAGTGGGATAGTTTTAGGATTCAAGAGGCGCTTAACTATCATCTTAGACCAAATGAAATTGCAATAATTGCGGCAAATGCTGTGCCGCAAGATTTTGAAGCAAGATTTAGTGCTAAAAAACGCTATTATGAATATATTATTTCAAATAGGCGAGCGCCCGCAGTATTAGAGAAAAATAGAGTTTGGCATGTGCCAATAAAGCTTGATGAAAATACAATGCAGCAGGCAGCAAATTTGGTTATTGGCAAGCATGATTTTACTACTTTTAGATCAGTTGAGTGCCAATCAAAATCACCTATTAAAACTATTGATAGTTTTGAGGTTAGGCGAGAGTTAGATCATATTGTAATAAATGCCAAAGCACTTTCTTTTTTACACCATCAAATAAGATCTTTAGTTGGCTCATTAAAATTAGTTGGGGCGGGCAAATGGAGTGTTAAAGATTTTGACAATGCGCTAAAGGCAAAAAGTCGTCAGAGGTGTGGCACACAAGCACCTGCTGCTGGGCTTTATTTAACAAAAGTGGATTATTGAAGTTCATTCATTTGTATCGGCTCAATCCCAAGAATTGATCCAAGCACTATTAGCGCAATAAAACCTGCGATTAAATGAGCTGCAAAAAATAATGTAATTTGTCCAAATGGCAGTTTAACAATCAAGCGGATAATATTTATCTTTATTGCTAAAACCAATATTGCCAGCACTAGCATGAAAATACCTTTTTCAAGGTTAAACATGCTTATAACTAGGGTTACTAATGTGACATAAAATGTTGACCAAAAATCAGCGACTAAATAGGGGATAAAAGCATCTAGGCGCTTAAGCTGGTTTAATACGATTGCACCTGCACCAATTTGCACCAGATAAACACCTGCAGTATAAATGAACGCCTTATTTGGTGGAATCATCTCGTTTGCATTGCCAAGTATAACTGGAGTAAAAGCACTAATTGCCATAGCAATAATAAGCGCAATTGCTGCCCCTGTTAGCCCAAATAAAGTTAAAGTGAAAAACCTCTCTGCGTCTTTTTTGCCCAAAGCTAAAGAAAAAACACCATGCCCTGCTAAAACTGCTTCGTTAATAAGTGTCATCTAACCCTCTTTGAAAAATTCTTTGATAAATTTTGCATAAATTTTGCATAAATCGTCAACTTGTTTAAGCGGCACTCTTTCGTCAACTGCGTGCATATGATCGCCAACTAAACCGCACTCAACTACGGGGCAATGAAGCGCAATGAATCTTGCGTCTGATGTGCCGCCAGTTGTTGAATGATCTGGGGCGTTATTGCCCGTTTGATTTCTAATAATATCATCAAGCAATGCTACATCTTTTGAGGGCGGAAAAATAAAACAATTTGCGCCACGGGTTGGGCTTTCAAAAATTACCTCACAACCCTGATTATCCACTGATAAAATTTGCTTGTTGATATAATCATAAAGCGTCTCTTGATTCCATAAATCATTATGACGAACATTAAAGCGTAATACTGCCTCAGCAGGAATTACATTGCTTGCTTTATTGCCAACATCAAATGAACTTATTTGCAGGCTTGAAGGCTGAAAATGCTCTGTGCCACTATCTACTGGCTCTTTAGTAATAGCAGTTGCAATGGCGGCTAAAACTGGAATTGGGTTTTTGCATTTTTCAGGATAAGCAATATGCCCTTGTTTGCCTTTTACCGTAATTAAACCATCAAAAGATCCACGCCTGCCAATTTTAATTCTATCGCCTAAAACCTTATTTGAGCTTGGCTCACCAACAATTGAAAAATCAAATTTATAACCCTGTTCTTTTGCCCAATTAAGAATTTTCTCTGTGCCATTGATTGCATCGGCTTCTTCATCATTAGTAATTGCTAGAGAGATTATTCCATTATTTGTATCACCATTTTCAATGGCGGTTTTTGTAGCAGCACAAAATGCAGCGACCCCAGATTTCATGTCAGTTGCCCCCCGCCCCCATAGCACACCATCTTCAATATGAGCGCTAAATGGCGGGTGTGTCCAATGGGTTTCATCACCAATCGGCACAACATCGCAATGCCCACCAAATAATAAATGCCTGCCCTTTGTGCCATAAGTGGCAAAAAGATTATCTACTGGATAAGAACCGCCGCCCTCAAATTTTATTCGAGTGCAGACAAAACCAAGTGGAGTTAAAAAAGCTTCAACTACATCAAGCACTCCTGCATCTATTGGGGTGATGGAGGGGCATTTAATTAAATCGCTTAATAATTTAGTTGCGCTAGTTAGGTCATTTTGTTGCATTTTGTCTCTTTAATATATTATTTCGTTAGTGGGTCTGAACCGTAAGTGTTGTTGCCTTTGCTGCCATTAAGAAAACTACAAGTAAATCCTAGATATATTGCAAGTCCAGTTGTGACAAGTCTAATAGTAACTTCTATTACATTTGGAAATGAAGCAAAATTATCTATAATTTCAATATTTTTTGGAATGAATAATATCAGGCTCAATATGATATAAACCCAATATATATGAGCAGATAAGTTGCGATCATGTAATCTTTGCACAAATAGTGCAGAAGTGGGTATTAGTAAAAAAATATAAGCACTAAAAGATAACCAATGCTGCCTTTGTTGCATTTCATTTAATAATTTTGTATCGACATTTTCATTCAAAGTTAAAATATTATTTGGGTTTAGTGATGATAGGCTGGGTATTGAAATAGCTGAAAAAATAAAAAGACCTATTATTGCAATAAAAAAACTACCAAATAAAAATTCTTTACGTGAAATTCGTCCATCAAACCTTGTGTATATTATTGAAAACCCCTGCATTATAAATATCTTTTGGCTTAATCTCTTAGTAAATCATTGATTGAGGTTTTTGAGCGAGTTTGCTCATCAACGGTTTTAACAATCACTGCGCAATAAAGGTTTGGGGCGGGTGAGCCATTTGCTAATGGTTTTTTGGCTGGAAGTGATCCTGCAACTACAACGGAATATGGCGGCACTTCGCCCATGTGAATTTCACCAGTATTCCTATCAACAATTTTGGTAGATTGACCAATGAAAACCCCCATAGAAATAACCGATCCAGTGCCAACTTTTACACCTTCAACAATTTCAGATCGAGCGCCAATGAAGCAATTATCTTCAATAATCACAGGGTCAGCTTGCAATGGCTCAAGAACACCGCCAATGCCAACGCCGCCACTAAGATGCACATTTTTGCCAATTTGAGCGCATGAGCCAACGGCAGCCCAAGTATCAACCATTGTGCCTTCGTCGACATATGCGCCAAGATTTACAAATGAGGGCATAAGAATTGTGCTTTTGCCAATGAAAGCCGAATGGCGAACTATTGATCCGGGAACTGCGCGAAATCCTGCTTGGCGAAATTCATTTTCGCCCCAGCCAGCAAATTTTGATGGCACTTTATCCCACCAAACAGTATTGCCATTTCCGCCTTCAATTAGCTGCATATCATTAAGCCTAAAACTTAGCAGTACCGCTTTTTTAAGCCATTGATTAACTTGCCAATTACCATTCTCATCTTTTTGCGCCACTCGTTGTTTGCCGCTATCAAGCAGATTAAGCACCTCATTCACCGCATCACGAATTTCGCCCTTAGTGTTGAAATTTACTTCTGAATTATTCTCAAAAGCTTGATTGATAATATTGGCTAGTTGATTTTCTGACATGTTTTTTCTCTGAAGTTAGAATTATTTTAATTTCTTTTAAGGCGTTTAGGCGCTGATGGCTATAAAAATAGTTTTATTAAAGTTTGTTTTGTCTTTTGCTATCTATAATTGGGTAATTATAAATTTGGAGAAATATTTTGCCTAAAAATCATCGCACCCCATTTCGCACTTCCCGTCAAGATATTGACGCAACGCAGAGAATTAAACGCACCCCACAAACTCAATCTGATGCCTATAAATTAGCCTTTACAGATCAGGATTTTTTAACATCAGAGGCACTTAGGGGAGTAAGATTTCAGCTTGAATATCTCAAGCCTGAATTAATGTTGCAAGAAAAAGGAATTGATTCAACTGTTGTTTTATTTGGTGGAGCAAGAATTCCAGCTCCCGGAGAAGAAGCAAAATTGGGTAAAACAAAACAAGCAAAAGAAAATCTTAAAAAAGCTTCTCGTTATTATGATGAAGCAAGATTATTTGCACAATATGCTTCGCTTGCTTCAAAAACATTTGAGAATAAAGAATATGTTGTGGTAACGGGCGGCGGGCCGGGAATTATGGAGGCGGGGAATTTGGGGGCAAAACAAGTTGGGGCTGATTCGATTGCCTTTAATATTGTGTTGCCGCATGAGCAAGCGCCAAACCTGCATGTAACGCCAGAATTATGTTTTAATTTCCATTATTTTGCTACTAGAAAAATTCACTTTTTATTACGGGCAAAAGTGGTGGCAATTTTCCCCGGAGGATTTGGTACTTTGGACGAATTTTTTGAAACTCTTACGCTTATTCAAACTGGACGGATGGAAAAGATTCCACTGCTAATGTTTGGCAAGAGTTTTTGGGATAAAGCGATAAATTTTGAGGCTTTAGCAGAGGCAGGAACGATTTCTCCTAATGATACAGATTTAATTACAATAGTTGATAGCGCTAAAGAGGGTTGGGGCGTAGTGCGTAAATTTTATGATTTACCTGTGATTGAGTTGTAATTTTTTTGAATTAGATGTTTTATTACGTTCTTGATATATTCACTTCTAGTTGCATTCACTTACCTCGTTATTAACTAAGTTGATGATGGGGGAGTGAATATATAATGAGGGGAAGAATTTATGATGGGGGAAATAGAGAGGTCATTTTGGTTTCCATTTCATACCCACATATTCTTTTTCAGCAGTTAATTCATCTAACATCTGCTTTAGACGTTTTTGTTTTGTAGCTTCTCGCTTAGCCCTATTTATCCATGATAAATAGTCGTTCCTTTGATAGGGTGGGCGTTGTAAATATGCTTTGTCTAAATGATGTGTTTTTAGTGCGAAGGCAACGAATTCTGGCATTGGCTGAATAGCACGCCGGAGGTTTTCTAAATCTTTTTCAAATCTTTTTCTGTGTCATTCTTTTATTATATCAAAATTTTGGAAAAAAACATAGGCAGGTTGCTGAGAATATTTGCCGTAACGTAACGTACGGTACGGTGAATTTATTTGACTAGAGGTTTTGATATTGTGGGGTTAAATCATAATTGGTTGTAAGTAATCATTGATTTAGACAAAGTAATTATTTCAAAAAATATTGGGATAGAAAACTACTCCCCCTCGAGCTTTGCCAAAGGGATTTTACAAAATCCTTGTGAGGGGATATCTAGTGCTGAGTTGAATTTTGAGGACATGTTTTGAAAGGCAATCATGCCAGTTAATTCAACTAAAGCATCGTCATCAAAATGAGTTTTCATACGGCTAACTAATTTTGCATCTACTTCTCTATCAGAATAGGTCATGCTTTCGGTATATTCTAATGCTAAGCGCTCGATTTCATCAAATTTATCGCTCTTATGCCAGCTGTTTAATTCTTGGGTTTTTTCTTCTGATATTCCACGCTTCATTAACGTGGTGGCGTTGATGTCTATACAAAATTCACAGTGATTTATTTGTGAAACTCTTACGGTGACTAACGAGCGTAAAGATGGTGAGAGTGGTGAAGATTTGCGATTTAATGCGCCATATAAAAGAGCTACACCCATGAATACTTTGGGGCTTCTTGCCCAAAGCATGCCCGGCTCAAGAACTTTGCCATAGGTCTTTTTTTGCTTGAAAAAAAATAGGCGGATATACCAAGGATATGAGGAAATAGGTTTGGTTGGAACGTGCATTTTTAAGACCTTTTATCTAAGGCTCTAGCTTAAAAATGCCGCAACTTCTGCACGAAGATCCTCTAACCCCTCACCATGTTTTGATGAGGTGATGATTAACTCTGGGTGAGCGGCGGGGCGTTTAGCTATTGCCTGTTTTGTTATTTCTATTGCTTTTTCTAAATCTTTTTTAGTGGGTTTGTCAGCCTTAGTCACGATAATTTGATAAGAAACTGCCGCCGTGTCTAATTCATTCATTACGCTTTTATCATTGGCTTTCACCCCATGCCGCCCATCAATTAACACATAAACCCGCCTTAGGTTTGGGCGACCAATTAAATATGAATGCACCAATTTGTTCCACGCATCAACTTTTGGCTTTGGTGCTTTGGCAAAACCATATCCGGGCATATCCACAATGCGCAATGGGCCGCTTTCATTTTCAAATATGTTTAATTCTTGTGTTCGCCCCGGAGTATTTGAGGTTCTGGCAAGCGCCGTTCTGCCAGTTAGTGCATTTATCAGGGTAGATTTGCCAACATTAGATCGTCCTGCAAAGGCTATTTCGACCATGTCTGAGGGCGGTAAATCTGAAATCCTTACACAACCTTTAATGAACTCAAAAGGCCGAGCGAATAATATTCGCCCAGCCTCTAATTGTTGCACTGATAATTTTTTTTCACTATTCACTATAGCGGCTACTTTTTAGGTTTGGGCTTGGTTTTTTTAGAAGGCGGTTTTTTTGCAGCTTTAGTCTTGGTAGTTTTAGCTTTAGTAGTTGCATTAGCGGGTCTAGTTTTAGACTTTATTTTTGATCTAGTTTTGGGCTTTTCATTTTTAGCCTCTTTTTTTGTAACATTTTCATTTGCTACATTTTTTGCCAATGGATTATCCACCGCTTCAGCAGGTTTCTTTTTCTTAAAGCTTGCCATAATATTTTCAAGCAGGTTCACTTCTGCTCCATGTTTTTTCATAATGAAATATTGCTGAGTAACTGAAAGTAGGTTGTTCCATGTCCAATAAATAACCAAACCTGCGGGGAAAGTGCCAAGCAAGAAGGTGAAAAGAATTGGCATAAGAGAGAAAATCATCGCCTGACTTGGATCGGGTGGCGGTGGGTTTAACTTAAATTGCACCCACATGGTCATGCCCATTAATACTGGCCAAATACCAATAGCCAAAAAACCACCAATCACTGGGATTGTCGCAGGATCATAGGGTAATAGACCAAATAGATTAAAGATACGGGTTGGATCTGGTGCAGCTAAATCTACAATCCAGCCAAAGAAAGGTGCATGACGCATTTCAATAGTTACAAATAGCACTTTATAGAGTGAGAAAAATACTGGGATTTGAATTAGCATTGGCCAGCAACCAGAAAGAGGAGAGATTTTCTCACGCTTATATAATTCCATCACCGCTTTTTGTTGTTCCATTTTGTCGTCTTTATAACGCTCTTGCAAAGCCTTCATTTCTGGCTGAACTTTTCGCATGCCAGCCATTGAGGCATAGGAGCGATTAGCAAGAGGGAAAAACAGAGCTTTAACAACTACAGTAAGAGCAAGAATAGCAAGACCAAAATTACCTAAGACAGAATGAAGCCAACGAAGTGCATAAAACATTGGCTTGGTTATAAAATGAAACCAACCCCAATCAATTAATAATTCAAAACGATCAAAACCTTGAGCTTTTTCATATTGATCAATAATTGATTCTACTTTTGCGCCTGCAAAAACATAAGACTTAAATTGTGAGCTTGAATTTGCCGCAACAGTGATAGAATCTTGCCCAACAAAACTTGATTGATAAATGTCGGTAGTTGTTGGTTTATTCCAAGAAAAACGAGCGTTAATCATTGTTCCTGGTTCTGGCATAATTGTTGCCGCCCAATATTTATCGGTAAAACCAAGCCAGCCGCCTTCAGATTCTACATCAATAGTTTTTTCTTCAACTAAATCTTTATATTTTTTTTCAACTAGATTTTCTTCACCAAGCACCCCAATTGCGCCTTCATGCAGAACAAAGAAATTGGTCACATCAGGCTCGCCATAGCGGGCAATGCGTGAATATGGAAATAGGCTTATGCTATTATTGGTATTGTTTTTAACCGATTGAGTAACGCTAAAGAGATAGTTTTCATCGATGCTAAAAGTGCGAGAAAATTCTAGTCCTTCACCATTATCAAAAGTTAAGGTGATAGGAGAATTCTCTTTTAGTGTTGTGTTGCCGCTAACCTTCCATAAAGATTTTGCATTTGGCAATTTTACGCTATTGCCCGCAGGAACCCAGCCTTGCTCAATAAAATAACCATTTGGAGCATTTGAGGGTGAAAGATAAGCAATGATTGGTGAGCTATCATCAACTGTTTCGTGATATTTTTTAAGTTCAAGATCATCAAGGCGTGCGCCAATTAGATTGATTGATCCCAATAAAGAGGAAGTATTAATTTTTACCCGTGGGCTATTTGTAATTGCTTGTTGGCGGTTTTCATACTCAAACAGGCTTGGGGCAACTATTTGATTGATTTCACCATTTGAAACTGCGTTTGGAGTTGGTAAATCTGATGTCTGTGCTTCTGCTGGCAGTGCTTGTTCATTAGCTTGTTGAGCAATTCTTTGGTCACGCTCGACTTGCAACTCGGCTTCAATCGCTGCTTGTTCCATTTTTGGGCCAACAATTAAAAATTGCCAACCAAATAAAACTATTATGGAAAGCACAATGGCGATTATCATATTGCGTTGGTCTTGCATGAGCTTATTTTCTATTTTGGCGCTTAAAATTGCGGGTTGCTTTATTAGTTATGTGTAAGGTGAAAAGCGCTTTTTCAAGTTCTTTTACAAGTTCTATAAATGGCGTTGTAAGCGCAGTTTGCCTTGCAATCAAGACATAGTCGTAATCTGGCTTAAAAAGATGGGCGCAAATATTGGTAGCAGCCTTTAAGCGTCTTTTAATTCTTGATCTTTGCGGTGAATTGCCAGTTTTTTTGGTTATAGTATAACCAATGCCTGCACTTGAATTTAATTCAGTTTCATCAATCAAAGAAGTTTTTGAAATGGGGGCAGATTTTATCATTTGCAAAACAAAGCTGTTTTTATGGGCGCGTTTTCCTTTTTTAGCGTGCAGAAATTGCGCCCTTTTTGTTAATGTGCTTAGTTTTTTAGCCAAAAACAAAATAGCTTTTAAGCAGAAAGAGACTTGCGGCCACGTGCGCGGCGGGCATTAAGAATCTTACGACCATTTTTTGTTGCCATGCGAGAGCGAAAACCATGTCTGCGGGCGCGCACTAGATTACTAGGCTGAAAAGTACGTTTCATAAATCAACTAACCGCTAAATGCGGCTCCTCTTTAATATAACTTGCATTAGAAATAGCCAAATGAGCAAGTTAAAGCAACCTACAAATGGCAATGTTTGGGCGCTTATAGAAAATACAGCGTAAAAGGTCAACTATTAGATGTAAAAACAATGAAAATTTATGTCTTTTGGGCTTAAGCAGTAAAATATTCTCACATATTGGTGATGGGGATAGTGAAATTTGGGGTTTTTTCTATATAAGCTTAGTAATGTTGAAATGTTAATGTAGAATGCTAATTGATTGAAAAATAAATGACAAAAGAAATAAAGCGCCCTAAAAAGAGTTTGATTTTACGATTGCTACCTATTGCTTTTATCATTGCAATTATTATTGGGGTATTTGCTTCAGGTTCGTATAAAATTCTTACATTTGATAATATTGCTATTGCTTATGGTGATATGTCTGCTTTTGTGAATGAGAATTTGATTTTAGCAATATTTGGCGCTTTTTTGATTTATACTATTGCTACCGCTGTTTCTTTTCCTGCTGCTTGGTTATTAAGCGTTAGCACTGGTTTGGTGTTTGGTTGGTTGCTTGGCTCTTTTATTGTGCTGTTTGGCGCAACGCTTGGCGCAACGCTTTTATTTTTAAGCGCTCGATATGCTTTTGCTGATTTTTTCAAAAAACGAGCAGGTGGAATTTTAGCTAAAATGGCGGTGGGCTTTAGAGATGGGGCGGCTAGTTATTTGTTATTTTTACGGCTAGTGCCATTATTTCCATTTGCGTTGGTTAATGTTGTGCCTGCAATTGTTGGGGTGAGATTTTCTACATTTGTTTGGACAAGTTTTGTTGGCATTATTCCCGGAGTGATTGCATATAATTTTGCGGGCGAGGGATTGCGCTCTATTGTGGCTGAAAGAGCATTGGCATGCGCAGATAACATAACACCATGTGGTGAGGGATTAAGTGCTTCTGACTTAGTAACAAAAGAAATTTTAATTGCGTTTATTATCTTAGGGTTGGTTGCGCTTATTCCAATTTTTGCTAAAAAATTTAGTAAAAAA